>Ga0316197_10000866_pt1 | contig 21373 bp, 20 predicted proteins | sample OudBiesiAoxic_MG_FD_204939 | JGI IMG/M metagenome (GOLD analysis project Ga0316197, IMG submission 204939) | Coastal sediment microbial communities from Oude Bieten Haven, Netherlands - site A oxic | ecosystem: Environmental > Aquatic > Marine > Coastal > Sediment | place: Netherlands... | reverse complement strand
GATAATTGAATTGATGTACGACTAACTAAGCACTGCTTAGCAATAATTAGTTTTAGCTCACGACTATATTTGGACATAAAAAAGACCCTCAGTAATTGGTTGTCCAATTATTGGGGGTCAGTTCAATTAGTTTTAGCTAATGCGGGCTTTTTTTGTCAGTATTATTTGTCTTCTGGGCTTGGAAATACTTTCACTAAATTAATTTTATTTTCTTCTACCGCCACGATTTCCATATTATGTTGGTCGATTTCAAGACTAATTTCAGTTTCAGGGATCTCTTCTAAATGTTCTAAAATTAATCCGTTTAAGGTTCTAGGACCATCGGTAGGCAAGTCCCATTTTAAGCCCTTATTAATGTCTCGAATATTAGCACTGCCTTCAATTATAAAGCTCCCATCAGCCTGGGGCGTGATCTCTTCTGCTAGTGTAGGGGCCATGGATGTAGTAAATTCACCAACAATTTCTTCTAAAATATCTTCAAGTGTAATTAAACCTTGAATATCTCCATATTCATCAACAACTAGTCCAATACGTTCTTTATTACGTTGAAATTTAAGCAATTGAGTATTTAGCGGTGTTGCTTCTGGAATGAAATAAATTTCATCAGCTGCCCGTAATAAGGTTTCTTTCGTCATTTCTTTTTTTTCAAGCATCAAACGGTATGATTCACGTAAACGTAACATTCCCACTACTTCATCAATTTGGTCACGGTACAATACGATACGGCCATGAGGGGAGTGAGCTAATTGGCGAGAGATAGATTTCCAATCATCATTGATATCAATACCGGTTATCTCACTGCGAGGAACCATGATGTCATTTACTGTAACGTGCTCTAAATCTAAAATAGAAATTAACATGTCTTGGTGTCGACGAGGGATTAAACCTCCCGCCTCATGTACAACAGTACGTAATTCTTCAGAACTCAAGTTATCTTTATCACTATGACTAGCGTTAAGACCAAGTATCTTAAGAAAGCCATTGGTAATAAAGTTAACCAAAATAACCAGTGGTGAAAGTACCTTCATTAATACATTGAGTACAATACTGCTGCTATAGGAGACACGCTCTGGGTACATTGCTGCTAAAGTTTTTGGTGTTACTTCAGCAAAGACAAGAATAACAAGAGTTAATACACCTGTAGCAATAGCTACACCATAATCACCATAAAGGCGCATACCGAGAATGGTAGCAATAGCTGAGGCGAGGATATTTACGAGGTTATTACCAATAAGAATAAGGCCGATAAGACGATCGGGGCGGCTCAATAATTTTTCTACGCGTTTCGCCCCTTTGTGACCTTGATTAGAAAGATGTTTTAGGCGATAGCGGTTTAACGACATCATGCCCGTTTCAGAGCTTGAGAAGTAACCTGACATAACAATGAGTATAGCTAGTAAAGTAAATAGGGCGCCTGTTGATATGTCGTCCAAGTGTCTTAATCCTCGATTTTAAAAAATGGTATAGCGTATTTATCAGTATTAACGGTAAAGAAGTCAAATTTGATCGTAAAAAGTGAGCTTGTTATCGTTATTAAGCTAAAATAATCTCTTGAACAAAGCGACTTCCAAAATAAGCAAGGGTTAGTAAAAAAGCCCCAGCAAGGCTAAACCACAATGCTTTTTGCCCACGCCAACCTTGACGGTAATGTCCCCAAGTTAATACGGCGTAAATTATCCATGCGATAAAAGAAAGAATCGCTTTATGTGTCTTTCCTTGAGCTACCATATCCTGAATGAATGTGAAGCCGGTCAATAATGTGAGGGTTAATAGACTTAAACCGACTAGAATGATCTTGAAAAGTTGGCGCTCTACCATCATTAATGGTGGGAGGTTTGGATTAATGGTCAAAGATTTTTTAGTTTTTAGTTTATGATCAAGCCAAGCAAGTTGTAGGGCATACAGCGTAGCAATCATTAAAGTTGAATACGCGAATAATGCGAATGATATATGAATTAATAGACTTGGGTGCGTTTCTAAGTGTGTGATAAAAGCGCCAGGTAAAAAAGTTGCAGCTAGTAAGTTTATTGCAGAAAAACTATAAACAACAGGTAGAATAAACCAGACTCTAAATTTGAGCATGGCAGCGCTCATTACCAAAGAGATAATAAAGCTAATCAGAGACGCAACATTTAAAATACTTAGGTTCTGTCCAAAGCTATTTAAGATCAGTCCTTTTAGTTGCCAGGCATGCAAAAGTAACGCAAGTGATGCGCATATAAATACAACATTTGTTTGAATTTTATTTTGACCTGCTAAGCCTGGGACAATAAAAGCTAATGCAAGAAAGTAAAAAAGTGCAGCACTGATTGCTGTAATGGTATCCATAGTTCACTGTTCATCCAATTTATTAACAATTTGATTATACCCTTTAGAGGGCCATCTCGGTAGGTGTGATTTAGTTAGTATAAAAAATTTTAATTATAACGTCTCAGATTTAGGTATAATCGAGAAATGGTCGCAAAGTAGGCGCAAGAATATGTTTGATAATTTAACGGATAGACTATCCAAGACACTGAAAAATATCAGTGGTAAAGGTCGATTAACAGAAGACAACATTAAAGAAACACTGCGTGAAGTACGTATGGCTCTACTAGAGGCGGATGTTGCTTTACCTGTTGTTCGTGATTTTGTTAAGCGAGTAAAAGAAAAAGCGGTTGGTGTTGAGGTATCAAAAAGCCTAACGCCAGGTCAAGAATTTATAAAAATCGTTCAGTCTGAATTAGAAGCGATAATGGGGGACTCTAATGAGGCTCTTAATTTAGCGTGTCAGCCTCCAGCGGTTATCTTAATGGCAGGTTTGCAAGGTGCTGGTAAAACAACCAGTACAGGTAAACTAGCTAAGCTATTAAAAGAAAGAGATAAAAAGAAAGTACTTGTAGTGTCTGCCGATGTATATCGTCCTGCTGCAATCAAACAACTAGAAACACTTGCAGCAGAAGTTGATGTAGATTTCTTCCCCTCAAGTGCCGATCAAAAGCCAATTGATATTGTTGATGGTGCAATCAGCCACGCAAAATTAAAGTTCTTTGATGTAGTCATTGTCGATACAGCAGGTCGTTTGGCTGTTGATACCGAAATGATGGATGAAATCAAACAACTTCATGCTCATGTAAACCCGATTGAGACTTTGTTTGTTGTTGACGCCATGACGGGGCAAGATGCTGCGAATACTGCAAAAGCATTTGGTGATACATTACCATTAACCGGTGTTATCCTAACGAAAGTGGATGGTGATGCTCGTGGTGGTGCTGCACTATCTGTGCGTCATATTACTGGTAAACCGGTTAAATTTTTAGGTGTCGGTGAGAAAACAGATGCCTTAGAACCTTTCCACCCAGAACGTATCGCTTCACGTATTTTAGGTATGGGTGATGTTCTCTCTTTAATTGAAGATCTTGAAAAGAACGTAGATAAAGAGAAGGCAGAAAAGTTAGCGAAAAAATTCAAAGAGAAAAAAGGCTTTGATCTTGAAGATTTTCGTGAACAACTAGGCCAAATGAAAAACATGGGCGGAATGATGGGCATGATGGATAAACTTCCAGGCATGTCTCAGCTACCTGATAATGTTAAAGATAAAGTTGATGATAAAATGTTCCATCAAATGGAAGCTATTATTAACTCAATGACATTAAAAGAACGTGAACGTCCAGAACTAATCAAGGGCTCACGTAAAAAACGTATTGCAGCAGGTTCTGGTACTCAGGTACAAGATGTGAACCGAATGTTGAAACAATTTACTCAAATGCAGAAAATGATGAAAAAAATGCAAAAGGGTGGAATGAAAGGCATGATGCGTAATATGCAAGGTATGATGGGTGGTGGTGGCATGGGTGGCATGGGTGGCTTTGGTCGCTAACTGTTGCTCACTCTCCCAAAAACGTATTAACAAGATATTAAGGTGCGACAAGCTAATTTATTGATAAATTTAACCTAGCGCACCTTTTTTACCTGATTTTTTCACCAATTACATAAATAATTGGCGAAAAAGTAGCTAAAGCCCTTGCATTGAAAGCTCATAAGAGTAAAATTCCGGGGCTTTATTTTGGCACGAGGGCTCAATAAAATTATTTTTTTTGAGCCAATTTAATTTTTGTACGAAGCAAATAGAGGACGATATGGTTACCATTCGTTTGGCACGTCACGGCGCTAAGAAGCGTCCATTTTATCAAATCGTAGTAGCGGACAGCCGTTTTAAATCAACTGGTCGTTACATTGAGAAAGTAGGTTTCTTTAACCCTACAGCACAAGGTCAAGAAGAAGGTCTTCGTTTAGATCTTGATCGCGTTAACCATTGGGTTGGTTTAGGCGCTGGTCTTTCTGATCGTGTAGCTAAGCTAGTTAAAGACGCTAACAAAGCGGCTTAATTTAGTTGGTTAAAGGTAAAGATTTTATGAGTAAGCAAGACGAAGTAATTGTTGTAGGTAAGTTCGGTGCTTCCTATGGTATTCGTGGATGGTTGAAAGTAGTTTCTTTTACTGATCAACCTGAAAGCATTTTCGATTACAAACCATTACTTGTAAAAGTAAAAGGTGAGTGGGTCGAGTTTTCAGTCGAAAGCTGGAAACGTCATAAAGGTTTGGTGTGCAAACTGGAAGGGTTAGAAGTTAGAGAAGAAGCTCAAACTTATACTAACCTAGAAATTGCAGTTAAAGCAGATGCACTACCTGAGCTGTCAGAAGATGAATTCTACTGGCGTGAATTGTTTGGTATGGAAGTGGTTACAAGCCAAGGTTACGGCCTAGGTATTGTTGACGACATTTTTGAAACCGGATCAAACGATGTTCTTGTAGTCAAAGCAAACCTGAAAGATGCTTTTGGTAAAAAGGAACGTTTGATTCCTTTTATTGATGAGCAAGTGATCAAATTAATTGATCGTGAAGCTCAACGGATCGAAGTTGACTGGGATCCTGGGTTCTAAACCCTAGGTAAAGCGAGGGCACATGTGGGTTGGGGTTATAAGCCTATTTCCTGAAATGTTCCGTTCGGTTACCGATTTTGGGGTAACTAGCCAAGCAATTAAAAAAGGTCTTTTATCTATAGAGACATGGAATCCTAGAGATTTCACTCAAGATAAACATCGCACTGTTGATGACCGACCTTATGGTGGTGGTCCTGGTATGTTAATGATGGTTCAGCCTTTGCGCGACGCCATTACTTCAGCCAGAGAAGCAGCACCAGGCAAAACGAAAGTGATTTACCTTTCACCTCAAGGCCGTACGCTGAATCAAGCAGGTGTTGAGGAATTAGCAACGAGTGAGAATTTAATTCTTATTTGTGGCCGATACGAAGGTGTAGATGAGCGCATAATACAATCAGAAGTTGACGAAGAATGGTCAATTGGCGATTTTGTGCTTACAGGTGGGGAACTCCCTGCTATGACGTTAATTGATTCTGTCTCTCGGTTTGTTCCGGGTGTGCTAGGAGATTTTGCGTCCGCTGAAGAAGATTCTTTTGCAGACGGTTTGTTAGATTGTCCGCACTATACAAGACCTGAGGTTTTGGATGGAAAGGAAGTACCTAGTGTACTTAAATCTGGAAATCATAAAGATATCGCTCGTTGGCGAATGAAACAATCGTTAGGCCGTACTTGGTTAAGAAGACCAGAGCTCCTGGGAAATCTAGCTCTGACTGACGAACAGGAATTATTGCTGGCTGAGTTTGTTCGTGAAGAACATCAGCAAAGTAAGTAATTAAGAAATTTAGTATCAGTTTATTCTAGGATATACAAAAAATGAGCAACATCATTAAAGCAATTGAAGATGCGCAACTAAAGCAAGATCTACCTAAGTTTGCACCAGGTGATACTGTTATAGTTCAAGTTAAAGTTAAAGAAGGTGAGCGTGAGCGTCTACAGGCATTCGAAGGCGTTGTAATCGCTATTCGTAACCGTGGTCTTCACTCTGCGTTTACTGTACGTAAAATTTCTAACGGTGAAGGTGTTGAGCGTACGTTCCAAACTCACTCTCCAATCGTTAACAGCATCGAAGTTAAACGTCGCGGTGCAGTACGTCGTGCCAAGTTGTACTACCTTCGTGAGCGTTCTGGTAAATCAGCTCGTATCAAAGAGAAGCTGGCTAAAAAGTAACGCACACGAGAACGTTTCTCAAATGTGCTATGAAGGTGTGCTGTTATCAGCGCACCTTTTTTTATCTCTATAAAATAATGTAAAGAAATGTATACGAATTAATTTTTTCGTATTTAATTAATTACAGCTGTTGATTTTCGCTATATAAATGTTAAATTATTCCTACTTGTCTTAAAAGACTATTAATGGAAATAAAAGTTTACAGGTGTAGAAGATGAAAAAAAGCGAATTAAGCAATATCAACATTAGTGACGAACAAGTTCTGATCACGCCCCAAGAGTTAAAAAATCAAATCCCACTAAGCGATAATGCTCGTCTGTTTATTCAACAATCTCGCCAAACTATTTCAAATATCATTCATAAAAAAGATCACCGTTTATTGATTGTTTGCGGTCCATGCTCAATTCATGATATCGACGCAGCCAAAGAATACGCGAAACGCCTTAAGGTGATCTCTGAAGATCTTAAAGATCAACTCTACATTGTGATGCGTGTTTATTTTGAAAAACCAAGAACAACGGTCGGCTGGAAAGGGTTAATTAATGATCCACACCTTGATGGCTCTTTTGATATTGACCATGGTTTACATGCCGCACGACAGCTTTTAGTTGACCTTGCTGAGATGGAAATTCCATTAGCAACAGAAGCTCTAGATCCAATTAGCCCGCAATACATTGGCGATACCTTTAGCTGGGCTGCGATAGGTGCTCGTACTACTGAATCTCAAACTCACCGTGAAATGGCAAGTGGCCTTTCGGTTCCTGTTGGCTTTAAGAATGGCACCGATGGTAGTTTGTCGACCTCAATCAATGCAATGCAAGCAGCGGCTTCAAGTCATCGTTTTATGGGGATTAACAACGAAGGTCAAGTTGCTCTATTAACGACGCAAGGAAACCCAAATGGTCATGTGATTTTACGTGGTGGTAAGCAGACAAATTATGATTCTGTGTCAGTAACTGAATGTGAAGAAGAGTTAGCTAAATCTAATCTTGAAGCGGCATTAATGATCGATTGTAGCCATGCGAATTCTCGTAAAGATTACCGTCGTCAGCCATTGGTTGCAGAAGATGTTATTCACCAAATTCGTGAAGGGAATAAGTCGATTATTGGTTTGATGATTGAAAGTCATTTAAATGAGGGTAACCAACCTTCAGATATCCCGTTATCAGAAATGAAATATGGGGTGTCTATCACGGACGCATGTATCAATTGGGATTCAACTGAGGCACTATTACGCCATACTCATAAAGAATTAATTCCAGTCTTGGAAGAGCGTTTAAAAGGATAGAACCAGATGGCGGTAGAACTGAGTCATTTACGCGACCAAATTGATGCAGTAGATAAACAAATGTTGGATCTTTTGTCTCAACGTCTGCATTTAGTTGAACAAGTTGGTGAAGTAAAAAGTGCGCATGGATTACCTATTTATGATCCAAGTAGAGAAGCGGCGATGCTTGCTTCAAGACGACAAGAAGCTGAAAAGAAAGGAGTACCACCATCCTTAATTGAAGATATTCTACGTCGAACAATGCGAGAATCTTATAGCAGTGAAAATGACTCAGGCTTCAAATGTTTAAAACCTGAATTACGGCCAATTGTAGTGGTTGGTGGTAATGGACAACTTGGTGGTTTATTTGCCAAAATGTTTCGATTATCTGGCTATGAAGTACGAATTCTAGGCAGTAAAGATTGGAATAATGCAGAGACAATTTTAGATGATGCTGGAATGGTGGTTGTAACTGTTCCTATTAATTTAACCGTTGATGTAATCAATAAACTTTCAGGACTACCTGAAGATTGTATTCTGTGTGATTTAACGTCGATAAAGAAAAAGCCACTGCAAGCAATGATGGAGATTCATAAAGGTCCTGTTGTTGGTTTACACCCAATGTTTGGTCCCGATATCCCAAGTTTAGCGAAACAAGTGATTGTCATGTGTGATGGACGTAATAAAGAAAGTTACGCTTGGCTTAAAAATCAGTTTGAAATTTGGGGTGCGATTGTTCGTGATATCTCTGCAACAGAGCATGATCATGGTATGACTTTGATCCAAGCTTTGCGTCACTTTACTTCTTTTGCATATGGCCAACATCTTGCTAAAGAAAATCCAGATATTGAACAGCTACTTAATTTAAGCTCGCCAATTTATCGTTTAGAGTTATTAATGGTAGGTAGATTGTTTGCACAGGATCCTAACCTATATGCTGATATTATTCTTTCATCAGAAGAAAATATTGAAATGATAAAGCGCTTTCACCAACGATTTGGTGATGCGATTACGTTATTAGAGAATCATAACCGTGCAGGATTTATTGATAACTTTAAAGAAGTAGAGCATTGGTTTGGCGATTATGCAGAGCAATTTCTAATAGAAAGTAAGGGATTACTTAGACAAGCTAATGATTCGATTCATAGAGAAAGAACATAATTAACAGCACATAAAAAAGTGAGCAAATACTCACTTTTTTATGTTTGAGTAAAATTAATTTACTGAATGACTTCTATTGATACTTGATTTGTTTTTACTGTATTAATGGCTTCTATCTGTTCTACTGTTGGCCTTTGAGTTAGCTTTAATTGCAATTTTACAACATTGCTAATAACGTCGACTAATGGTGTCCATTTTACGCTACGCTCTTTTTCAAATAAGCTTTCAAAATGCTCAGGTGTCCAATCAATAAAGGATTGTGGATTTAGAACCCTACCTAGAAATCGTACTTCATAATGTAAGTGTGGACCGGTTGAATTTCCTGAATTACCGCAGGTGGCAATTAATTCCCCTTTTTTAACAAATTGTCCCGAACGCACTTTAAATTTCTGCAAATGAGCATACATGGTCATAAAGCCAAAGGAATGCTGAACTTTTAATAAATTACCATAGCCTTTTTTACTTGGTCGAGCTAACTCTACGACACCATCTGCTGGTGCATAAATTTCCGTTCCACGTTTACAGGTTAAATCTAAACCTAAATGTCGTTGTCTTTTTCCTGAGATAGGATTGGTTCTTTTTCCAAAACTTGAAGAATTTCGAATAAAGTCAAGAGGTGTGTCATTTGGGATCAATCGAAACATAGTTGCTCTAACAGCAGAATCAATAGCTGCAATATCTAAGCGTTGGTCTAATGTTTTTTCAGTTAAAGCATTTTCCTCTTCAGATATTTCTTGCAGGCCAAGTACTGATTCGACATCCTCAATTCGCTGACTGATAACAAGTAACTCATTCTCTTTCTTTTCAAGTTGTTGATTTAACTCGTGATTGTTATTGTTATTATCTACAATAAGCTTATTAAGGTTACTATTTTGTAGGTGTAACTCTGCAATTTCTACTTCAGATACTTTCTGTTTCTGATAAAAGTAATGTAATCCGAAGCCGCTTAGAGTGAATAAGCCGACCCCGAATAATAAGGATAAAATAGCAAAGTTTTTCCGTTTAGGAGAAATAGCGAAGAAACGAGTTCCCTTGTTTTGGGAGACGGAAATACGAATGTTATCAGGCATAAAAGGTCATTATTGTTTAGTTAAGTTGGCTCAGTTAACTCTGATAATTGACGTAACAGTAAATCACTATTGCCAACATTCAGCTCAATTAAGCGTTTAAGGTGGCTAATACTATCAATACCTATGTGATGAATACAGAGCCTTAGAGTATTATTTTTCCTTTTAACGATATTGCATTCTGTCGTAATGTGAATGTCGCTTTCGTTTAAAGTAAAATCGACGGTCAATTGTTCATTTGATTCGAGTGTACATTCGTCATCAATACCAACAAGTAGCCCGTGTAATGATAAATCCATTAAAGAGCCATTCCATTGCTCATTACCTTTCAATAAGGCAACATTGGCTTGATATACAACTCGAGAGAATTTACGGCGCTCAATCATAACAATATCCTTCTGTATTTTAGATTTAAAGATTAAGTATGATCGGTGGCTTGGTGCAAGTCTAATAAAAAGGCCGCTTTAATGCGGCCCTTATGATGAGTATCAAATAATCGTTATTACTATTTAGTTATACGTTTGTATTTAATACGGTGAGGTTCAGCAGCTTGAGCCCCTAATGTCTTCTTAATCCAATCACTGTATTCAGTGTAGTTACCTTCAAAGAAGTTGACTTGGCCTTCATCACGGTAATCAAGAATATGAGTAGCTATACGGTCTAAGAACCAACGGTCATGCGAGATAACCATTGCACAACCAGGGAACTCTAGAAGGGCTTCTTCTAACGCTCGTAATGTTTCAACATCTAAGTCATTGGTCGGTTCATCGAGTAATAGTACATTGCCGCCTGTTTTTAGCAGTTTTGCTAAGTGAACACGGTTACGTTCACCACCAGAAAGATCACCAATAATCTTTTGTTGGTCATTTCCGCGGAAGTTAAAGCGAGAACAGTAAGCGCGAGCTGGGATCTCAAAATTATTGATTTTGATGATGTCAGCGCCTTCAGAAATCTCTTGGAAAACAGTTTTTGTGTCATCCATAGAATCACGGAACTGGTCAACAGAGGCTAGCTTAACGGTCTCACCTAAATCAATTGTACCTGAATCAGGGGTTTCAGTACCGCTTAGCATTTTGAATAGTGTTGATTTACCCGCACCATTGGCACCGATAATACCAACAATAGCCCCTTTAGGCATGCTGAATGATAAGTCATCAATTAGAACACGGTCACCAAACGATTTAGTTAGGTTATTTACTTCAAGAACTTTGTCACCTAAACGCTCACCTGGCGGAATGAAAAGTTCGTTCGTTTCATTACGTTTTTGGTGATCAGTATTCTGAAGCTCTTCAAAACGAGCCATACGAGCTTTTGATTTCGCTTGACGACCTTTCGGATTTTGACGAACCCATTCTAATTCTTTTTCAATCGTTTTTTGACGAGCATTTTCTTTTGATGATTCTTGCTTTAGACGGTCATCTTTCTGTTCAAGCCAAGACGTATAGTTACCTTCCCATGGGATACCTTCACCACGGTCAAGCTCTAGGATCCAACCTGCTGCATTATCTAGGAAATAACGGTCATGGGTAATCGCCACAACAGTACCAGAATAATCAACAAGGAAATGCTCAAGCCAAGCCACTGATTCAGCATCAAGGTGGTTGGTTGGTTCATCAAGAAGTAGCATGTCTGGTTTTTCAAGTAGAAGACGACAGATAGCAACACGACGACGTTCACCACCTGATAGAAATTCAACTTTTGCATCCCACTCAGGAAGACGTAATGCATCAGCAGCACGTTCAAGCGCATTATCAAGGTTATGCCCATCTTTTGCTTGAATTAAGGCTTCAAGTTCGCCTTGCTCTTTAGCAAGTGCATCAAAATCAGCGCCTTCTTCAGCGTAAGCGGCATAAACTGCATCTAATCGAGTTAGTGCTCCAGCTACATCAGAAACAGCTTCTTCAACGATTTCACGAACTGTTTTTGATTCGTCTAAAACGGGTTCTTGTGGTAGATAACCAACTTTTAATCCAGCTTGTGGACGAGCTTCGCCATCAATATCAGTATCTAAACCTGCCATAATGCGAAGTAGTGTTGATTTACCTGAACCATTTAGGCCAAGAACACCGATTTTTGCACCAGGGAAGAAGCTAAGAGAAATGTCTTTCAGGATTTGTCTTTTAGGAGGAACAATTTTGCTCACTCGTGACATTGTATATACGTATTCAGCCATAATCACTTATTATTAAGGTAGGTTAACGGAAATATAATTTTACTATTTATGATACATAGTTTAACACTCATTCTTGCAGTTACTAGGGTAATATAGGCAAACTAAAAGAAGAATTTAGAGAGTTGTTTAACTCTGTCTCATATCAGAGTGTTAATAAAAAGGTTGGAATGTTAGGTGGTTAAAGAGTCGATGAAATACACACAACAAAAATTAGGGATGATCGCGGTGTTGTGCGTTGGAATGAGTGCACATTCTGCTGAGGCATTGTCGATAGATGAATCACGAATTCAATATCAAGAAGCAAAGGAGTTGCTTAAAGATAAAAAATTTGATGCATATGAAAAAGTTAGAGCAAATTTAGTTGATTATCCATTAGTACCTTATTTAGATTATCGTCAACTTCGGATGGATTTAAATGCAAAAACGCCTGATGATATTCGTTTGTTTCGGCATGAGAACAATACATTAGCTTTTGGTAACTCTTTAGATTATCAATATTTAGTGATGTTGGGTTTGAATGAGCGCTGGGCTGAATTTGTAGATTACTTTCCACAAGAACCAAGTAGTCAGAATTTACAATGCTATTATTATCAAGCAAAAAATGAACTTGGTGATAAAACTACTGCATGGAAAGGAGCTGAAAAGCTATGGTTAACAGGAAGTTCTGTTACATATGAATGTGATGACTTATTTACTGCTTGGTCTGATGCGGAAAAACTCACTGATGATTTAATCCTTAGGCGTATGCTTTTAGTTTATAAAGCTCGCAATAGTGAGTTGTTTGCTTATTTAGAAAAAATGCTAAAAGGGAATGAATCGAAAGAAAAAGCGAGGCAATTAATTACACTTTATAACAATCCAGATTCACTAGGCACCTATGCAAAAAAGAACAAAGTATCAGACTTCTCTAAAGCACTCACTTTTCTTTCGATGAAGAGAGAAGCGAGAAAAAACCCAACAAAAGCAATTAAACTACTGCCAAGTATTGCGAAACAGCAGAAGTATACACAAGATGAACTGGTAGAAATAAAGCACCGAATTATCAGTACGATAATGTCAACAAAATCTGAAACCTTAGCTAAATGGCGTGATTCAGAATTGTCTAAATATCCTAAAGATTCTTTTGTTGAACGTCGTATCCGTGTGGCGATCCGTGCTGCTAATTGGGATGACGTTAGCCTCTGGATTAATTTATTAAGTTTGGAAAGTAAGCAGTCTTTACGTTGGCAATTTTGGCAAGCTCGAATTGAGAGCAAAAAGGGTGAGCATAAAAAAGCAGAGCAGAGATTACATAAATTATTAGGACAACGTAATTTTTATAGTGTGGCAGCAGCAAATATTTTAGGTAAACCTATTACTTATAAAATGAGTCCTGCCCCTACAAATATAAAAGCGGTGATGACTAAATATAAAGTGGAATTAGCAAGAATTAAAGAATTGATTGTGATAGATGAAATATCTACTGCAAAAAGTGAATGGGCGTATTTACTGAATCGTTCATCTAGACAAGAAGTCAAAGAGTTAGCGAGTTATGCGGCTAAGCATCGGTGGCATCATTTTACTGTATTAGCAACAATTAAAGGGAAAATGTGGGGGCATTTAAGTTTACGTTTTCCTATTGCACATCAATGGTGGTTTAGTCATTACAGTAAAAATCTGGGAATAGATAAAATAACCTTGATGTCTTTATCACGACAAGAAAGTGGGCTATATGCAGAGGCTAAATCACCAGTTGGTGCTCGTGGTCTAATGCAAATTATGCCAGCAACAGCTAAATATACTGCGAAGAAAATTGATTATAATAAATACAAAGGTGTTGATAGCCTTAATGATGTAGATGTAAATATTCATATTGGCTCAAATTATCTTAAAGGTTTGTTAGATGATTATGAAGGAAATCGGATTTTTGCTTTAGCAGGATACAATGCTGGTCCACATCGAGTAAAACGATGGAGAGCGGTATCAGACGAAAAATTAGATGTTTATGCTTTTATTGAAGCTATTCCTTTTAAGGAAACACGAGGCTATGTGCAAAACATTCTGATGTTTGAAACTTATTACCGTAGCTTACTTGGAGAGAAGGGAACTTTTCTATCTGAGAAAGAGCTGAATTTAGAGTATTAATTATTTGGGATTGACTATAAAGTAGGGGGCTTAGTGCTCCCTTTTTTTATTATTGTAATGAGGATTTTATGTCAGGTTCAGCAAAATATTCAGATTGGTCGCAAGTGATGGCATTGATAGCAAATGCAGCAGAGCAAGATAAGCATCAATCTTTATTGACTATGTTGATGACCCCTGATGAGCGTGAGGCATTAATTGCTCGAGTAAATATTTGTCATGAGTTATTGCAAGGTGAACTAAGCCAAAGACAGATTAGTCAGTTATTGGGTGTAGGTATCGCCACTATAACTCGAGGCTCTAATGAATTGAAAAGCCATTCACACGATGAGAAAGAATGGCTTATGGAATTACTACAACAAAGTGCTAAAAGCGTTCAGGGTGAAGAAAAGGAATAAGCGCTAAGATCAACGCTTGTTGATATACTGAGCTTCTCGTTAAAAGGTTATTGGTTAATAGGCCAATAGCCCCGCCTTTCTGTTTTATATTGTCAGTATTAAATTGTTCATCCATTACATCACCGAGTTCTTTACCTTGTTTTACGGCAGCGATGACAGTTGGTGGGAGGGGTAAGCTAGAAGAGCGAGATTCACCCATTTTCTTGTTATTATCGATAATCATCCAAGCGAACGTTGAGTCTTTTTCTATTCCTGCCTCTAAGCCAACATAGTAACTTGCGTTTGGATATTGTGTCTTAGCATTATTAACACGGTTGATTGCTCCTTGTTTTGTTTCAAAGCAACTCATAGGTTGGTCTGGAACACCACTATCAACTGATACGCCTTCAAAAATAAAATTCACAGTAGGAAAGACTTGAGAAAATGCCTCCTCAACAGCCTTTATTTTGGCAGGATTGAGTGAGGATACGATAACTTTACTTTTCATATGACGATTGAAACTCCTGATGCCAGTTGACTAATTCAGATAGATTCATTGGCTTACCAAAATGGTAACCTTGATAATAATCACATCCAAATTCATTTAGCCATACTACCATAGATTCATCTTCAATCCCTTCTGCGGTAACTAACATATCTTGGGAATGGTACAATTCAATTAAAGGTTTTATCACTTGCTGTTTATTAGAATCGACTAGGGTTTTTAGGAACCAGCGGTCGAATTTTATTTTGTGAACGGGGTGTTGAACCAATTGAGTTATAGAGGTAAAACCAGAACCAAAATCATCAAGTGCTAGCTGAAATCCATGCTGATTTAAGGTTGTTAGTAGTGCATCTTGAGTGTGATTACCTTCAAAAGTCTCAGTAATTTCAAATTCAATTTTCTCTGGGGGGATCTTATATTTATCAGTAAGCTCAATAATGAAATCCGATAGTTCATTAGATCCTAGTTGAGCGGAAGATAGATTCAATGAGACCTGGATATTACTCCCTATTAATGCCGTTAATTCTGCGTATTGTATGAAGGTTTGTTCAATGACCCAGCGGTCGACTTTATCATATAACCCATTTTGCTCCGCAATGGGAATAAACTCATCGGGGCCAATAAATCCCAATTCTGGAGAGATCCATCTCAGTAACACTTCTACGCCAACTAAAGAGTGGCTTTTCGCTGAAATAATGGGCATAAATACTAAAAAGAATTCATTAGAAAAATGAGTATTACGAAGTTCTTTTTCTATGGCACGGTGGCGTTGAACTTTTTTATCCAGCTCTTTTGAATAATAAGAATATTGATTTTTTCCATTTTGTTTTGACTGGTACATGGCGGCATCTGCATGGCTTGTTAGATCATCTACGGAATGCCCATCTTGAGGGTATTTGGCAATCCCAATACTACTACTTACAGGGAAAGTACCTTGTTCAAACGTAAATCCATCCTTAAATAGACTAAGGATATGCATGGAGATTATTTGAGCATGGTCATGATGAATTTGGTCATTTAGCAATACGATCGCAAATTCATCACCTGATAAGCGTGAGAATAGAGACGAGCTTCCATGGGTTCTATCATGTTCAGTAATTAGTAATGACAGTTGGTCAGAAAATGCACATAGCATAGCATCTCCGGTAGAGTGACCAAATTTATCATTAATGTATTTAAAATTATCTAAATCAATATAAATGATAGCTAGCTCATGACTATCAAGTCGATGAGAAGATAAGAGATGGTTTATCCGCTGATTAAATTTGTACCTATTTGGTAATTTAGTCAATTGATCTTCTTCAGATACTTTTTTAGTAATTAAATAGTTATCACTAATTTCTTTATATAAATGATGGAATTTTCGAGATAGTCGACCTATTTCATCGTCAGTTGATAAATAAGTTATATTGGAATTTTCTGTACTATCAATCTTTTCTAATTCGCGATCGAGTCGTGTTATTGGTGAGATTAGAAAGCGTTGAATTAGGACGATAAGAAGGATAGTTGATCCTAACGTCATCGCAAGAAAAGTACTGGCTAAGGAAAACAATAATTGATTTTTTTTATCAATCAGGAAATCATCATTGGCAGATATTGATGCGTATAATTGTGGGGCTAATTTCGATGACATAGAAAAAGGGGGCTTTTTTTCTATGGGGTTTGTCGAAAGAATAACTTTAGCGTTGAAATACTGTTCAATGTATGTTTTTTGTCTATAAAAAATATTGGCATCAATAGAGACGACTATCGCGATAGTATTTTTTAAATGGTGTTTCAAAGGTATGGTTAACGTTCTGGTGTCTAATAGCTTATATTTTACCAGTAATGCATTGTATGTATTGGCTTTAGTTTCAATATATTGGGTCGCTTGAATATGTCCATTTTGGATCTGAGAGCGAACAAAATCAATTTGATTTAATGAAATTTCAGCAAAGGGGTCCAAGCTGTTTTCATAATAAAGCTGAACCTCTAGCTTTGAAGAGAGCAGAGCGAAAGAGGCAAATTGAGCATCTGTCGGCTTTAACTGATCGAGCGCATCTTCTAAAGATTCAGCGAGAGCAACCTCTCTATATTGATCGCTACGGTCTTCAAAATAGTTATGTATTGAATTGCTTTGGCTTAATGCGTATAGATAGCTATCAATAAAGCGAATACGGTTAGCGTAGACTACCGCCAATTCAGACATGTTTCGCTCTAACTGTTGCTGCTCAGAGTGAACTAAATCTTGAACTTGACCTTTATAGATCAGATAGGTTCCAATGCCATAAATAGCAATGATGATAGGAATTATAAGTGTAATGACGCGTTTATTTAGATTCATGCTGCTTTAAAATTGTTCGCAACATTCGACTGCGAATTTGGTTTTGTTTATGATCTAATGAGATATTAAATGTACTGTTGTTAATGATCTCTTGAGGTGGAAAAAGAGTGTTGTCGTTAGTAAACTCTTTTGGCATTTGTTTTATTGCGCTTAAGTTTGGTGTGGCAACTTCCACATACAATGTATTCAGTGCTGCGATATCTGGACGACTTAAAAACTCAATTAACTGCCTTGCTTCTTTTTTATGTTTAGAGTGCTCCATGACAGTTAAGCAATCGACCCAGAGTTGGGTTCCTTCTTTTGGGATCGTGTAGCCCCACTCATACTCTCCCTTTTCAGATAAGTAATACTGATCACCACTGTAGGATAATGCAATGTAAAGTTCATTATCCGTCGCAGAAGATTCAATAAATGTTAAAGGGTATTCGAAGGTTAAAATATCTGAAATATTCGAGATAATATATGTGAACGTTGTTTTTAATACCTCTTTTTCATCTGCATCAATAGGGTATCCTTTTGCCAATAAGTAAGGCATGAAGGTTTCAATTAATGAGTTAGTTAAACCAATATGACCACGGATATTGTCAGCAGGCTCAGTAATACTTGTCCATGATGTCGGGGGCGTTGGAAATTTATCTTTTCTATAGACTAATCCTACTGTTCCCCAAAAATAGGGAATAGAATGAGTACCACAAGCATTTAGCCAGCGTTTATCCATATCACTTCTGTGATTTAATGTTGATAGGTCACTAATTATATTGTTTTCTTTTAGCTCCTGCTGTGAAGCACTATCAATCACCACAATATCAATATTACTTGTTTTTCTTTGATATAGGATTTTGTCACGTTGATTATCACTATCAATGAAGACTTTATCGAGTTCAATGCCTGTTTTATTTACCCAAATTTCTTCTACTTCAGGTGCAATACTGCCCTCCCAAAGTAAAAGAGTAAGCGATGAGTTTTGCTTGCTGGAAGCTATAGCACTAGATGCTAAGCTTAAAGACAGTAAGGCAAAAGTACTGAGAGTTATAAGTTGCATCTTAATTATTTTTTTCATGATATTTAATTATCGACTCTGTAATTCGCTTTCGGATGTATTTGTTATTTACGTCTTCGTAGGTATATTCTTGGCTTAAATTCATGACCTTACTTGTTGGTAGGGAAGCTCCCCAGTTATCGTTAAGCAGAAGTAATTGTTTTGATACGCTAGCGTTTGTTGGGTTGTTTTTTAGATCTAATGTATTTAGTAAGGCAATGTCTGGGCGTTGTAAAAAATTAATAAAGCGAAAAGCCAGCTCTTTATTTTTTGAGCTTTCTAACACAGATAAACAATCAACCCACACAATGGTCCCTTCTTTTGGAGTAATGAATTTCCAATCAGAAAAAGAGGATTTCTTATTCAGCGTTTCTTCATCTCCACTATAAGCCATTGTAATATAAATATTATTATCATTAGGATTCCCTATAAAATAGCTTATCGGATAATTGTAAGAATGAACAAATTTTGATTGTTGTTTTAATTCGTTATAAATGTCTTTGAGGGTATGTGTCGTTACAGTTGAAATGGAGGCATTACGGATAAACAGGGATGGAAGCAGTAAATCAGAGGTATCGTCCATCATCATTATACGGCTGTATAATTCGTCGTTAGGATATAAAATATTTTTCCAAGAGGTAGGGGGAGCTATTTTTGAACTTCGGTATGCTAGCCCTAATGTTCCCCAGAAGTAAGGAATGCTATTGTCTGAACATTGGTTAAGCCAGAGTTCTTCTATGTACTTACTGTTTGATATTGTCCCAGGAGACCAAGAAGCCAACATTTTTTGTTTCATGAAGTGATGACCACTGACTTCGTCAATAATCACAATATCAATACCTGCGCCGGTATTGAGGATATGATCTCTTTTCTCATCATTATCAAAGAGAACCTGTTCAATTTTCACACCAGTTTCGAGGTACCATTTATCAATTACTTGTTGTGATAAATAATCTTCCCAGTTCAATATAGTTAATGTTTTTTCTGTAGGCAGGGCAAAGCAATTAGAGCTAAATAACGTCAATAGGTAGAGTAGTTTAATTAGCGTGTTTTTTATCATATAGGGCCTACATAGAAGTAAATGCAGGCCTATTTTACAGAATGACAAACCAATAACAACCGTTGTGTCGTTAGTTTAATTGAGGGATATCTGTAGGGGTTACATTTTCAATTGGATAGCAGCCTAACACTTTTAAATATTGAGTTATAGATGTTAGCTCTTCAATTGCAGCACTCATTGTCTCTGATTTTAGATGGGCTTGTAAATCAATATAAAACATCTCTTCCCAAGGATTTCCCATAATAGGGCGAGATTCTAATTTACTCATATTAATTCCGTATTTACGTAGAACTAATAGGGATTCAACCAGAGAGCCAGCATCTTGGGATGTTGACATAATTAATGTTGTTTTCGCTGGAATTTGTTCTGAAACATCAACGGGCTTTCTTGCGACAACAATAAAGCGAGTTTGATTATCAGTTTGATTTGAAATATTAGTAATTAAGGATTGGAGACCATAAAGTTTACCACTGTCAGAGTTACCGATAGCTGCAACATGTGGTGAATTGATGTCTTTTACAGCAATCATGGCATCAGCAGTACTTGAGCATGAAACTAATTCGACATTCTCTAGACGGTGTAAAAACTCGCTGCACTGTTCATGAGGTTGTGGGTGAGAATAAAGTGTCGTAATTGATTCTAGAGTCGTATCTGTGGTGGTTAATAAGCAGTGATCAATTTGCTGAGTGAGCTCACCGACAATGTATAAACTGGTGTGCTGCAGAAGATCGTATACTTCATTTATGGAACCTGAACTGGTGTTTTCAATTGGTAAGACACCATAATCAGCATGACCAGATTCAACAGTTTTTATGACCTCTCTAAAGTTTTCACAGCCTAATTCTGCTAATTCTGTATTTTTCTTACTGAAGTAACGACGGCTAGCTAAATTAGAATACGATCCTTTTGAACCTAGGTAAGCAACTCTTGCTACTGGTTTTCTGCTTAATTCTGGATTGGTTAGGTTCTGAAAGTATTCTTGTTGTAATAAAACCGAATCTTCAATAATTGTGTGGAATAGTTGAGTTATATAGTAAGCATCAAGATCAAATGCTTTGCCATTCTTGATTAATTTAACAAGTAGTTGTTGTTCACGTTTGGGGTCTCGGACAGGTTTTGCGGTTTGAACTTTACTCTTAGCAACTTCAAGGCTGAGTTTACGGCGCTCAGAAAAAAGAGTTAATAATTCATTATCAAGATCATTGAGGCGTAAACGAATTTCATCAAGAGAATAGCGGGTATCAGTCATGAATATGCAAACCTAGTAAATTAAGAGTTAATTCACAATAAGGAATAGCTAAGTTTGCGTCAAGAAAAAACAGCGCTCAAATGAGCGCTGTTTCAGAAAATGTTGAGTTGACTATTTGACTACTGTTCGTATTCCTCTTCTAGATCAACTTCTGGCTCTTCAATTACAGGTGCTTGGGCATGTGTTGCACGACGAGCTTCGCCTTTATGTTGCAGTTTATCTAGTTGGCGTTCTAGTTTTTGATACATTTCTCTAATTGCACCAAATAGGTCTTCTTGTTCTGCTGATGCTGCAACTTTACCACCAGCGATAGTCGCCTGTGCTTCTACCTTGTGTTTACCATTTGCGCGTTTCGTAACGCTAGCGTGACGTCCAATAATGTCTAGATTTCTTTTTTCTTCTAGTTTTTTAAATTTCCCTTCAATACGTTCACGGATGCCTGGAGTGATGTCGATGTTGTTACCAGTGATTTCTACTTTCATATGATTTTCCTCTCTCTTGCCCCGTTTGGCATGTATTCAGATTACGGATTCAGCAGTAAAATAAAGTGATCTACATCACTATTCTTAATAGTGTTCGTAATTAGATATGTTGATGTGATCTCAAACAAACCCTGAGGATTTTTTTTGAAAAAAAACTTGATGAATTGGGTAAAATAGGTAGATTGGAAGGATTGATTACTGAAAACATTCGTTTTTAGGGACTAAGTTCAACTTGCTGTTTTCAATGGCTATTTTTTAATCTCCCATGTTTTGTGAGTTTGAACATCCTTTATATAAATCTCAGATATAAAAAAGCCGTGCCTTAATGATAAGGTGAAGTGACCCCGTTAAGTTGGACATTTTAGTTAAGCGGCTTGTAAGGCCTGGTTTCGATATTCTATCGGAGTCAGGCCTTTTAGTTTTACCTTAATCCGCTTCGTATTGTAATACTCGATATATTC
>Ga0316197_10000865_pt1 | contig 21379 bp, 20 predicted proteins | sample OudBiesiAoxic_MG_FD_204939 | JGI IMG/M metagenome (GOLD analysis project Ga0316197, IMG submission 204939) | Coastal sediment microbial communities from Oude Bieten Haven, Netherlands - site A oxic | ecosystem: Environmental > Aquatic > Marine > Coastal > Sediment | place: Netherlands... | reverse complement strand
GCTGACGCGGGATTCACGCGTTTGACATCTTTGGGTGAGTGGCCGTTTCTGGCGTATTTCATTCTTACGCTTGGAGTGACCTTGTGGTTTGCTTACAGGCTCAAACGGGGCTTGGGTAAACTTGATATTTTCGTTCCTGCGCTGGTGCTGGTCACTTTGATTGTGCTGGCTGGAAATACCGCCTTGCCTGCGATCGTGCTGGCATTGTTTCTGATTCCATTACTATTACTGGTTCGGTCACGTTTCCCTCAACCGGATTTATGGACCGCTGCACTGTGCGTCTGGTGGTTGTTGACCGCCCTGATACTCTACCTGGCACCCAATGCCTCTTATCTTTTCGTCTGGCCGCTTGGATCAGTGTTTCTCGGCATCCTGGTGCACAGAAGTCTCAAACAGGTGGCAGGTAAGGGAGCACAGTTTGTGTCTGCGCTAATATTCGCTTTTATTCCCCTGTTGTTGCTGCCACCGGTTTATATACTGGCTTACCTCGCATTGGGTTTGGGAATGTCGCAAGTGCTCATGGTTATTTGTGCCTTGTCGTTGCTGATAATTTGGCCTCTTGTAAGAAGTATCGGCTTTGTTGCTGAGGGGAAAGCTGGGTGGTTGTTACTAGGAGCAGGTTTGGTAATGACGCTCAGCATTGTGTTTGGCAGAGGCTTTGATACGCGTCATCCGCGGGGAGAGGAACTATTTTATGCTATTGATGTTGACCAACAGCAAGGTTTCTGGGTCAGCTCAGATGCGCGGGACGGTTCCTGGTTAGCTGAATTCCTGGGCGAGGAGGCCAGCAACGAGAATATGACCCGAATCATGCCAGGTTACGATCAGGATGTACTGGTCCGGGATGACGGGTTGCCCGATTTCAAAGCGGCGGTTCTGACAGCGAAAAGTGACCAGTTGGTGAATGGAAAACGGAAAATCAGCCTGCACCTGCAGTCCCAAGATGCTGCCGAGTACGTCAATGTGCTATTTCCGGTCGATGCCGGTATCACAATGGCCACCGTGAACGGCCAGCCGGTAGCCATACCCGATTCGCTCAGTGTTGTTGCTGGCGTAAAGCAGGCAATACCCGCACGGGATTGGTGGCGCTGGCGCTGGTATGGCTTACCGGAAGATGGTGCTGAAATCATGATGACGCTTGAAGCAAACCGGCCGCTATCGATCAGGATCGTTGAGGTCAATTATGGTATGCCGGATGGTGCACCTGGCCGGCCGAAAAACTCGATGAGTAAGAAATACACCTGGTCAGATAGCATGGTGGTCTTTCAGACAGTCACGTTGGAGTAAAGCGCACAAAACAGCTGCATTTAATTGTTTTAATAGCAAATAGCTGCGGATAACTGTAAAATATGCCCGCTGCACGTTGCGGCGAGTGATTGAGTGTTTAGTCTGTACAGGTCGTATTGTTTCCTTCCAGATATACCCCGGTCCCGTTCTTCTCCAGCACAGTCACTACCGGAAGGTAGTTTTTCAACTATATATAGTGAGTTAATTATAATGTCAGATAAGGTTATAGGAACCGTTAAATGGTTCAACGATGAAAAAGGTTTTGGATTTATTTCCCGTGAAGGCGAACGCGATGTTTTCGTTCACTTCCGTCAGATTATCGGCGACGGCCGCAAGACTCTGAAGGAAGGACAGCAGGTTGAATTCACCGTTGGTGAAGGCCTCAAAGGACCACAGGCGGAAAACGTAACGCCTATGTAAGGTCTTAAGATAGAAAGAAACCCGGCCAGGCTCTGCCTGACCGGGTTTTTTTGTGCCACGAAATTCAAAAAAAGCCCCGATAAAAGTACCGGGGCTTTTTACAATTGGAAAGCCAGTTTAACTGGCGATCGCTTTGAATAGCTGAATCAGTTCAAACCACGACGTTCCAGCAGGGGCTGAATATCAGGGTCTGCACCACGGAAATTTCTGAAAAGTTCCATGGCATCTTCAGCACCACCACGTGACAGCAATGTCTGGCGGAAATGGTCACCGTTCTCGCGGGTCAGACCACCATTCTGTTTGAACCACTCAACCGTGTCAGCATCCAGCACTTCACTCCAGATGTAAGCGTAGTAGCCGGCCGAATAACCACCGATAATGTGTGAGAAGTAGGTGCTGCGGTAACGCGGTGGTACCGTATCAAGTGCAACGCCGGCTTCTTCCAGTGCGCTGGCCTCAAAATCCAGTAAGCCTTCTGCAGTTGGTACTTCCTCGGGCAGCAACTGGTGCCACTTTTGGTCCAGCAAGGATGCCGCGAGGTATTCCGTTGTGCTGTAACCCTGGTTGAATTTCCGGGTTTCCAGAACCTTATCCAGCAGTTCGCGGGGCATGGCTTCACCGGTCTCGTAGTGTACGGCGTAGTTCTCCAGAATCGAAGGCCAGGTAGACCACATCTCATTAACCTGTGAAGGATATTCCACAAAGTCGCGGGGGACCGAGGTACCGGAGAAATCCGGATACTTAACATTGGAGAACATACCGTGCAGCGCATGGCCGAACTCATGAAACATCGTGGTTACTTCGTCGAATGTCATTAATGTCGGCTCATCGGCAGAAACCGGTTTGGTGATATTCAGATGATTGGCAACGATCGGTTTGTTACCCATCAGGTGAGATTGACTGACATAGGCGTTCATCCAGGCCCCGCCGCGTTTGGAAGGACGTGCGTATGGGTCCATGAGGAACAATGCCAGGGTGGAACCGTCTGCTTCAAAGACCTCGAAGACACGGACATCTTCCTGGTAAACCGGCAGGTCATGGCGCTCTTTGAAAGTAATGCCAAATACCTGCTCAGCCGCGAAGAAAACACCTTTTTCAAGAACATTGTTCATTTCAAAGTAAGGGCGCAATTGCGAGGCATCGAAATTATACCGCTGCATACGCACCTTTTCGGCGTAGAAATCCCAATCCCATGAGGCCAGTTCGAAATCACCGCCTTCGGCATCAATAATCGCCTGAATGTCGGCGGCTTCACGCTGCGCATTGGCAACCGCGGGCGGAGCCAGGCTGGCTAGCCGCTCGTTCACGGCTTCGGTGGTGCGGGCCGTCTGGTTCTCAAGGCTGTAAGCAGCGTGGTTCGGGTAGCCCATTAACCGGGCCCTTTCGGCGCGTATTTTCGCAACACGCGTCAATGCTTCCCGGTTGTCGAATTCACCACCGCGACTTCCGCGGGCCAGTGAAGCCTCCATGATGCGTTGACGCAACGCCCGGTCTTCCAGGTCTGCGAGGGGAGGTTGCTGGGAGGTGTTAAGCAGTGCGATGAGATACTCGCCATCCACTTCCTTCATTTGGGCGGCTTTGGCTGCAGCCTCAATCTTGGTTTCCGACATTCCAGCGAGTTCTTCACGGCTGTTAACGACTACAGCGGATGCATTAACCTCGTTCAATATGTTTTGGCTGAATTTGGTTTGCAAGCTGGCCAATTCTGCATTCATTGCCTTGAGCGTTTCTTTGTCTGCATCGGAAAGCTGCGCGCCGGCTCGCACGAAATCCTTAAAGTTTTCCTCAACCAGGCGATAGGACTCAGGATCCAGTTCGAGTGTGTCACGCTGCTCATATAATGTGCGTACACGGTCAAACAGTTTGCTGTTTAAACGGATTTTGTCGCGGTGCGCTGAAAACTTTGGCGCCATTTCACTTCGAATACTTTCCAACTCGTCATTGGTGTTGGCGGAAGTCATGGCGAAAAACACCGTGGTAGCCCGGTTTAAGAGTTGGCCGGAACGCTCCATCGGAATCAGGGTGTTGTCAAGCGTAGGTGCTTCAGCCTGATTGGCGATCGCATCGATTTCAGCCAGGTGCTGTTCCATTCCAAGCTCGAAAGCGGGTATAAAATGAGCGTTTTTGATTTTGTCGAATTGCGGGTAATGCATATACAACGGACTTTCTTCGAAAAACGGATTGCTTTCAACGGGGCTTGTTGGTATTGCGGCTTCAGTTGGGGTGGTGGGGGCTGATTCTGCGACCTGGTTGGTATCGGTCTCAGAACAGGCGGTAAAGGTTAGTGCAAGCGCTGTACAAAGAGCCAGCGACAATGTGGTTCTCATGTCAAAATTTCCTTTTGTTTTATGCCAGAGGGCAACAATTAATTTTACCTTAATCATCGCTTCAATGCTTCAGTCAGGAAGGTTTTTTTATAAGTGAGAATTATAGTTCCAGCCTGTTTCTGAACTGACGGAAAACCCTTCTCCCTTCACACCTCCCGCTGTTTAGCCTATACTCTAACCAAGTGGTTGATACCTGTGCAGAAAGAAATCATGGGAACCGGCCACCAAAAGGGGTGTAAACGGATATGACGGATCATGTGCGTTTTCACAGAGTTTCCTGGTTAACCCTTGGTCGAGAGTGAAGGATCATGCTCAACTACAGTCTCCCGTTGCCTTTAAGGAAGCGCCATTCTGGCGGCTTTACTCTTATCGAGTTGATGCTAATTGTTTCCATTATTGCCATCCTTGTGGCGTTGGCGGTACCGGCTTATCAGCAATACAACATCAGAGCCAAAATTACAGAATGCATGGCAGGGGCAGCCCCCGCAAAACTCGCCGTTTCCGAATACGCGTCAACAATAGGAGGCTGGCCGCAGAATATGGATGTCGCAGCAATAAGTAGTGGTAATATATCCAAGTACTGTAGTGGTTTTGACGGTTATGACCCGATGGTTGGCTCATTTCAGATCAATGTTAATGAATCGGCAATTTTTCCGTCACTAGGACAGATACAACCACAGTTAACGCCACAGATTACCAGTGTCACTACCATTGCCTGGCGCTGTAGTCGCGGTGCGACGGCTCCGTCATTACTTAAGTATTTACCATCTACCTGCAGAAGTGATACATAGCAAAAAACGGCGCAAAACGTCTTATTTAAAAAGTTTATGTGAGGTTAACGGACCAATTAAATCGTCACACGCGAACCCTCCCATCGGGCCTCGATCGGCTGCGTAATTCAGGCTGTCGCGGTCGTTTTTGAAACCTCACCTCAGTTTGCGACTGACCTCATAGACTGTCGTAGCAAGTGTGACAACGGTCCCGTTATTGATTCCCCAAAAAAACGTGGTGTACCTAATCCCTGAAGTTTTTATATTGCAGCGGTACTTCCAGGTCGGCACCTTTTAATAAGGCAATTATCTGCTGTAAATCATCACGCTTCTTGCCCGTAATTCTTAACTGGTCACCCTGTATAGCAGCCTGGACCTTAGTCTTGCTCTGCTTGATCATCTTGACCATATTTTTTGCGATCGGTGTTTCGATACCTTCTCTTACCTTAACTGTCTGTGTTGCAGTTCTGGCTTGTATGACGGCTTCACCTTTTTCCAGACAGGCAATGTCAATGCCGCGTTTAACCAGTTTATTGCACAGAATGTCGTACATTTGCTGCAACTGGAATTCAGATTCTGTATTCATGGTGATAACCAGGTCGGTCAATTCAAAATTTGAACCGGTTCCCTTGAAATCAAAACGGGTGGTCACTTCGCGGTTGGCCTGGTCGATACCATTATTTAACTCATGGTGGTCGACTTCAGAAACTACATCAAATGAAGGCATGGCTGTATTCCTTTATTTTATAAATCAATCAATTGTTTGAGGTCTGACACGACAGCATCACTGTCATCAAGATCCGAAATCAATAAACGGGCCCGTCCGTTGGCATCAAAAGCGAAAACCACCGTACTGTGCATGACATTATATGAGCCTTTGCTGTCCGATGATTCCATTGCGGCGTAGACACCGTAGCTTTCTCTTAGCCGGTCCAGATCTTCTTCCGGGCCGGTCAGTCCAAGTAGCCACGGGCCGAAGGAGGCTGTGTAGCGTTTCATCACTGCCGGTGTATCACGATCCGGATCGACTGAAACAAGAACGACCCGGATGTCATCCGCGTCGGAGCCCAGTTGCTCTAGCAGTACTGATAATCGCGTCAGGGTAGTGGGACAAATATGGGGGCAGTTTGTAAAGCCGAAGAACAGGAGTACCGGTTTACCTTGCAGCGAACTGGCCTCAACCGGTTCACCATCTGGTCCGGATAAAACAAATTCAAGGTTCGGCATCACACCACTTATATCACTGGCGTTCCAGTTTAGCGGTTGCTTACAGGATTGCAGCGATACTACGAAGAGCAGGATTAACACAAAGTTCAGCGCACGCATGTTTATCGGTCACCAGGAAAGAGAGCGTAACAATAAACCAGCAGACCGGAAGATAAAAGCATGCATGGTGTGAAATCCTTTATGGAGCCAATGCCATTTGCCAGAAGCGGGTGGTCAATTCACTGATTCCGCTACTCTCGGCGTTAAGCAGTACAACGATTCCAAGGTCATGCTGTAATGAAAAAGCAACGTCTGCACGAAAGCCGGATACCCAGCCGCCGTGATAGATCAATTGGTCGTCTCCCAGTTGATAGACGCGCCAGCCCAGCCCGTAATGAGCCCCCGTTAACATGGTCTTCCACTGTTTACGGTACAACTCCCTTCGGGTTTTAACACGTGGCCTCGACAGATTTTCCAGCATTTCGGGTGAAATAATATCCGGATTTCGCCCCAGTTGTGCCTGCACCCATTTGCTCATGTCCAGTATGCTGGCATTGACACCTGCTGCGGGCGCTGCGCGGTAGTAGTTGGGCTGTACCTGGACCGTTTTCCATTGGCCCTTTCTCCTGGCGTGTGGTTTAGCGTGGTTGGGATTATTGACAAAGGCATCAAAACCCACTGACGCAGTAGTCATATCGAGCGGCTTGAATATGCGTTGCTCAACCAGCGTTCCATAATCCAGGTTGGTAACTTTCTCGACCACGGGGTCAACCAGGCTGAAGACGCTGTTTTGATAGCCGTAGCACTTGCCCGGGTCACAGACGTAGGACAGGTCAGACATCTTTTTCCAGATGCTGTCCATACTCTTACCATCCTCCAGCAAATTATCGTAGGCATGCGGCATTAGACCGGTGCTTTGTCCCAGTAAGTTTTGTATTCGAATTTCTGAAACATCACCATTGATTTTGAATCCGGGAACATAGCGTACTACCGGGTCATTCCAGCTCAATGTCCCATCTTCTACCAGCAAACCGATCAACTCTGCAGCAAAGGGTTTGGAAACCGATGCCAGTCGAAATGTGGTTTGCTCATTGATGGGGTGTTCCCTTGCTGCTGTCGTATGACCCACGGCTGCAATACGCAGAACCTGGTCACGGCTAACGATAGCAAAAGCTGCACCGGGATAATCGCGTTCGTTTATCAGTTGGCGAAAGAACGTCTCGTATTCCGACGTCATCTGAGGCGAGACTTCCCCTGCGAACGCGCTTGAGCAGGCGATAAGGCTATAGCTGATCAGGTTGAATAGAGAGGCAGGTTTTTGCATGAATTCAAGCATCCTGTGTGCCAGGTTATCTATGAGGGAACCGATGAGACTTAAGACTAACCGGGACAGCAAACCATCAAAATGGTTCGCCAAATCCAGAACCAATGCCAGATTGTAATCGTATATGGATAAAAATATTATGAAAAAGCTCATTTTTCACCGCGATTTTAGTATTCGGTAGAAAATGTCTGCTAGACTACTTAGCCCAGATCAAAAAAATTATTGGAAGCATCGAATGTTTGAAAAACAAAGAAACAACAAACCGGAACCTCAGGTCCCGCAACCACAACAGGACAACTTCGCGGCGTCAGCCAACGCACCGGCCAGCAGTGGAAGAACTGCTCTCATAGGTCCTGGAATTCGCATTAACGGTGACATCAGCGGTGATGAGAACCTGGTGGTGGAAGGCAGGGTAGATGGAAAAATCCGTCTTGATTTACACCATGTTGAAGTTGGTCAGAGTGGATGCGTCAATGCAGATATTACGGCCAAGGTGATCAAAATCGCCGGTGAGGTACGTGGTGATATTACCGGTACTGAAAAGGTCATTATCGCGCGTTCCGGAAATGTCCACGGCAATATTGTGGCTCCTCGCATGACACTTGAGGACGGTGCAATATTTAAAGGCAGTATCGATATGGACCCTGGTGAAGTCGCCAAGCCCAAAATTGCCAATCCGGCTAAAAAGCCAGGGAGCACAAAGGATGACAAAGTCACCGAAGCACCAAAGGCCGTTGCCTCTGGCGGTGTGAAAGAGAACAAAAGTTATTCTTTAAGTGGTGGTTAAGTGCTTTAGAAGCCAACATCTGCATGCAGTCCGTATTAACTAGAAGAAGATTGGCGAATTGAACAGTATGAATACAGGTATAGCAGGCGTAGCTCTTACGCCTGTTGAACCGGCTACGTCCCGCACTCAGCAAAGCCTGTTGTTTCCATCTCTGGTTAAGAAAATCAAGCCGGAAAGGCGCCTGTCTGTCCTGGAAATTGGTCCGGCACTGCCAGAGACGATAGAGTTCTTCTCCCAATTCAAGTGTCGTTTGCATTTCGCAGCGATGTACACAGACCCCGTTTTACAAATGCAGTCTGGTGAGTACACCGAAGCGGAGTTGGCTGAACATATCAGTCAAACTCTGAATTTTTCAAAAGATACGCGTTTTGACCTGTGCCTGTTCTGGGATTTTCTGAATTACCTGGATGACAAGGCGTTGCGGGCATTCAATACTGCGATTCGACCCTTTCTGCATAAATCCACACGTGCCCATGCTTTCACCGTGCGCACGCTGAATACGTCATTCTCCAATCAGCAATATGGTATTGCCGAGGCCCATATGTTCAGTATCCGGCCTCGTACGGGCAAGCAGGCCCGTACAACTCCGCACACGCAGGCTATTCTGGTAAACCTGTTATCCAGTTTTGATATTGATCAGGGGATGTTGTTACCGGACGGCCGACTTGAGGTTTTGATGACTGCCAGCCTGTAAGTTCGGGTAACGGGTATAAAAATGCCCCGAATGACAAAAGTCACACGGGGCAGTCGTTTTCAATTAACTCAGGTCCGCTCTATTTACGACGTTTGAATTTGTCCCAGAAGGTTTTGCGAACCAGATCAGTAAACTCACCGGAGTCAAGATACGTGCCGTGCCCATTGGGACAGGATTCGTAAGTGATGTGAGGTTGCTCCTCATCAAATTCCTGTAGCATTGGAGCGCTGCATTCAGGGCAAGGGTATTCTTTCAGCGCATTCGCCTTTTTACCGACAGATTTGTCACCACTATCGATAATATAGTCGGCCATCCATATATCATCACGGAGATTACGTAATTCTTCGGGCTGGAACCAGAGTCCGCCACATGAAGTGCAACGATCCACTTCGATTTGGTTATAAGAAACCAGTTCCATTTCACCTGTGCATTTAGGGCATTGCATAACCATCTTACCTCTTGTTTCGAAAAGTTGGGAGGCATTGAAAAATGCCCTTTACGTGTATCCCTATTGTAGGTGCAAAAGTCAAATAGGGTCAAACCAAAGCTGGCGCTACTTTTAACTCTCTGATATGTATTATATTTCCGATACGAGAATTAACTTACAATCAGTTGACGCCTTTAAGTTGAAGTCCCTGATCTCAACCAGGTCACCCTCAACAATATCTTCCTGCTCACATATGCCCCTGCCTTCGACCATGTAGGCCAGGCTTCTGCCAGATTGGCTAACACTTTCTCCAGCGTTGACGTGGGCGATGTCGACCACCGTCCGCGCGGAAAAGGTTTCATCCTGGTCAGGAGGACCACCGTAAACCCTCGTACGTTCGCCAGCTTTTGTCTGAAACATCTGGTAAGAAGCTGGCTCTTCCTTGTTTTCCGGTAGCATCCAGAGTTGGATCATCCGGTTTTTTGAATTATCGGGATTGATCTCGTTGTGGCTGAATCCTTCACTACCGGCGCGTTGAACCTGAATGTCACCTTCCCCAAGTTCCTGCCCGTTTTCCATGGAACCCTCATGTTTGATGCGTCCCTTCACCATGACTGAAATGACGTCGATATCAGTGTGGGTATGCATGCGCGTTTCACCCTCAGGTAAAAAGCTGGCATCAGCCAGGTAACAGAACCTGCCGATACCTGTAGACGTACCGGCTTCACGGCGACTACGAAAAATGCTGGGGCTCATAACCAACCGGGTTTCACGCAGGCCGGCAAAGCCTCCACGGCGCAGTATGTTACGTTTTACTATTTTCAATGTTGACTCCCGTTTAAATATTCGAAGGTCGAATGCTGACAAGCGACGTGCCTTCGTTTAGATTAGGGAAGTATAAACCAGTAAGGAAAAATAAAAATGATCAGGATCAATCGGCGTAATTTGTTAGTGGGTAAGGAGGATACCGGAAAAAGTGGACCCCATCCCCTTTGGGCTTCAGTTTTTTCGATGAAGACCGTGGAAAATTATGCTGCTTAAAATACTGATAGGAAAACTCGTTGATATTCGTGACGATGACGAGTTGAAAGGTCTTTTGATTGCGACGGTATATGGTTTTTTTATCATGTTTTCCTATTATATTCTGCGTGCAGTCAGGGATGAGATCTCTTCGGCTGATCGTGGTAATTTGCAATACCTCTGGACGGCTGTGTTTTTTGTGATGCTGTTGGCCGTGCCGGCATATTCATGGCTGGCTTCAAAATTCTCCCGTGGGGTTTTTGTACCAATGGCCAACCGCTTTTTTATTGTGTGTCTGGTGGCATTCTGGGCCTGTCTTGTATTCCTGCCAGTTGAAGCGAGACCGTGGATTGACCGGGTGTTCTACGTATGGAGCAGTGTTTTTGCGTTGTTTGTCGTAACGGTGTTCTGGGGATTCATGTCGGACTGTTTTGATAATAGTCAGGGCAAGCGTCTCTTCAGTTTTATCGCTGTTGGCAGTTCTTTTGGCGGAATGGCGGGTTCGCTGGTCACATCTGAACTGGCCGAAGTACTACCCGTATTCTTGCTGCTATTATTGGCTTGTATCCCCCTTGAGGTCGCGTCCTGGTGTGCTCGATCACTACATAAGCGTTTCAATACCGGTTCCGTGATCATACCCGGGGAGGCGGAGAGAGTAATAGCAGGTAATGCCTGGAGCGGTATGAAGGATGTTTTTGCATCCCGATACCTGATGGGCATTGCCGCGTTTATCGCGTTGATGACCTTCGTTTCAACCATGCTATATTTTCAGCAGGCGAGCCTGGTGGCTGATGCGTTTGCAAACCGGGGTGAAAGGACGGCCTTTTATGCCAGAATTGATCTGCTGGTCAGTGCGCTTACCATCATATTCCAGGTTTACCTGACCGCGCGCATTATCAAATGGTTAGGTGTCGGGTTAACGCTGGCGGTCATTCCTGCCCTGATGGCGTTGGGTTTTGTAGTGCTTGGTCTTTATCCCACACTGACGGTGCTGGTGGTTGTGCAGGTTATATATCGTGCCGGACGGTACGGTTTAACCAAGCCCGCCCGTGAAATCCTTTGGACCGTTCTTGGAAGGGAGGCGAAGTATAAATCGAAGCCTTTTCTTGATGCTGCAGTCTACCGTGGCGGCGACTTGTTGAGCGGTTGGATTTATACAGGGCTGTTGGCCATGGGTCTGTCAATTGGTGCAATCGCGCTGACGGCGGCACCACTGGCCGGGTTGTGGACAATGCTGGCCTTCAACCTTGGTTCAAAACAGGAAAAACTATCTAAACAGGAGGCTGTGGAATCATGAGCATATCGAGACGACAACTACTACGGTACGGTGCTGGCGCGGGTTTGATTGCGGCGACCGGTAACTGGAGTCCGCTACTGGCAGACACGCAGACCAGGGTTATGACCACCATTCCGTCGACCGGCGAACAATTGCCTGCAGTTGGAATCGGGACGCGCGATTTTCGTTCGAATGCCAACCCGGATGAGATGCAGCGCTTCAGGCAGACCCTGGAGGTTTTTCACGCCTCCGGTGGGCGGGTTATCGATACATCGCCCAATTACGGTGAATCGGAGACCGTCATCGGCAGCTTGTTACGGGATATCGGGATTCGGGACGATGTATTTATGGCAACCAAGGTCGATCGGGAAGACCAGCAGCAGGGTGTTGAAAGAATGAACCGTTCATTCGAGCTGCTGGGCGGAGATCAAATCGACCTGATGCAGGTACACAATCTACGTGGCACAGAAGCAGAGTTGGAAACCATGAAGAAATGGAAAGCCGAAGGGCGTTTCCGCTACCTTGGAGTAACGACACACAGGCCGCGGCAGTACGAAGAAATGCAAGATGTTATGCGCCGCCACCCCCTTGATTTTATCCAGCTGAATTACTCATTGGCTGATCGATCTGCCGAAGAATCCATTTTGCCCCTGGCGAGGGATCGTGGCATTGCGGTGTTGGTTAATCTACCGTTTGCGCGCGGTACACTGTTTAAAGCGGTTGCTAACAAGCCGCTGCCGGACTGGGCGGACGATATTGATGCGCAAAGCTGGGGACAGGTTTTTCTTAAATACGTTATATCTTACCCCGCATCAACATTACCGATTCCGGGAACCACCAAGCCACATCACGTAAAAGACAACCTCGGTGCAGCAGTCGGGAGACTGCCTGACGAAGCGATTCGACGTGAAATTGAAACCTACATAGCACCTTTGCTGTAAGGACGCGGGTTTGTTGATTAACGCTGGAGTGTTTAACGAGATGAGAGTCCGGGTCAGACTATTGTTGTTATGTTTTTTCGTCCAGTCAATTGGCTGTGCATTTGCCGCCGGCGCAGGGGATGTTTTTTCAGATACGGAATCTCTTCTGCCCCCGGTTGAACACTGGTCCGGTGTCAGTGAATCATTAGTGGTCGCGGCCGATGATCCATGGATTACCCCGGCGGAGGTCATGCAGTTAAGCGCGACCCCGGACTATGCTGAAACGATGGCCTGGTTGCGCAAGCTGGTGAGTGCCTCACCCGAGTTGGAGATGGTTTCAATTGGCCGGAGCTTGCAGGGAAGGGAGGTTTGGATGGTGATCGCCAGTGCAGACAAGACCTTCAGCGCGGGGGCAATGAGAGCCACCGGCAAGCCCCTCTTACTGGCGCATTCAGGCATACACGCCGGTGAAATTGACGGCAAGGATGCCGGCCTGATGCTCTTACGTGATATGACAGTGGCGGATAGACGTAGTGAACTCCTGGCGCATGCCAACTTTCTGTTTATACCGATATTGAATGTTGATGGTCACGAACGCATTTCGGCATTCAACCGGATCAATCAACGTGGCCCCAAGGAAATGGGTTGGCGTACCAACGCACGTAATCAAAACCTGAATCGCGATTTCACCAAGCTTGATACCCGGGGTGTGCGTGCGTTGATCAAGGTTTTCAGGCAGTGGCAGCCCGATATGTACCTGGATTTACACGTGACAGATGGTGCTGATTATCAATATGACATCACGTTTGGGGGCAATGGCCGTAACGGCTGGTCACCGGCTATTGGCAATTGGATTGAAGATGTTTACCGTCCTGCAATCAATTCTGCCTTGAGTGAGAACGGGCATGAGCCCGGTGGCTTGATTTTCGCGGTTAACGGAATGGATATGAAAGATGGGCTTCTCTCATGGTCGGGTAACCCACGGTTTTCGAATGGTTACGGCGATGCCATTCACCTGCCGACCATACTGGTGGAAAATCACTCCTTAAAACCCTACAAGCGCCGTGTGTTGGGGACCTATGTATTAATGGCAGAAACCCTGGAACTACTGGCCAGGGAAAAGGTTTCACTGCGCAAGGCCATAGTCAGGGATCAGGAACGGCGACCGCATTCAATTCCATTGGCTTTCGAGCGCGATAATGCCGTAACGGCCCAAAAGGTTCCGTTCAAAGGGATTGGCTCGGAACGTTACCAGGGGCAGGTCTCCGGTGCAGAGGTGGTCCGCTGGACAGGTCAGGCCGTTAGCGAGACTATTCCAGAGGTCTTTATAAGCAAACCCACCACTTTGATAGTGCCTCCGGCTGCTTATATTATTCCGCAGGCATGGTCAGATGTTGTCGAGCGAATCGCTTTACATGGTATTGAGGTTGAGCAGATTGATGAGCCTCTGAGTACGCGTGCCGAGGTTTACCGTTTACCCGGCGCCGCCATTGCAGAACCCACGGACTGGACGCCCAACCCGTTCGAAGGTCATATCCGAATTGATCCGGGCGAGCCGGATAAGCAGCTCATTGAAACTACATTTCCTGTCGGCAGTTACCGGATCAGTACCGATCAACCACTTGGTGAACTCATTGTGCTCATGCTGGAGCCGGAGGCGCCGGATTCGTTTCTCCAGTGGGGATTTTTTCTGGAAATATTCACTCGCACCGAGTATGCCGAAGCCTATGTGCTTGAGCCCCTGGCACAAAGGATGCTGGATAACGATGCAGAATTGAAAAATCGATTTGAACAAAAACTGGCAAGCGATGAAGCCTTTGCAGGGAGCCAGTATCAACGTCTGTTGTGGTTTTATGAACAAACACCGTTCTACGACGAGCAATACCGGCTATATCCGGTGGTCAGGGTTCCCCGGGACCAGTGATGGACATTGAATAAATCAGTGAATATCTGGATGATGGGCGTTGCGACAGTGAATTCCTGTTAAATTTAAGTAAACAAAGGGTGAGATTGAGACATTTAGTCATATATAATACCCTTTAAGTCGAGGGTGCAGTTTTTATCATTTGGAGGATGTAAGAAGTGAAAAATTATAAAGTAGGGTTGGTTGCGATCATGTTGTCATTGTTGCTCAGTGCTTGTGCTTCAGCGCCGGGTAAAACCGGTTGGTATGACCAGTGGGGGTCTTGCGCAGCAGCTGGTGCGGCAGCAGGAATTGCTGCGGGAGCGACAGACGATTTTGATTCTGCCATGGCCGCTGGAGCCGGTGGTTTTCTGGTTGGCGGAGCGATTTGCGCATATAGCGACACCGATGCTGATGGCGTGAAAAATTATAAGGATGACTGCCCCGGAACAGTGGCGGGCGGTATTGTTGACGAACGCGGGTGTGAGTTGGACAGTGACGGCGACGGTGTTGTCGATCGGCTGGACGAATGTCCCGGAACACCAGCTGGTGTCCAGGTTAATGACCGCGGTTGTGAGATCGATAGTGATGGCGATGGCGTTGGCGACAGCCGCGACAGATGCCCGGGAACACCTGCTGGCGCGAAAGTTGACCAATATGGTTGTGAACTGGATGGTGATGGTGACGGCGTTGTAGACAGTAAAGACAAATGCCCAAGCACACCGAAAGGCAGAGCTGTTGATAATTACGGTTGTACACTTGAAGCTGAATACAAACTCGAGCGCGTTAACTTCGAATTTGATTCTGCCAAACTGACCGCCGATTCAACTACCAGCCTGGATGAAGCTGTTAAGATTCTGAAGCGTCATTCTGATCTTAAAGTCGAGATTGCCGGACACACTGACAGCATAGGTAATGATGATTACAACATGGGTCTGTCCAAGCGTCGGGCACAATCGGTAGCTGATTACCTCATTGCTAACGGTGCAACTGCCGCGAACATTTTTGTGAAGGGTTACGGTGAAACCGATCCAGTCGCAGATAATGGTTCAGAGGCAGGTCGTGCAGCCAACCGTCGGGTTGAGTTGCGGCACTAATCTGTAAGCGACATAGTTGAAAAAACCCGGCAGTTTTTACTGCCGGGTTTTTTTTGCCCTGACATATGTGCTGTGAAGTTAATTCAGGCTTGTTTTTTGTTGTATTGAAGACGTTGACGCATTTTGAAATTACGCCATAAGTTGGCTGGCTTGGTATCCTTCCAGCCGCTTTGAATCATTTCTTCAACTGCATCCAGAACGCGTTCAGATGAAGCACCATCGAGGAATGGTGTCATCGATGGCCCATACGCGGCGATAGCCTTACGCAATGGTTCACCGGGTGCCAAAGCCTGGTCAATGGCACCCTCCAGCTCCCTGGTCTTTGTGATATTGATCATGCACTCTTGAGGGTCCCGGTTTTTATAGGTGACCACTGGCTTTTTCAACAACAGAAACTCCTGCAGTATTGAAGAGTTGTCACTGACAATCACATCTGCCCGGTGCAATAAATCCAACACACTTCCCGTGCCGTAAAAGGACAGGTTTTCACCTTCCAGCGAGCGGTAGCGAGCTACGGTTTCACTGGCCATTTTTGGATGAAGGGTAATCAGCCATTGCCACTGGCCGGTTTGTGACAAGCGCTTGATTTCCGGAAAAAGAGCGTCGGCACCCGACAAATGAGGTGTGAATGTTGACCCGAAAAGAATCTGTGGCCGGTCATAACTTGTTTTGGTCTCAGGGGCTTTAAGAAGCGCGTCCAGTTTTGGCCATCCGGTTTCCCGAATCCGGAAATACCCGTTTTTCTTTTCAAATGGTTTGAGCATCGCCGTACGAATGGGTCCCTCGGTGCAATATAGGTCGAATAAACCGCGTTCCTTGTAGTCAATACCGCGTTTGTCTTCATTGAGCCCATGAAATACCTGTACTTTGAGACCCGGAATGAAGCCAGGCATCTGGTCACCCGGTGCAAAAACTACCTCGGGGTTGTATTCAATTGCCGAGTCAATATTCGCTACCGGTATGTCGCCGGGCTCCAACAATGCCTTGGAGGCATTTTCGACCAGCAACCACCGAACCTCGTGGCCGCGGTTTGCAAGGGGCGTAATACCGCGAATGAATAGTCCTGTTCAAGATAGAACAAAAACCGCCGGGATTGTTGTCTGGTTTCGTTAATGGTCAGAGTTTTCCTGGTCAGAACGTTTAACGGTTATCGTCTTTGAGCCGATGAACTTCATGGATTGTATCACTCACATTCACGGGAGTTTTTGTTGAAGTGCAATTCGGCTAAACTATCTGACTTTGTTCAGCACAACAAGCGGGCCGCCATTATGGATATTTACTTTGGGACTGTAGCGAGGGCCGCGCCTGTAAGCGAAGGTGGCAGCCTGTTCAAGCTGGATTGGGACAGCAAGACCATCGTCAAAGAAGTGCCCAATGTACCCGTTGAACCATCTCTCTACCATGACCCCAACGCCCGTGGAAATGTTCGTGGTGTTCGTGGTATTCGTATTCATAATGACGAGGTGATTGCGGCTGATTATCACACGTTGAATATCTTTGACCGCGACCTGAATCTGCAACGTAAACTGACCCATGGTCTCATGGTGGGTATACACGAAACACACCTTGAAGGTTCGTCCATATGGGTTACGTCGACGACACTTGATGCAGCGCTTAAATATCGACTCGAAGATGGCGAGCTTGAAGCATCCTACTGGCCACGTGAAATGCCTGAATTCCAGAAGGCTCTGAGTCTTGAACCACTGCCCATTGATAAATCCGTCGATAACCGCCTGAACTACCTTGAGCAGAAGTCATTTCGGGGACCATCACACCTGCACCTTAATGCCGTATGTGAGTTTCGCGGTGAGATCTACGCCCTGTTTCACTCAAAATGCCTGGTGGCCAACCTGAGCAAGGGCACGATTGTCATCCAGGATGAAAAGCTGAAGCATGCACACAATCTGATCATGGAAGAGCCCGGTGTGGCCTATGTCAATGATACCCATCGAACGGTCGTGCGAGAGTATGATCTTCAAAGTGGCAAACAGATCAGGGCGATCGACATCAAGAAAATGCGTGGTATCAAATCTCTGCTTTTAAAAAGCGCCGCGCACGCTATAAGGGAAATGGGTGTTTCATTTTTTGGCAGCAAGAGAAAGGCCACCGCCAAGCCGTTGTATTTGCGTGGGCTTTCAATTACCCCGGACTATATTTTTGCAGGCTTCTCTCCGGCAACCATCGTGTGTATAGATAAAAGTTCCGGCAAGCTGATCGATTACTATACTCACAGTACGGACATGCGTGTTTGTATTCACGGTCTGACCTGCGGGTAGGATGACCAGCTAACGCTTAATCGTCGAAGGTATAGTCAAACAGTTCTATTTCACGTGACCAGTGACGGGCGACCAGTTGCCTGGCTTCATTGTCGTAGTAATCCTGATAATGCTTGTGCTGTGTCGCATTTTTGCGTTGTAGTTGCTGGTAGGGTATGCCAATTTTCGCGCAAACGGTTTGCCAGTCACTTTCCAGGTTTTCCAGTTTGCCGACAAAATCCATCAACAATTCCCCCTGCCGGTTACATAGCATATTGATCTGATAGGCATCCTTGCGTGGTATTTGCATCCGGATAAACTGTTTAAAGCCATCCAGTTTTTTCACCCGTGCATGACGGCCATGTGCTGGTCTCTCCAGTAGAAAATTGTATTCAGAAACCAGCCTGTCCCAGGGGTTGCGGACAAAGGCAAACTTGTAATACCTGTTGAATGTCTCCGCCGGCATTCGTTTTTGCGCCGCCTGAATATCATCATGAGCCCTGAAAACATTCTTTTGATAATCACGTTCCAGCTTGGCACGGCTTTTCAGATGCGCAATCCTGCCCTCCGGTCGGGGCAGGCACAAGGGTAAAAGTATGGTTTTCATGCTGGTACTGGCGACTTTGCGCATGCGCAGGAAAATGAATCGATGACTATCAGAAATCAACATGTCGGTGGGTCTGCTAAGTGCACAACTTGTATTATGAGGAGAGACCGGCGAAAACGTCAACGTGGTCATGTGAAAAAAGCACAGATAGGTTTGAACGTTGAAGATCAATCTCGTTTTATATTGTTAAAAGTTGATGCCATGCTTCTGGTATCGAAAGATGGTCTCAGGTTTATCCCAAGAGCTTGCTTTTAATGATCTGGCGAGTCCGCCGAGGTGGCACAGTACCTTACCTCAGGACACGCTGTGAAACATCCCTGTGCGCTCATCCTCGACATCCCTGTCTCGTAAGGTCCTGAAGTAAGGTACTGCATCCCCTCGACTAAGTGGGTGCTCTTACAGCAATGGTTTCAGAAAGAATCACTACGGTTAGGCTGAAGTTGGGGTGGGAGTGTTGACTACCAGGACCTTACGAGACAGGAAGTCGAGGATGAGCCTACAGGGACGTACTTGCGGCGTGTCCTGGTAGTCAATACTCCCACGCCAGCGCCCCTTCCTCTAGCAGAAAAGGCTCAGTACTTTCAGTCGAGTTTCGACTTCAGCCTGGGATACCAGATAGCCTGTGTGATCCCCCGCACTGCCATGAAAACCAGAATCGCTCCCCATAACCCTTCAAGCCCCCATTTTGCTGACATCGGGTTAAGCAGCAGAACATAGACAATAAAAGCAATCGCCATGGTAATCATCATTGCGGCACCTGCCGTCGCGGCTATATAAACGCCGTCGAATTGGTAACACGCCACCGCCACGATGGGTAGGGCAACAATCAATGGCATTAATGCCCCGACGGAAAAGCGCACCGCGTCGAGGTCAGTCAACAGTGCTGTCAGGGTGTCGCCAGCCAACCAGAAGCCGAGTGCGTAAACCACACTGGCTATCAGCGCCCAAAGCCCCGTCAGTTTGACCCAGCGATGAAACAGACTTGCCTTGCCTTCGCCCCAGGCAGAACCCGCCAGTGCTTCGGTGGCATGTGCAAACCCGTCCAGTCCGAGGGATATCAGCAGCATGTACTGCATGACCACGTGACTGGCGGCCATCTCCACCTCGCCCAGTGCGCCGGCTACCCGCATGACCAGCGATAGTGCGGTCATCAGAAGAATGGTACGGATAAAGATATAGCCATTGATGACAATGAGTTTTTGGAAGCCGGACATGAGCCAGGTTCTGGCATCCTTTACACCGGTCAGCAGGGTAGGTAGCCCAAAAATCTGAACAAGTATCCCCAGTCCCACGAACGCGGCCAACCACTGGGCGATCAGGGTTCCCCAGGCTACGCCGGCCACACCCAGGCCCAGCACGACCACAAATATCACATTCAGTACGGCGTTGGTGATATTCAGAACCAGTTGCTGCACCAGCACCAGGCCGGTTCTGGCAAGGCCAAACAAAACGCCGGACACAGCATAGACGAGCAGGCTGGCCGGGGCGGCCCAAATGCGGATATGGAAGTACTCTACAGTCAACTCGGTGACGGTTTCCGGCGGAGCCAGGGCCCTGATCGATAGAAACAGGATCACTTCCTGTAGCACCAATAGAAAGGTTCCGAGACCAAGGGCAAGCGCAATGCTGCGCCATATACCGGATATCAACTCGCTGCTATCGTTTCTGCCATTCGCCTGGGCAATGATGCCAGTGGTGCCCATACGCAAAAAACCGAAGGCCCAGAAGATGAAATTGAATATAACGCTGCCAAGGCCAATCGCTGCAAGGTAGGCGGGGTCGGCCAGGTGACCAATAGCCCAGGTATCCACCAGTCCAACCAGCGGTGCTGATGAGTTGGCCAAAATCGCAGGGAACGCAATGGCGATGATGGTCCGGTGCGGGTGCCTTGATTGTCTGGCTATGGAATCTGCCTGCATGATCGGGGTTCGTGTGACGGTGCAACGGCTATAATAGCGATGATTTGTGGCAGGCGTGACATTTTTGGAAATAAAAATACCGTTTCTCCGGTCAATAAAACTGCAGGCACTCAATACCTGGAAAAGTGCAAAATAGGAGCTAGAGGATAGATGTTGATTAAGCGACCAAATGATGTGTTGTCTTCCGAAATTACGGATGAGTCGATTTACCTGAAGCGCAGAGAGTTGCTGAAAAGGGCAGGCCTGATGACAGCGGGTGCTCTGGCTGGTCATTCAGTGTTCGCATCGGCTTCTGATTCCGGACCCACCGGCCGCCAACTCTCAGGTATTCAAAAGAGTCCCTACAGTACAGATGAGCCGGTGAACTCATGGACCGATGTGACCACGTATAATAATTATTACGAATTTGGCACAGGCAAAGAAGATCCATCGCGAAATGCGGTTGATTTCAAGCCCCGTCCCTGGAGCGTTGCAGTTAACGGTGAGTGTGAAAAACCGGGTAGCTACAACTACGAGGACCTCATATCACCTCATACTCTCGAAGAACGAATTTACCGGCTTCGCTGTGTAGAGGCGTGGTCCATGGTGGTTCCATGGGTGGGTATTCCCCTGGCCAGTTTGATCGGCCAATTTGAGCCTAATTCGCGGGCGAAATATGTGCGCTTTAAAACGTTGCATGACCCCAAACGTATGCCCGGACAGCGGCGAAGGGTTCTTGACTGGCCTTATGAGGAAGGCTTGACCATCGAGGAAGCCATGCACCCCTTAACATTGATGGCAGTTGGCCTATACGGTCGGGAATTACCCAACCAGAACGGTGCGCCGATGCGTTTGGTTGTTCCATGGAAGTATGGTTTCAAGAGTATCAAGGCTATTGTGGAAATTAGTTTTACCAGCAAGCGGCCGCGTAGCAGTTGGGAGCAATCAATTCCTTCAGAATATGGCTTTTATGCCAATGTGAACCCTGAGGTTTCTCATCCACGCTGGAGTCAGGCGAGGGAACGTCCCATCGGCGCCGGTGTTTTTGCAGGTAAGAAACCCACGTTGATGTTTAACGGTTATGGCGATGAAGTTGCTTCGCTGTATAGTGGTTTGGATTTACGGAAAAACTTCTAGGGTTGTTACTACACTTGATGCTTA
>Ga0316197_10000864_pt1 | contig 21384 bp, 17 predicted proteins | sample OudBiesiAoxic_MG_FD_204939 | JGI IMG/M metagenome (GOLD analysis project Ga0316197, IMG submission 204939) | Coastal sediment microbial communities from Oude Bieten Haven, Netherlands - site A oxic | ecosystem: Environmental > Aquatic > Marine > Coastal > Sediment | place: Netherlands... | reverse complement strand
GACGTTGGGGAGCCCGCGCAGCGCACGGCTCACCGTCGCCACGGACACGCCTGCCGCGACGGCGACGTCTTCGATCGTGAGCCGGCGCGACGGCGTCACGTCATCGGTCCCCGTGGTGATGTCGTTCCCCGTGGTGATGTCGTGTTGCCCCATCGCTTCGATCCCCGACCGCGGAGTGTAAGCGCTTTCATCGTCGGCGTCGCAGCCCGTTGGCTACGGTGAGTGGCGATGGCGCCGACCGACCACCTTCCCACGCGGACCCCGGCCCTCAACTTCCCGTCCGGTCCGGATTCGGTCACGACCTCGGTGAGCGCCACCACGAGCTCCTCGCTCGACGACGCCGTCGCGGTCTCGGCTTCGGAATGACGTCGACCGACGATCTCGTCGGTCGACGTGCCGACATCGCGGGCACCGTCCAGTTGCTCGGTCGTGGCCTCGTCACCCTCACGGGTGTCGGCGGTGTCGGCAAGACCGAACTGGCGCGTGCCGTCGCAGCAGCGGAGCGGGAACGCTTCGGCGGGGTGTGGTTCTGTGAGCTCGCCGGAGTCGTCGAGGCCGAAGGTCTGGGCGACGCGGTGGCCGACTCGATCGGTGCGGCCCGGATCGACGATGCGTCCGCTGCGGACGCGGTGGCCTCGGCGTTGCACGGGCGCCGTGCACTGCTGGTCCTCGACAACGTCGAGCAGGTCGCGAGCGCAGCGGGCAGGTTCGTCGCAGAACTCCTCGACCGGTGCGACGATCTGTCGGTGCTCGCCACGAGCCGGCACGCTCTGCAGATCGATGCCGAGCGGATCCGAGTCGTCGAGCCCCTTGCGATCGACACCGATGCGGTCGCGTTGTTCCTGGCACGTGCACGTCACGCCCGTCGGGACATCGAACCGGATTCCGATTCGGACACGATCCGGCGGATCTGCCGTGCGCTCGACGGGCTTCCGCTGGCGATCGAACTCGCAGCAGCACGCGCGGCGACGATGCCGATCGACGAGATCGCCGAGCGCCTCGAACAACGGTTCTCGCTGCTCCGCGACGACCGACGCGAACCGCGGCACTCGACGCTCGCTGCGACGGTGCAGTGGTCGTACGACCTTCTCGATGCCCGCGAGCGACGCCTGTTCGATCGGCTGTCGGTGTTCCAGAGCGGCTTCGACCTCAACGGTGCGGTCGCCGTGATCGCCTCCACCGGCCCGACACCGACCGCGCAGGTCGACGCGCTGGTCCGCTCGCTCGAATCGAAATCGATCCTCCACCGGGTGCCGAGCGTCGCCGCCCCGCGCTGGAACATGCTGGAGACCGTCCGCGAGTTCGGTGATCGACAGTTGGCCGAGCGGGGTGAACGCTCGACGACTCGCAACGCACACCTCGAGCACATGATGTCGGTCGCCTCGCTTGCCGCGGCGGTGTGCCGCGGCGAACAGTGGAGCGAAGGCGTCCGTCGATTCCGGATGGAGTGGGACAACCTCCGGGCCGCGCTCGACTGGGCCATCGGCACGCAGCGATCGGGCGACGTCGACCGTCTCCTGCGCGACGTGATGTTCATGTCGCGCTGGACGCTGGAGAGCGAGCCGGCGCGCTGGGCCGATCGAGCCATCGAACGCTCCAATGCGACGGGGATGACCCTCGGCGCGCCTGCGCACCTGCTCGCTGCGTTCGGACACTTCGTCGTCGGTGATCACGATGCGGCACTCGCAGCGAACCTGCTCGCGGTCGAGAGCCTCGGTACGCCGTCGGACCGAGCCTGGGCACGCCACTATGCAGCGATCGAGCTGCGGTACCTGGGGCGGACCTCGGAGGCGGCGGCGATGGCCGACGACATGGTCGACGAACCTCCACCCCGTCAGGTCGAGAAGGCGATGCAGTTGTCGGCGCACGCGGTGTTCAAGCTGCTCGCCGACGAGTTCGACGTCGAGGAGGCGATGATCGAGATCGATCGTGCCGAACGGTGGGCCTCGGCGACGGGAAGCCCGGTCGCTCGCGGACACGTGGCGTACAACCGTGGCATGGTCGCCGTGAATGCGCAGCGTGGTTCGGCGGCGCGAGAGGCGTTCGCCTACGCCATGGAGCTCGGGCGTCTCCACGGCGTCCCCAACCTGATCGGCTGTGCATTGACCGCTCAGGTCTACGCGCCGGGTGCCGGTGGCCTGGCCGTCGCCGCCGAGGCGCTCGACTACTGGGAGGGCCACGACGACCTCGGCAACGAGTTCGTCGTGCTCGAGGCGACCGCGATCAACCTCGTGGAGCAGGGTCGACTCACCGACGGCGCGGTGGTGCTCGGGCACCTCGCAGCCGACCCACGCCGGATCTCCTCGTCGGCGCAACGCCGTGCGGCTGCCGAGCTGCTGATCGAGGGGCATCGCAAGTCGCGCGCCGAGTTCGCTCGGGGAGCGACCCTCGATCGGCGGGAGGTCATGGCTCATGCGCGTCAGGCTGCGCAGGCTGCGCTCGAGGCGATGCCTCGTCGCTAGCGCCCTCGGCAGGATTCGAACCTGCGACACCTGGTTCCGGAAACCAGTGCTCTATCCCCTGAGCTACGAAGGCAGTGCGCCGACAATCTATCGGGCAGACTTGCCGACGCATGTCTGATCCGATTGTCGCGCTCACCGATCTCCTCCGTCCCGTCTTCGACGACATCGCCGGTCCGGAGGCGATCGCCGAGGCCGGTCGTCCGGACCCGACGGTGCGCCCTTCGGATCACGCCGACGCGCAGGTCAACGGCGCACTGCCGCTGGCAAAGCGCCTGGGCGTCAGCCCGCGCGAACTGGCACAGCGCGTGATCGACACCGGGGTCCTCACCGACGTCGCCACGGCGGTCGAGGTGGCGGGACCCGGGTTCATCAACGTCACGTTCTCCGCGGACTTCCTGAGCGGTCTGCTCGCCGCAGTCGCAGCCGACGAGCGCGTCGGCGTGGCGCCGGCGGTCGACCCGATGACCGTCGTGGTCGACTACTCGGCGCCGAACGTCGCCAAGGAGATGCACGTCGGCCACCTCCGGTCGACCGTGATCGGCGACTGCCTGGTGCGGATCATGGGGTTCCTCGGGCACGACGTGATCCGTGAGAATCACATCGGCGACTGGGGTCGTCCGTTCGGCATGCTGATCGAGCATCTGCTCGATCTCGGTGAAGACGTCGCCGCCGAGGGGCTCGGTCAGGGCGACCTCGACGGCTTCTACAAGCAGGCCAACGCGAAGTTCACCGCCGACGAGGCCTTTGCGGACCGATCCCGTGATCGCGTCGTGAAGCTGCAGGGAGGCGACGAGGAGACGCTCGTGCTCTGGCGCCGACTCGTCGACATGTCCACGGCCTACTTCAACCAGGTCTACTCGAAACTCGGCGTGCTGCTCACCGATGACGACCTGGCGGGCGAGAGCCGTTACCAGCCGCTGATGGAAGGGGTGTACGAACGCCTCGAGCGTGCGGACCTGCTGCGCGAGGACGACGGTGCGATGGTCGTCGACGTCGACGGCTTCAGCAATCGAGATGGCGACCCGCTTCCACTGATCGCAAAGTCGCGGACGGGCGCGTTCATGTACGCCACCAGCGACCTCGCGTGTGTGGTCGACCGGGTGGAACGCCTCGACGCGGATCTGATGCTCTACGTGATCGGCAGCCCCCAGGCGCAACACCTGCAGATGGTGTTCGCCGTCTGTGAGATGGCCGGCTGGCTGACGCCACCGCGCCAGGCCATCCATGTCGGGTTCGGCAGCGTGCTCGGCGATGACCGCAAGATGTTGCGCAGCCGCGCGGGGGCGGCGGTCAAGCTCGTCGACCTGCTCGACGAGGCGGTCGAGCGGGCCGAGGCAGCGATCGAGGAGAAGAATCCGGACCTCGACGCAGGCACCCGCCTCGAGGTGGCGAACATGGTGGGCGTGGGCGCGATCAAGTACGCCGATCTCTCGACCGACCGGGTCAAGGACTACGTGTTCGACTTCGACCGGATGCTCGCGTTCGAAGGGAACACCGGGCCCTACCTGCAGTACGCGCACGCTCGTATCTGTTCGATCTTCCGGCGCGAAGGCGTCGATCGCTCGTCGGTCCGGTCAGCGCCGATCGAACTCGTCGAGCCGCACGAGCGTGCGCTGGCGTTGCAGCTGCTCGCGTTCCCGACGGCGGTCGACTCGGTCCTCGAGAACTACCAACCGCACAAGCTGTGCACCTATGTCTTCGACCTCGCCACCGCGTTCAGCGGCTTCTACGAGCACTGCCGGATCAAGGGTTCGCCGGAGCCGACCTACTCGAGTCGGCTCGCACTCGCCGACGTGACGGCGCGCGTGCTCGAGCGGGCGCTCGGCCTGCTCGGGATCGACGCGCCGGAGCAGATGTGACGCGCCTCGACCGGCGGCTCCTGTCCGACACCGTCGAGGTCGGCCCGGACGGGATGGTGATGGTCGGTGGCTGCTCGGTGGCCGACGTCGCCGCCGAGTACGGCACGCCGGTGTTCGTGTACGACGAGCAGCACCTGCGCAACCGATGCCGCGAGGCGGTGGCGGCGTTCGGAAGGGACCGGGTGATCTACGCGACGAAGGCGTTCCTGTGCCGGGCGATGGCGCGCCTCGCCTACGACGAGGGGATGCTGCTCGACGTGGCATCGGGCGGCGAGCTGCATGTCGCCCTCGCCGCCGGTGTCCCGGCGTCTGCGTGCACCCTGCACGGCAACAACAAGTCGTCGGCCGAGTTGCGCCACGCCATCGAAGCCGGCGTCAAGCACGTGATCGTCGACTCGTTCGACGAGTTCGATCGGATCGAGGCGCTCGTCGCCGACGGCGTCGGCCCGATCCCCGACGTCGTGCTGCGGATCACCCCCGGCGTCAGCGCGTACACCCACGAGTTCATCTCCACGGGTCAGAACGACTCGAAGTTCGGCTTCAACCTCGAGAACGGCGACGCCCATCGTGCTGTCGACCGTGCTCGCAGCTCGCGTGCGGTCAACCTCGTCGGCGTGCACTGCCACATCGGCTCCAACGTGTTCGAGGCGTCGTCCTTCGCCAAGGCCGCCGAGGTGATGGCGGCGTTCGCCGTCCCGCTCGATCTCCCCGAGCTCGTGCTCGGCGGCGGCCTCGGCGTGGCGTACGTCGAGGGGGAGGAGGCGCCGTCGATCACCCAGTGGGGCAACGTTCTGCTCGATGCGTGTGAGTCGCTCGGCGTCCGGTCGCGGGTGAGCGTCGAGCCGGGTCGAGCGATCGCGGCCGCCGCTGCGATGACCGTGTACACCGTCGGCACGATGAAGCACATCCCGGGGGTGCGCACCTATGTCTCCGTCGACGGCGGGATGAGCGACAACCCGCGGCCGGTGCTGTACGGCTCTGGGTACGAGTCGTTCCTCCCGCGTGCGGTCGACGACCCCCGCGAGCTGACGGCCCGGCTGGTCGGCAAGCACTGCGAGTCCGGCGACGTTCTCGCGTTCGAAGCGCAGCTGCCGACCGACACCCGCGTCGGTGACCTGCTGGCGATGCCGGTGACCGGCGCGTACGGCCAGTCGATGGGTTCCAACTACAACAAGATCACGCGGCCACCCGTCGTGTTCTGCACCGATGGCGACGCCCGACTCGTCGTCCGCCGCGAGACGCTCGACGACCTGCTGCGCACCGACGTCTTCTGACCGTCACGCCCGGACGTACGATCCTGCGCATGTCGAAGTGGATCAACATGTTGCTCGACCTGGTGCGTCAGGTGCAGGCGAGCCAGCGCGAACGCGACCGGATCGCCGGGAAGACCACCCGTCGCGAGGTCCCGCCGACCGAACCGGTCGAGCGAGGCGTGCGGATCGCGTACACCCCCGACATGGATGGCGACGCCGATCCCGGCGAGGTGGTCTGGGCGTGGGTCCCGTACGAGGAGGATCCGAATCGCGGCAAGGATCGCCCGGTCGTGGTGATCGGCCGTGCGAGCACGGATCGCGGCCCCCGACTCGCAGGCATCGCGCTCACATCGAAGGACAAGCGGCGCGACGATCACGTACCGGTCGGGACCGGGTCATGGGATCCGAAGCGGCGCGACAGCTGGGCGAAGGTGGATCGGCTGCTGCTGCTCGACGACGACGACGTGCGCCGCGAAGGCGCCGTGCTCGCCAAGAACCGCTTCGACGACGTCGTCGGCAACGCAGCCCGCTATCACGACCTCGTCCGAGCCTGAACCTCCGACATGCGACCCACCCCGACGATCGGCAACGGTCGATCGGCCGACCGCTCCGATCCCGTAGCCTGACGCCGTGACCAACGATCTCGATCACGACCGTCCCACCACCGTGCGGGTCGGTGTCCTCGGCTGCGGCAACGTCGGCGCGGCGCTGGTCGACATCGTCAGAACGCGCGCCGATGCGATCGAGGAGCGGACGGGCATCCGGTTGGAGATCGCCAGAGTGGCCGTGCGCAACATCTCCGCGCCGCGCGAGGTCGAGGTCGGTGAGGACCTGCTCACCCGCGACGCCATGGCGGTGGTGACCGACCCGGAGATCGACCTCGTCGTCGAATCGATCGGTGGGATCGAACCGGCGCGTGAGTTGATCTTGGCGGCGCTCGCGCACGGCAAGCCGGTCGTCACGGCGAACAAGGAGTTGCTCGCCAACGTCGGCGCCGAGCTGTACGCAGCGGCCGACGGCGCGGGACTCGACCTGTTGTTCGAGGCCGCCGTGGCCGCCGGCATCCCGTTCATTCGGGTGCTGCGCGAGAGCCTCTACGGCGAACCGATCACCCGGATCCTCGGGATCATCAACGGGACGACCAACTACATCCTCACCAAGATGACCGATGCCGTCGACGCGGGCGGTGACGCCGACTACGGGGCCGCGTTGAAGGACGCGCAGAGCCTCGGCTACGCCGAGCGCGACCCGACCGCGGATGTCGAGGGTTACGACGCCGGAGCCAAGGCAGCCATCATCGCGACGGTCGCGTTCGGAAAGCGCGTCGTGGCCGGCGACGTCTACCACCAGGGGATCAGCGAGATCACTGCGTCGGAGATCGCAATCGCTCGCCGGCTCGGATACGTCGTCAAGCTGCTCGGCATCGTGGAGCGCGACGGCGACACCGACGAGGTCAGCGTCCGGGTCCACCCGACCATGGTGCCCGACCATCATCCGTTGGCCACGGTCCGCGACAGCTTCAACGCGGTGTTCGTCGAGGGCGACTTCGTCGACTCGGCACTGTTCTATGGAAGGGGAGCCGGTGGCGCACCGACCGCGAGCGCACTGCTCGGCGACGTGATCGATGCGGCCATCAACCTGCGCGCCGGCACGCACGGATCCGTCGGGGCGCTCTCGAAGGCGACGATCAAGCCGATCGACGAGACGTCGGCCGAGTACCTGCTCGGGCTCGACGTCGCCGACCAGCCGGGTGTCCTGCATGCGGTGACCGGCGTGTTCGCCGAGCACGGGGTGAGCATCCGGGTCGCCGAACAGGAGGGCAACGGCCCCGATGCACGGCTCGTGTTCATCACCCACGAAGCCCGTGAGAAGGACGTGCAGGCAACCGTGCGTGAGCTCAACAGTCTCGACGTCGTGCTCAAGGTCGGCGGGTTGATCCGCGTCATCGGGAGCTGAGGACCACGATGCGCTACGTCTCGACGCGCGGTCGCGCCCCCGAACTCGGCTTCGCCGACGTGTTGCTCGCCGGGCTGGCCAACGACGGCGGGCTGTACGTCCCGGAGTCGTGGCCCTCCCTCGCCGCGGCGCACGGCCACGACTACGTCCGGCGGGCGGTCGAGGTGATGTTGCCGTTCGTGACCCCCGACATCGACGAGGTGACCCTGACCCACCTCTGCACCGAGGCGTACGGCACCTTCCGCCATCCGGCGGTGGTGCCGCTCGTCCAGATCGGTCCGAACCAGTGGGTGCAGGAGCTGTTCCACGGGCCGACCCTCGCGTTCAAGGACGTGGCCCTGCAGCTCGTCGGTCGGATGTTCGACCACGTCCTCGCACAGCGCAGCGAACGGGTGACGATCGTGGGCGCAACCAGTGGCGACACCGGCTCCGCGGCGATCGACGGGGTGGCGGGCTGTGACAACGTCGACATCGTGATCCTCTACCCGCTCGGACGAACGAGCGAGGTCCAGCGTCGCCAGATGACGACCGTCGACGCTCCCAACGCCCACGCGATCGCCGTCGAGGGCACGTTCGACGACTGCCAGGACCTCGTGAAGGCGATGTTCAACGACGCTGCATTCCGTGACCGCAACAACCTCTCCGCGGTCAACTCGATCAACTGGGCGCGGGTGATGGCCCAGACCGTCTACTACGTCGTGGCCGCCGAGACGTTCGCCGCGTCGCCGACGTTCGTCGTCCCGACCGGGAACTTCGGCAACGTCCTCGCTGGCTGGATCGCCAGGGAGATGGGTGCGCCGATCCGTGACTTCGTGCTCGCGTCCAACACCAACGACATCCTCACCCGCTTCGTCAACGACGCCGACATGACGGCGCGCGAGGTCGTCGCGACGCTGAGCCCGTCGATGGACATCCAGGTCTCGTCGAACTTCGAACGACTGCTGTTCGAGATGAACGGACGCGACGGCGGGATGACCGCCGAACAGCTCGACCGGTTCCGCCAGGTCGGTCGCCTCGACGTCGAGCCGGATCAGCGGAACCGCTACATCGACGGCACGTTCCGTGCCGCGGCGTTCGACGACGACGCCACGATCGCGGAGATCGCCCGGCTCCGGGAGGCGACGGGGATGCTCGTCGATCCGCACACGGCCACGGGGACCGCGGCGGCCCGCCTGCTCGGTGGGCCGAGCGCCGCCGGGCCGATGGTCACCCTCGCCACCGCGCATCCGGCCAAGTTCCCCGATGCCGTCGAGGCCGCCACCGGTACCCGGCCCGAGCTCCCCCCGCACCTGTCCGATCTGTTCGAGCGAGACGAACGCACCCGAACGGTGGCGAACGATCTCGCAGCGGTCGAAGCGCTCGTCGAGCAGCTGACCGGATGATCCGTCGGTCTCGACGTTGCAAACGAGTGCCACGACCAACTAACGTCAGTGTCGTTCGGTTCTCACCGGACCGCACCTCGATCTCTCGAAGCGTGCGAATTGCTCAGGGGAGCTGACGCCGGCGCGCCACACTCAACGTGGTGCGTCTCGATCCCTTCTCCTGAATCAGACCTCGCCGCCGTGTCCACTGGCGGTGAAAGAGAGGCATCCGATGGCCGCAGAGGCACTCGAACAGTCCGCGCTGGAAGGCAAGGACAAGGATCAACTCCTCCAGATCGCCAAGGCGCTCGGCGTCAAGGGCATCTCCAAGCTCAAGAAGGCCGACCTGATCGGCGCGATCATCACCGCCACCGGTGGTGCGGACGAGGCTCCTGCCGATGCGCCGGCGCCGCAGGAATCGCCGAGCAGCAACGGCCAGTCCGCGGGCGGGTCGGCCCCCGCTGCCGATGCCGCACCTGACGACGGCGTCGTGCTCGGACCCGACGGCGAGCCGATGGCCGACTGGGAGATCGAACTCGCGAAGCAGGGCGTTTCCACCGAAACCACCGACGCACCGGCCACCAACGGTGCCGACGCCAATGGTGCCGGTGAGTCCAAGCAGGGCGACGCCAAACGGAGCGACGCCAAACAGAGCGACGATCGTGGCGGCCGCGACGAGAACGGCCGTCGGAACAACCGTGACGGCCAGCGCAACGACGGTGACCAGCGCGTCCGCAACCGCAGCGACGGCGGCGGTGGCCGCAGCGACGGCGGCGGTGGCCGCAGCGACGGCGGCGGCAACCGTGGCAGTCAGGGTGGCGGTGGCCGGAACCAGGGCGGCGGCGCCGACCAGGATGGCGGCGGCAACAGCAAGCGTCGGCGTCGGCGCCGCAAGGGCGGCAACCGCAGTCAGGAAGGTCCGCAGGGTGAGGACCTCGAGCTGCTCGACGACGACGGCCAGCCGCAGTCGAACGAGCCGGTCGAGGTGTCGGGTTACCTCGACATGCGTGACGAGGGCTACGGGTTTCTGCGGATCAACGGGTACCTGCCGAGCAAGCAGGACGCCTACATCGGTGTGAAACTCGCCCGTCAGTACGGGCTCCGCAAGGGTGACCAGGTCACCGGCAAGATGCGGCCCGCCCAGCGCAACGAGAAGAATCCGGCGCTGCTCGAGGTCTTCACCGTCAACGGTGGTGACCCGGAGGCCGCGAAGAAACGGCCCCGGTTCGAGAGCCTGACTGCGTTGTTCCCGGACGAGAAGCTGGGGCTCGAGGATCCGTCCGATCCGTCGAACATGACGGCGCGGATCATCGACCTGATCTCGCCGATCGGGAAGGGCCAGCGCGGTCTGCTGGTGTCGCCGCCGAAGGCCGGCAAGACGACCGTGATGAAGACGATCGCGAAGATGATCGAAGCGAACAACCCCGAGGTCGAGCTGATCATGCTGCTCATCGACGAGCGGCCCGAGGAGGTCACCGACATCCGGCGCACGGTCAAGGGCGAGGTCATCTCCTCGACGTTCGACCGTCCGAGTGAAGAGCACACAGCGGTGGCTGAGATGGCGATCGCAAAGGCGAAGCGGATGGTCGAGGACGGCAAGGACGTCGTCATCATGCTCGACGGCATCACCCGCCTCAGCCGTGCCTACAACCTCGCCGCGCCGGCGAGTGGTCGGATCCTGTCCGGTGGTATCGACGCCGGTGCGCTGTACCCGCCGAAGAAGTTCTTCGGTGCAGCTCGCAACTGTGAGGAGGGTGGCTCGCTCACGATCCTCGCGACGGCACTGGTCGACACGAACAGCCGGATGGACGAGGCGATCTTCGAGGAGTTCAAGGGCACCGGCAACATGGAGCTGCGCCTCGACCGCAAGGTCGCCGAGCGGCGGATCTACCCGGCGATCGACGTCGACGCCTCCTCGACCCGCCATGAAGAGCTGCTCTTCGACCGCAAGGAGCTGCAGATGGTGTGGAAGCTGCGTCGTGTGCTGAGCGGCCTGGCCGCCGACGGCAACGCCGCTCCCGGTCTCGAACTGTTGATGGATCGGCTCAAGACGTTCAAGTCGAACAGCGAGTTCCTCAACGAGATCGCCAAGCAGCCGGGGATGTAGTCGGGAACATCGCGCCCGTTCACGGGTTGAACCCAGATAGCGTCACCCGGCGCTGATCTGCGACGACGAGGGCGACACGCACCGCCAGTGCGGCGATCGAGGCACTCCGCCGTCACCGAGCGATCGAAACGAGGAATCATGAAGACCGACATCCACCCCACCTACACCGACACCACGGTGAAGTGCTCGTGTGGCAACACGTTCACCACGAAGTCGACCGTCGAGGGCGACCTCACCGTCGAGCTGTGCAACGAGTGCCACCCGTTCTTCACGGGTAAGCAGAAGCTGGTCGACTCCGGCGGCCGCGTCGAGCGCTTCAACAAGCGCTACGGGCGCCGCGAGGGCAAGCCCACCAACATGGACGAGTGATCCTCTCCGGCTTCGGCCGGACCGAACGCGATCTCACGATGCCGCCCTCCGGGGCGGCATCGATCGTTTTCCGCCGCGTCATGCGGCGTCGAGCAGGTCGGACGCGAGCGGTGCGGGTCGATGCGGCAGGGACGAACGTCGAGACACCAGGACGTTCTGCTCTTGCAGGTGCAATCGGGCGCGCTCGACGATGAAGGTGGAGGAGGTGCTGTGGTGACAACGTTCGAACGACGAACCCCGGCAGGCGGGGAGGTTGCGCCGAAGGTCGGCCGATCGAATCGCATCTGGATGGTCGCCACCGCAGCGCTCGCGGTGGTGGCGACGGGCCTCGGTCTGTGGGCGCTGTCCGAACGCAATCGGTCCGGCGAGTCGACGCTGCCGACCCTCGAGTTCCTCCGGTTCGGCGATCCGGAAGCCTCGCCCTATTGCCTTCCGTACTCCGAGGGCGAGAGCTACTACGTCAACAACTCGTACTCGACCCGGGGTTCCCACATCGGACGATTCGCCTACGACTTCGCGATGCCGTTCGGATCCGAGATCGCTGCGGCGCGGGCGGGCACGGTGACCGAGAGTCGCGACCAGTACGCCGACGACCAAGCGGTCGGCGGTCGTGAGAACGGCGTCTTCGTCGTTCACGACGACGGCACGATGGCCGCCTATCTCCACATGAGCGAAGGCGGCGTCTTCGCTCATGTGGGTGACGAGGTCGAGGCCGGGGACGTGCTCGGACTCGTCGGTACCTCAGGCACATCACCGGACAACCCGCACCTCCACTTCGAGGTGTTCGAGGGTCAGGGTGAGGACTCGCAGTGGTACAAGACCTTGCCGGTGAGCTTCCGGAACGCCAAGGGCGCGCTCGACGCCCACGGTGGCCTCGCCGAGAGTGACTACGAAGCCCTCGTGTGCCCGTTCTGAGTCGTTGGGATCAGGTCGCGGGTGCGTCGGCGTAGCGCAGGTACGGCTTGATCTCCTCGACGTTGTCGAACGTGGACGTGGCGTCGTCGGTGGACATGGCGGGTGACACGATGACGCGATCGCCGGGGCGCCAATCGGCCGGTGTTGCGATCGGATCACGATCGGTGGCCTGCAGGGCATCGAGGACACGGAGGATCTCGTCGAAGTTCCGGCCGACCGACTTGGGGTAGGTGAGCGACAGGCGGAGCTTGTTGTCCGGGTCGACGATGAACACCGACCGCACCGTCGAGGTGTCGCCGGCGCCGGGATGGATCATGTCGTAGAGCTCGGCGACCTTGCGGTCCGGGTCGGCGACGATCGGGAAGTTCAGCGGCGTGCCGCTGACCTCGCCGATGTCCGGTGCCCAGCCACGGTGGTCTTCGATCGGATCGACCGAGAGCGCCAGGGGCTTGGTGTTGCGCTTGGCGAACTCGCCGTCGAGCGCGGCAGTGCGGCCCAGTTCGGTGGTGCACACCGGTGTGTAGTCGGCGGGGTGGCTGAAGAACACGGCCCATGAGCCCTGCTTCCAGTCGTGGAACGAGATGGTGCCGTCGGTGGTCTCGGCGGTGAAGTCGGGGACGGTGTCTTCGAGGTGCAAGCTCATGGGTGGGTCCTTCGGGTGCTGGTGTGTTGGCGGGAATCGTATTGTACGGACATTTGATGTGAATGGTTCGTCCGCGCGAGATACTCCCATCCCTGTGCGGTGGGAGGTGGGGCGCGCGAGCAATGTCGCCGAAACATGACGATTGTGTTACGGTCGGCTCGGGAGAGGTTGCTCAACCTCGCAGCGTGGTGGACCGATAACCGAACGAGACCAGCCCGTCGGCGGACCTCCGGGAGGACCGAGTGCCCACACTGAACGAATCGAACGTCCGACACCTCCTGCGCCGGACCGAGATCGTCGATCGTCCCGACCGAGTCACCCACCTGCTCTCTCTGGCAACCATCGAGGACGCCGTCGACGACGTCATGAACGTCCCGGCGAACCCGCCCAGTGCCTCCTTTGCCGGTGTCCCGGCCGACTCCAATTGGCAGAAGGGCGTGCGCCTCGCAGAGCACTGGATGGACCAGATGGCGACCGTCGAGCGCTCGTTCGGGGAACGGATGGCGTTCTTCTGGCACGGCCACATCTGTTCCGAGCTCGGCAAGGTGTCCTCGGCCGGGGCGATGCGCGAGCAGATCGACCTCTTCCGCCGCCGTGGCCTCGGGCCGCCAGCCGACGGGAGCGATGTCGCCGACCTCGTCAAGACCATGTCGATCCAGGTGGCGATGCTGCGCTACCTCGACAACGACCAGAACTTCGCCAACTCGCCGAACCAGAACTTCGCCCGCGAGCTGATGGAACTGTTCCTGCTCGGTGTCGGCAACTACACCGAGGCCGACGTCGAAGCCGCCACCGCCGCGTGGACCGGCCACACCCGTCCGCGCTGGGACATCGACGAGTACGTGTTCGATGCCGACCGCCACGACACCACGCCGCAGATCTTCCTCGGGCGCACGATCAACGCCGGCGCACCGCAGGAGGGCGGCAACGACACGATCGACGTCATCCTCGGTCTCGGCGCGCCGGGTGTCGGCACCATCCCGCAGGGCGCCGAGAAGAACCGCGGTCGACCATCCGACGAGGTCGCCGCCGAATTCCTGACCTTCAAGCTCTGGCAGGAGTTCGGCGAGGCCGCGAGTCTCGGCGTGCCCGCAGGCGTCGGCTCTGCAATGACCTCGGCGCTGCTCGACAACAACTTCGCCATCCGGCCATGGGTCCGCGCGATGCTCACCCACGACGACTTCTACGCCGAGTCGACCAGGTCGGGGCTCGTCCGCCAGCCCGTCGACTTCGTGGTCGCACTGATGGTGGCGCTCGGTCTGCGCGCCGAGAACATCGGACTCTGGGCGATGGACCGCACCGGCCAACGACCCCTGTACCCGCCGAACGTGAGTGGTTGGAAGCCCAACGGCTACTGGGTGAACGCGAGTGCGATGGGGGCCCGCCAGGGCATCGTGCAGGGGTGCATCTGGGCGCTGACCCGCGACACCTGGGACGGTGATGACGGCTACATCCAGTTCGGTGACAACCCGGCACACCGCTTCACCCGAGTCGAGCTCAACGGACGGTGGCAGGACGGGACCGAGCCCATCCCCGACGAGGAGTTCGTCGACCGGCTGTTCCTCTACACGGGGATCGTGCCGACGTCCGGAACGCGGGACCGCATCCTCGCCCACCTCTCCCACCCCTCGATCGAGTCGTGGATGCGTCTCGACGCGCTGATGCTGCTCCTGTCCGCTCCCGAAATGCACATCGCCTGAGGTCACCATGCTCGACCCCGACATCTCCACCGCCGACGCCGTCCGGCAGCTCTCCCGCGCCGTCGCCAACGACGACCCGTTCTCGATCGATCGCCGGAGGTTCCTCCAGGCGATCGGACTGGGGCTCGGCGCCGGACTCGTCGCCGGTCCCGGTTCGTCGCTGCTCGATGCCGCGCTCCCCGGCCACGACCCCTCGGCGTGGGCGCTCGGTCCGATCGGCCCGACCGACGGTGTCGTGGTCATCGTCGGCATGTTCGGCGGCAACGACGGGCTCAACACCGTCGTCCCCGTCAACGACGGCCGCTACTACGACATGCACGGCGCGCTCGCCGTGCCCGCAGGCAACACCCTTCCACTCGACGCGAACAGTGGCCTGCATCCGGAACTCGGCGAACTGAAGCGCTTCTGGGATGCCGGTCAGTTGGCGATCGTCGAAGGTGTCGGTCACCTCCAGGAGGAGTTCAGCCACTTCAACTCGATGGCGAAGTGGATGTCGGGACGCCCGACCGGCTTGACGAACAGCGGTTGGATCGGCCGCTGGCTCGACGGGTACCTCAACGGCAGCAAGGATCTCTACGCGGCTGCCGAGATCGGCCACTCGATCCCACTGCACATGATCGGCGAGCGCTCGATCGCCACCACTGTGCCGACCAGTCGCCCCGGCTTCGGCGTACCGCGCGAATGGCGCGTCGACGCCGATCGGGTGCTGTTCGACACCGTTCGTCGACTCGCCGGTGCCGGCGCTCCCGACTCGTGGCTGGGCCGTGTCGGCCAGGCGCAGGTCGATCAGCTCGATCTGGCGACCACCCTGAGCCCGGTCATCCCCGAAGACAGCCAGCTGCCCGACACCGAGATCGTCGCCAAACTCGAGGTGGCTGCTCGGCTGATCAACGCGAACCTCGGATTCCGGGTCCTCACCGCCGGCTGGGGCGACTTCGACAGTCACGCCGGCCAGCCCAATCAGCACCCGTTGCGGATGCAGGAGTTCAACTCCGCGATCCAGCGGTTCTTCGGCACGCTCGATCCCGCCTGGGTCGGCCGCGTGACGCTGATGACGTTCTCCGAGTTCGGGCGGACGCCGTTCGCCAACGATGGTCTCGGTACGGACCACGGGTCGTCGGCGCCACAGTTCGTGTTCGGCACCGGTGTCAGGGGTGGCTTCTACGGTCAGCGGCCATCGCTGGCGGGCCTGCGTCGCTGGGACCGCATGCCGTCCCACGTCGACCTGCGCGACTACTACGGCTCGATCATCGACGGCTGGCTCGGCGGCGGCGCGTCCGACGTGCTCCCAGGGAATCGTCAGAATCTCGGGCTGTTCGCATCGGGTCCGAACAACAACCCGGTGTTCCCGCCGACGAGCTCCCTCGGCGAGTACGTGGGCATGAAGCCCGAACGTCTCTACGACAGCCGCTTCGGCATCGGTGGTCGCTCGACCGCCATCGGGCCGGGCGAGACCGTGAAGATCAAGATCGCCGACGCCGGTTCGGTCCCGGCGAGCGGTGTCACGGCGGTGGCGGTGAACCTCACCTCGATCCGACCGGGCACGAAGACCTACCTGACGGCCTACCCGAGTGGTCAGGGGCGTCCCGACTCGTCCACCCTCAACCCCCGTGCCGGCTCGGTCGTGCCCAACATGACGATCGTCGGCGTCGGCAACGACGGGACGATCTCGGTCTACAATTACAGGTCGAACGTGCATCTCACGGTGGACGTGTTGGGGTACTTCCGCCCGACGAACGGGTCGTCGACATCGAGCCTCGGCAAGATGCTGCCGCTGACGCCGGCGCGGATCCTCGACACCCGTTTCGGTGTCGGAGCCCCCAAGGCTCGCGTCCGCGGTCGCAAGCCGTTCCAGCTCCAGGTCCTCGGCGAGGGTGGTGTGCCGGACTCCGGCGTCGAGGCTGTCGTGCTCAACCTGCTGTCGGTGAAGCCGTCGAGGAACGGTTTCGTCACGTCGTGGCCGACAGATGGGGGCGCGCGGCCGGACACTGCCAACCTGTCGTACCGTGCCGGCCGCAACATCCCGAACCTGACCATGTGCAAGGTCGGCTCCGACGGCAAGATCAACATCGAGGCGAGCGCCGGCCAGGTCGATCTGGTCGCCGACGTCGTGGGCTGCTTCACCGACGTCGGGTCGCAGTTGTCGCCGGTGGCGCCGCGCCGTCTGCTCGACACCCGCAAGGGGATCGGTGCCCCGACCGCACGGGTGCGCGCCGGTGGCGAGGTGACCCTCAAGGTCACCGGCATCGCCGGGGTACCGGCGGGAGCGAAGGCCGTGGCGCTGAACGTGTCGGCGGTACGCCCCACCCGGCAGACGTTCCTGACCGTGTATCCGACCGGTGAGGAGCGGCCCAACGCGTCGAGCCTCAACCCGGACCCGGGTGCGGTGTCGGCGAACCTCGTGATCGCGAAGGTCGGCGAGGACGGCAACGTGACGATCTTCAACAACCGCGGCAACCTCGACATCCTGGCCGACCTCACCGCCTATTTCGTCTGAGCGTCGGGTTCAGTGGATCTGGGTCTCCTGGTCTTCCCAGAAGGGTGCGCGCAGCTCGCGCTTGAGGACCTTGCCGGGCCCTGACTTCGGGAGCTCCTCGGCTCGGAGCTGGATCGAGCGCGGCACCTTGTAGCCGGCGATCAGCGTGCGCACGTGGTCGATGATCTCCTCGCCGGTCACGTCGACCCCTGCGCGCGGCACGACCACCGCGTGCACGCGCTCACCCCAGTGATCGTCGGGGATGCCGAACACGGTCGCTTCGAGGACCCCCGGGTGGGTGTAGATCGCCTCTTCGACCTCCGTGCAGTACACGTTCTCGCCGCCCGAGATGATCATGTCCTTCGAGCGGTCGAGCAGGTACAGGTACCCCTCGTCGTCCAGCCGCCCGACATCGCCCGTGCTGTACCACCCGTCCCGGAGCACGTCAGCGGTCTGCTCCGGCTTGTTCCAGTACCCGGCCATGACGTTGTCGCCGCGCACGGTGACCTCGCCCGCTTCGCCGGTTGCGCAACGCGTGCCGTCGAGGCCCAGGATCTCGACCTCCACGCCCATCATCGGCTGGCCACAGCTGCGCACCCGCCCGCTGTCGAGGTGCAGCTCCTCGTGGCGGAACCCGGTGACCAGCGGGGCGGTCTCGGTCGCTCCGTAAACCTGTGCGAACTCGGTGGTCGGAAACGCCGTGGTCGCCCGTCGGATCACCTCGGTGGGAATCGGTGAGCCTCCGTGGCCGTAGATCCGCAGCGACGACACGTCGCGCGGGTTCGAGAGCTGCGTCTCGACCTGGGCTGCGAGCATCGACGGGACGCCGAGCGTCGCCGTGACGCGTTCGGCCTCGATCTGGTCGAGGATCGCTCCCGGATCGAAGACCGGTGCAAGCACCTGGGGAACGCCGCGGTAGATGCACTGCAGCACGCTCGTCGAGCCCGCAGCATGGAACACCGGCGCGATCACCTGGTACACGTCGCCCGGTCCGACAGGCCAGTACATCTGGGAGTTGAAGGCGTTGGCGATGAGGTTGGCATGCGTGAGCATCACACCCTTCGACGCCCCGGTGGTCCCACCGGTGTAGAACAGCCCGGCCAGATCCTCCGGACCGACGTCGTCGAAGTCCGCCTCCGCCGCCGCTTCCAACCGGGCGTCGTACTCGCCGGTGTCGAGCCGGATCACCGTGTCGACGAGATCGGCGAGTGACCCCGGATCGCGGTCGATGAAGAGCACGCGCGCCCCGGCGTCGTCGATCGCATATGCGAGTTCGGGATCGGCCCAGCGGAAGTTCAACGGGACCTGGACGCGACCGGCAGCCGGGATCCCGCAGTACAGCTCGATCAGTGGGATCGAATTCAACGAGAGGACGGCCACGCGATCGTGCCGTTCCACGCCGAGCTCGGCGAGCAGTGACCCGACCCGCCGGCATCGTGCGACGAACTCGCCGAACGTGCGCCGCGTGTCACCGCAGACGAGAGCGGTCGTGCCCGCAGCGGTCGCTTCCGCTCGGCGGAGTGGGTTGATGACGGTGTGCATCCGACGAGCTTGGCAGACACGCTGGCGGTGGGTCTCGGTAGCGTCGTGCGGTGATGACCGACGGAGGTGCCCCACCGACGAGCGAGCGACGCCGCAAGCTGCTCGCGATCAAGCTGCGCGCGCTCGTCGCCGAGCATCTCGGCGTCGCCATCGACGCTGACCCCGTCGAGTTCGGCAACGGTGCGGGTGTCGTGGTCGACGACGCCGCGTGGGTGATCGTCGATGGCCCGGCGGGCCGCACACTCGGTGCGAGCCTGGCCTGGGCGGTCCGTCAGGGTGCAGGATCACTCGACGTCGTCGCCGAGCACGGTGGCGGCCAGCTCGCCCGGCGAGCCCAGGGCTTCGGGTTCCCGATCGGCGTGTGGTTTCCGGAGGAACGCACGCTGCTGCCCGTCGTCGCGGAGGCCGCACCGCCCGTGGCGCCCGCAGCCGACGAGCACCTCGAGCTGATCGAACTCATCGAGGCGGGCGGGGCCCGGCCCCTGGTCGAGCGAGGCATCGTCACCGGTGACGTCCGCGGCCTCGAGGTCTGCCGGGTCGTCGACCAGCCGACCGTCGGCAACTTCGCCGAGCTCAACGAGATTCCCCCCGAGGTGATCTCCGCCCCCGCTGACGGTGTGATCCTCGAGGTCGGCGTCGGGGCCAACGACCGCGAAGCATTTCAGATCATCCACGGACACGTCCCGAAGGTCGATGCCCTCTCCGAGGTGGTGGCGGCGGTCACGGCCTACCGCACGAGTGAGTCCATCCAGCACCCGCTCAACCGCATGGCGCCCGAGCGATACCTGCGGTGGACGGTCGAGCAGGACCCGAGCGTGCTCGGGCTCACCGAGCTGACCCCCGTCGACCCGCCCGTCCCGCGACAGAGCATGAAGCACACCGAACCGTGCGTCGCCCACGGCGTCGACGAGTCGGGCGGGCGCGTCGCCGTCGTCTTCTCGTCCGGCGTCGACCTCGACCTCGTCCCGTTCGTGGCGGACGTCGTGCTCGACCTCCCCGACGACATCACGCGCGTGATCGTCGCGCTCCCGTCGCGCGACCTCGTCCGCCTCACCCACGACCTTGCCGCACTGCTCGTGCGGCCGGTCGAACTCGTCGGGGTCTGACATGTCGATGACCGACCGGCTCGCCCAGATCGTGGACGAGTACGAGACGCTCGAACACCAACTCGCCGATCCCCAGGTCCTCGCCGACCCCGACCAGCTGCGCACGGTGTCGAAGCGGTACAACGACCTCGGCCCCGTCGTCGAGAAGATCCGCCGGTACGACGCTCGCCGCGGCGACGGCGACGCCGCCCGACAACTCCTCGACGGCTCGACCGGCGACGAACGCCAGATCCTCGTCGACGAACTCGACGACGTCACCGCCGAGCTGGCATCGCTGGAGGCCGAACTCCGCGAGCTGATGATCCCCGCGGACCCTCACGCCGGTCGCGACGTGATCGTCGAGATCCGCGGGGCCGAAGGCGGGGAGGAGGCCAACCTGTTCGCCCGCGATCTCTACGGGATGTACGCCAGCTATGCAGCAGCACATGGCTGGAAGATCGAGACCCTCTCGTCCTCGGTCAGCGACATGGGGGGCTACAACGACATCACGTTCGTCGTCAGCGGCGACACGGCGTGGCGGAGTCTCAAGTACGAAGGCGGCCCGCACCGGGTGCAACGGGTGCCCGTGACCGAGAGCCAGGGTCGGGTCCACACGTCATCGGCCACCGTGACCGTGCTTCCCGACGTCGACGACGTCGACGTCGAGATCGACGAACGCGACCTCGAGATCGACGTCTACCGATCCAGCGGCGCCGGTGGCCAGCACGTCAACACGACCGACTCGGCGGTTCGGATCACTCACGTCCCGACCGGGGTCGTCGTCACGATGCAGGACGAACGCTCCCAGCTCCAGAACCGCAACCGGGCGATGCAGGTTCTCCGGGCGCGGCTGTTCGAGCAGGCCGAGGCCGCCCGCGCCGCGGAGCTGTCCATCGAGCGTCGCTCCCAGGTCGGCGGAGGTGGGCGGAGCGAGAAGATCCGCACGTACAACTTCAAGGAGAACCGGGTGACCGATCACCGCATCGGCTTCACCGTGTACCGCCTCACCGACATCCTCGGCGGCGATCTGGACATCGTCGTCGACGCACTCGCCTCCGAGGAACGGGCGCGGCTGCTCGCCGAGGGCTCCGACGATGGCGAGCGCTGAACGCACCGTCACCTGGCGGGAGCTCCTGGCGGAAACCGCAGCGTTGCTCGACGACCGGGTGCACGCACGCTGGATCTGCGAAACCGCGACGTCCACGTCGCCCGACGAGTTCGCCGAGTTGCTCGACCGGCCGGCCACCGAGCGCGCCGTCGGCCACCTCGATGCGATGGTCGCACGCGCCCGCAGCGGCGAGCCGATCCAGTACGTGCTCGGCAGCTGGGGCTTCCGCCACCTCGACCTCGCAGTGGACCGGCGGGTGCTGATTCCGCGGCCCGAGACCGAACTCGTCGTCGACGCCGCGATCGAACTCGCCGAACGTGCCGGTCCGATCCGCACGGTGGCCGACCTCGGCACCGGCTCCGGAGCGATCGGGCTCGCACTCGCCGACGAACTCCCACACCATGGCACCACCGTCTGGATCACCGATGCCTCCGGCGACGCGCTCGCCGTGGCGCGCGACAACCTCGCCGGCCTGGGACGCGCTGCGACGAACGTGGTCGTCGCCGCAGGGGAGTGGTACGACGCGCTCCCCGACGACATCGGATTCG
>Ga0316197_10000863_pt1 | contig 21404 bp, 14 predicted proteins | sample OudBiesiAoxic_MG_FD_204939 | JGI IMG/M metagenome (GOLD analysis project Ga0316197, IMG submission 204939) | Coastal sediment microbial communities from Oude Bieten Haven, Netherlands - site A oxic | ecosystem: Environmental > Aquatic > Marine > Coastal > Sediment | place: Netherlands... | reverse complement strand
ATGAAACTGTCGCCCCGCTCTATCTGCCAACGGTGCGGGAGACGCTGGCCGACTATCAGCTTGAACAGGTGATTCTTCCGGATGGAGAAGAATTCAAAACCCTGGAAATCCTCAACCGGATTTTTGACGCCTTGCTGGAAAAGCGCTTCAACCGTAACTGTTGCCTGGTCGCTCTGGGAGGCGGTGTTATTGGCGATATGACAGGCTTTGCCGCGGCAAGCTACCAGCGCGGGGTCGACTTTATCCAGATTCCGACCACCTTACTGGCGCAGGTGGATTCTTCGGTCGGTGGCAAAACCGGCGTCAACCACGCGCTCGGTAAGAACATGATTGGCGCCTTCCACCAGCCACGCTGCGTGCTGGCAGATACCAGCACCCTGGATACCCTCGATGACAGGCAACTGTCAGCCGGTCTGGCGGAAATCATCAAATATGGCTTGATCGAGGATGCCGCTTTTTTTGCCTGGCTCGAGCAAAACATGGATAAGCTGCTGGCCCGCGACACTGAAGCGGTGATTTATGCTATCGAGCGATCCTGCCGGTGCAAAGCGGATATTGTCGCCGCCGATGAACGTGAGCGCGGCAAACGCGCACTGCTCAACCTTGGACATACCTTTGCTCACGCCATAGAAACAGGTATGGGGTATGGCAGCTGGCTGCACGGAGAAGCCGTGGCCGCCGGCATGCTCATGGCCGCAGATCTGTCTGCACGCCACGGCTGGTTATCAGATGCCGCCGTTGAACGCATACGGACACTGCTGACACGTGCAAAACTTCCTGTTGCGGCACCGAAGGAAATGAGTCGAGAGCGGTTTCTGGATTTGATGGCTGTAGATAAAAAGTCCCTCGATGATGGTCTGAGGCTGGTCTTGATGGACGACATTGGGCAGTCGAAAGTCTGCGGCGATTTCGAGCCCCGGCTGCTTGAGAAGACGCTCGACCCCGAGTCACCTCTGACCGCGTCATGAATACCGAATGCGGCGAACCGATTTTAAGCACCAGGCCTGCGCCTTATGCCGCAACTGATGCAGTTTCCCGGGGGCGGCGCTATGCGGAGCCGTCGCCAACTTACCGAAGCGAGTTTCAGCGTGATAGGGACCGGATCATCCATGCTGCCGCCTTTCGTCGGCTCGAATACAAGACCCAGGTATTCGTCAATCACGAAGGCGACCTGTTTCGTACCCGCCTGACACATTCGATCGAAGTTGCGCAGATCGCGCGCTCCATGGCCCGCGCCCTGCGGCTGAATGAAGATCTGACCGAGGCCATCGCCCTGGCCCACGACCTTGGCCACACACCCTTCGGTCACGCAGGCCAGGAAGCCCTTAACGCGTGCATGAAGGAATACGGTGGCTTCGAACACAACCTGCAGTCCCTGCGTGTGGTGGACGAACTGGAAGAAAAGTACGCGGACTTTCCGGGTTTGAACCTGACCTTTGAAACCCGCGAAGGCATCCTCAAACACTGCTCCGGCAAAAATGCCCTGGAACTCGGTGAACTGGGCGAACGTTTCCTTAAAAAGCAGCAACCCAGTCTGGAGGCACAACTCACCAACCTGGCCGATGAAATCGCTTACAATAGTCATGACGTCGACGATGGCCTGCGCGCGGAATTGATACATATTGACCAACTAAATGAAATAGCGCTGTTTCACCAGCAATATCAAGAGGTAAAACAACGCTATCCGGATTTGTCACAGCGCCGGACTATCCATGAAGTGGTGCGCAGATTAATCAACTGCCAGGCGGTTGACCTGGTTCAGACCAGCGACCAGCAGCTGCAACAGATTTGCCCTGCCGACCTGGAATCTGTTCGCCGGCAGCCGCAACCGCTGATCACTTTCAGTGACTCCATGCGTGAACTTAACCACGAACTGAAACGTTTTTTACGCAACCATTTGTACCGCCACTACCGGGTGCACCGTATGAGCGCAAAGGCCATGCGCGTGATTCGTGACCTTTTTGACGCCTTTTTTAACGATCCCCGCCTGATGCCGGAAGAAGCCCAGCACTGGGTGGCGGAACTCACGGATCAGGCAGGTACAATCGGCCAGGCGCGTGCTGTCGCCGACTATATCGCCGGCATGACCGATCGTTATGCCATTAAGGAACATGCGCGGGTTTATAATCCGGAAAAACTGACTTGATGCCGACTCTGTCACCAGAACACACATGCGTATCTACATGCAAATTCCTCCCGGCGATGCCGGGCCACCAAAATTTTACCACCTGCACCTTCAGGAGGATTTGCTTGAAGGCTGGACACTGGTGCGTGAATGGGGCTTTCAGGGTTCAGGGGGGCGAATGGTGCGTGATCACTACCCAGACCGCGAGAGCGCGGAACAGGCAATGCTGTCGCTACGCGATGCACAATTGAGAAAAGGATATCAAGTCGTGTTTATGCAGGCCCAGACATGAGCAGCGCTGAATCACCGCAATCCGCTCCAACCGGCTACCTGGAAACGTTTTCACTGCGATGTGAGCCCTTCGCAGACCGCATCGACAATCGCTTCTTTTATGCAGGCACGACGCTGATGCAGCGCCTGGACCTGCTCACCCACCTGACACAGTTCGGTGACTCCGTAGTTCTCGTCTCGGGCCCAACCGGCAGCGGCAAAACCACCCTGCTCAGCCGCTTCATCGGACAGTCCAATAACCCGTGGCGGCTGTGCCTGATAGACGCAGCAGATGACTTCAGCCAGTTTCGCGACCGGCTGGCGGATGCACTCGGTACCGACTCGTTCTCCAGCGACCAGGAATTGTTCACCGAGTGGGAAAATCAAACCGACAGCGCCCAATTGCTTGTGATTCTGATCGATAACGCCGAACAACTGGATGATTCCGCCCTTGACCGGCTTTGTGCATTGCTCGGCAAGGCTTCGGCAGATCGGATACGAATCATCCTGTTCGGCATCCCGGAGGCACAACAACGGCTCAAGCAGACGTTTGAACGAAAGGTGGTGTCCTGCTCAACCCAGCGTCTGGAGATGCCGCGTCTGAACGAGGAAGAAACGTCCTCCTATCTGATGTACCGGCTGGCAGTTGCGGGCTACAGCGGAGAAAGTCCATTTACCGCCACTGAAGTGCGCGCCATGTGCAAGGCGGCAGATGGACGCCCGGCAGGACTCAACCAGCTTGCCAATCAGGCATTGTTGGAACGCCAGGCACGAACCGAAAGCAAACGTCTGCGCCCGCTCAACGGCAAACGCCGAGGTAATGCTCTGGCCTGGGGACTTGCCTCCCTCGGTGTCTTGTCGGCAGCAGTTTACCTGGGTTGGCAGCGATTCTATCCCCCACCAGCCGATGCACATCGACCACTCAGCCAACAGCGGCCGTTGCAGGAAGTACCTCTGACACTTCCTGAACCAGCCACCTTGCCGACACCCGCGCAACGTTTTCGAGCGGTGAAAAGGCCTGCGCAAGCCAAACCTACTGCAATCGAAACGGTGACGGAGTCAGCCGGGATCAAAGTCAGCCGGGAATCTCAGCAAACGCCCCCTGCTGAGCTGCCTCTGCCTGACTCTGCGGAACCATCCGGGTCGCCCGTGATCAGCAAAGACGAAATCGTTGCAGTGATTCCGGAACCTGCAGAAACCGCCGTGCCCGACAATGAAACACAGGAAAAAGCCCCACCACCCGAGTCTCCATTAGAGCAGCCGCCTGCTTCTAATTCCACCATCCTCGAAACCGTAGCAGCGGAAAAGCCGGCAACGCCCGCAGAAACTGCGGCGCAGCCTGCTGCGGTCAAACAGGACCAGGCGAAACAGACGCTCCCCCATCGGGAGCCCTGGCTGCTGGAACAGCCCGAAGCGTTTTTCAGTCTGCAACTGGTGGGATCGCGGAACGAAAAATCGATTGCCGACTATATTCGACGCCATAAACTCGACGAGCATCAAGCCGCCTACTACCGCGGTCACTACCGGGGCGCTGCCTGGTATGTCCTGATGTACGGCATCTATCCGAGCAAAAAGGCCGCACTCGACGGACGAGACACGCTGCCCGCTAAAATCCGCAAGGCCAAGCCCTGGCTGCGCAGCCTCAAATCCGTGCATACCTCAATTCGCGAGGCACCGTAGTCGATCAGACGGGTTGCCATAAGAAACACAAGGTTTAAACTCTAAAACACTGGCTAAAAACCCGCTTCTCTATTATTCTTTTCGGCCCTATTTTTAGCGAAGGGTTTTCCATCACCGCTGCTGTGAGAGCTGGTGCTGCGCTCACTATGCGCATTAAATTCTTTTGAATTCAGTTTGTTATAGAGGTTGGCTATGAGTCACGGGGCATTCCCGAAAAAGCAGGGCCTGTACGATCCCCGCAACGAGCACGATGCCTGCGGGGTCGGCTTCGTGGCCCATATCAAAGGCATGCAGAGTCATGCGATTGTGCGCCAGGGCCTGCAGATTCTGGAAAACCTGACCCACCGCGGCGCGGTCGGCGCTGATCCTCTGGCGGGTGACGGCGCCGGCATTCTGCTGCAGATTCCCGACACCTTTCTGCGTGAAGAGACCGCCGCACTCGGAATTGAACTACCGGCTCCCGGCCATTACGCAGTCGGCACGATTTTCCTGCCACAGCAGCACCAGAGCCGCGCTGAAATTGAAGCACTGATCGAGGGTATCAGCGAGAAGGAGGATCAGCTGCTGCTCGGTTGGCGCGATGTACCCACCGACAACAGCGGCCTGGGTCAGAGCGTCAAAGCGGTTGAGCCTGTGGTTCGCCAGCTCTTCATCAGCTGTGGCGAGACCTGCCCGACGCAGGATGAATTCGAGCGCAGGCTTTTCATCATTCGCAAACAGATCGAACATCAGGTCCGTGGATCCGACTGGGAAGGCCGCGAAAATTTCTACATTCCCTCACTGTCCAGCCGCACCCTGCTGTACAAGGGTATGCTGCTGGCGAATCAGGTTGACGCCTATTACCGGGACCTGAAAGATGAACGGGTTGTATCGGCCATGGCCCTGGTACACCAGCGCTTCTCCACCAATACCTTCCCTTCATGGGACCTGGCGCAGCCGTTCCGCATGATTGCGCACAACGGTGAGATCAACACCCTGCGCGGCAATGTCAACTGGATGCGCGCGCGCCGTCATTCCATGGCTTCCGAGCTGTTTGGTGCCGATCTGGAAAAAGTCTGGCCGCTGATCCCCGAGGGCCGGTCTGACTCCGCCTGCTTCGACAATGCGCTGGAACTGCTGGTCGCCGGCGGTTACTCCATGGCGCACGCCATGATGATGCTGATACCGGAAGCCTGGGCCGGCAACCCGCTGATGGACGCAAGCCGCAAGGCATTCTACCAGTATCACGCTGCCCTCATGGAACCCTGGGACGGGCCGGCCGCGGTGGCTTTTACCGACGGCCGCCAGATCGGTGCAACCCTGGACCGCAACGGCCTGCGTCCGGCGCGTTACCTGATCACCGACGATGATCTCGTTATTATGGCCTCGGAAATGGGCGTTCTCACAATCCCAGACCGCAAAATCGTCAAAAAATGGCGCCTGCAGCCGGGCAAGATGTTTCTTATTGACCTGGAGCAGGGCCGTATCATAGACGATGCGGAGCTGAAGAATGAACTGTCCGCCAGTCACCCCTACCAGCAATGGCTGGACAAAAGCCAGATCCATCTGAAGAACCTGCCCGCCAACGTAAACGGCGCTGGTGGCGACCCGGATACACTGCTGGATCGACAGCAGGCCTTTGGCTACACCCAGGAAGACCTCAAGATTCTGATGACGCCAATGGCGGTCACCGGCCAGGAAGGCATTGGTTCCATGGGCGCCGACAGCCCGGTTGCTGTGCTGTCGAACAAGGCCAAACCGCTGTTTAATTATTTCAAACAGAATTTCGCCCAGGTCACAAACCCACCGATCGATCCTATTCGAGAAGAGCTGGTCATGTCGCTGGTGTCGCTGATCGGTCCGCGCCCCAACCTGCTCGATCTGCACAGCGGCGGCAAGCACATGCGCCTTGAGATCAGTCAGCCAATCCTGACCAACAAGGATCTGGAACGCATCCGTAACATCGAAAAGACGACTGAAGGTGCTTTCCGCACCAGGACCATCGACATCTGCTATGCCGCCGCTCAAGGCGCTGACGGTATGGAGGATGCGCTGACTTCAGTGTGTGAACAGGCTGAAACCGCGGTACGGGAAGGCTTTAATATCCTGATTCTGTCCGACCGTTCCGTATCGGCGCAGGGCATACCGATACCGGCCCTGCTGGCTACTTCGGCGGTCCACCATCACCTGGTACGTGCCGGCCTGCGCACCGAGTCGGGGTTGGTGCTGGAGACCGGCGCCGCGCGCGAAGTCCATCAGTTTGCCGTACTGGCCGGTTACGGCGCCGAAGCGATCAACCCCTACCTGGCCTTCGAGACACTGGCAGCGATGAAAGACGATCTGCCGGAAGCACTCGACGAGGCCGAGATCAACAAACGCTACATAAAAGCCGTTGGCAAGGGCCTGCTGAAAGTATTTTCCAAGATGGGTATCTCCACCTATCAGTCCTACTGTGGCGCACAGATTTTCGACGGCGTCGGTTTGAAGACCGAATTTGTCGAAAAATACTTCACCGGTACCGCCAGTATGGTGGAAGGCGTCGGTATCGAGGAAATCGCCGAAGAGGCGGTACGCTGGCACCGCGATGCCTACGGTGACAACCCGGTCTATGCCGACGCGCTGGATGTCGGTGGTGATTATGCCTTCCGTATTCGCGGTGAAGACCACATGTGGACACCGGATACCATCTCCAGCTTACAGCACGCCACCCGTGCCAATGACGCCAGAACATATGATGAATACTCGCGCCTGGTGAACGAACAGAACGAAAACCTGCGCACCCTGCGCGGCCTGTTCGAGCTGAAGCTTGCCGGTGAAGCCGTGCCCCTGGACGAAGTGGAACCAGCCAGTGAAATCGTTAAGCGATTCGCTACCGGCGCCATGTCTTTCGGCTCGATTTCCTGGGAAGCCCATACCACGCTGGCGATTGCCATGAACCGCCTGGGCGGGAAATCCAATACAGGAGAGGGTGGCGAAGAACGCAGCCGCTTCAAAGCGATGGAAAACGGCGATTCCATGCGTTCAGCCATTAAACAGGTGGCGTCCGGTCGTTTCGGTGTCACCACTGAGTACCTGGTGAACGCCAACGATATCCAGATCAAGATGGCGCAGGGTGCCAAGCCGGGTGAAGGCGGCCAGTTACCCGGCCACAAAGTCAACGAATGGATCGCCAAAGTGCGCCACTCGACACCTGGCGTCGGCCTGATTTCACCACCACCCCATCATGACATCTATTCGATCGAGGATCTTGCCCAGCTGATCCATGATCTTAAAAATGTGAACCCGAAAGCCCGTATCAGTGTAAAACTGGTGTCGGAAGTCGGTGTCGGCACGGTAGCCGCCGGCGTATCAAAAGCACACGCCGACCATGTCACCATCGCCGGTTACGATGGCGGTACCGGCGCTTCACCGCTGACATCGATCCGCCACGCCGGCAGCCCCTGGGAACTGGGACTGGCGGAAACCCATCAGACACTTGTGCTGAACAGGTTGCGCGGCCGTATTTCCGTACAGGTCGACGGTGGTATGCGTACCGGCCGTGACGTGGTGATCGGTGCATTGCTGGGTGCCGACGAATTCGGTTTCGCCACCGCGCCTTTGATCGTCACAGGCTGCATCATGATGCGCAAGTGCCACCTCAACACCTGCCCGGTCGGCGTCGCCACCCAGGACGAAGAATTACGCAAGCGCTTTACCGGAAAACCGGAACACCTGGTGAACTACTTCTTCTTTGTTGCCGAAGAAATTCGCCAACTGATGGCCAAACTCGGCTTTCGCAAGTTTAGCGACATGATTGGACGTATGGACAAGCTGGACATGCGTAGCGCCATCGGCCACTGGAAAGCCAAAGGCCTGGATTACACACGCATCCTGCACAAACCGGAAGCAGGCCCGGACGTTGCTATCTTTAATAATGAAACGCAGGACCACGGCCTGGAAAAAGCGCTCGACAACAAGTTGATTGAACAGGCCAAACCGGCGCTGGAGCGTGGTGAGACGGTAAAAATTGAAACACCGATCACAAACGTCAACCGCACCGTCGGCGCTATGCTGTCCGGCCGTATTGCCGAACGTTATGGCCTCGAAGGTCTCCCCGAGGACACCATCCATGTCAAACTCAAGGGCGTAGCCGGTCAAAGTTTCGGCGCCTGGGTGACGCACGGTGTCAGCCTGGAACTGGAAGGTGAAGGTAACGACTACGTCGGCAAAGGCCTGTCCGGTGGCCGGCTGGTGGTCTATCCACCCGCTGACTGCCCTATCGTTGCGGAACAGAACATTATCGTCGGCAACACGGTTTTGTACGGTGCAATTTCCGGCGAATGCTATTTTCGCGGTGTAGCCGGTGAACGCTTTGCTGTACGCAACTCCGGCGCCAGCGCGGTGATCGAGGGTGTTGGTGACCACGGCTGCGAATACATGACCGGCGGCGTGGTGGTCGTGCTCGGTGAAACCGGACGTAATTTCGCCGCCGGCATGAGCGGAGGTATCGCATACGTGCTCGATGCAAACGGCGGATTCAGGGAGCGCTGCAATCTCGCCATGGTGGAACTGGAACCGATCCCTGAAGAAGACGACGCACTGGAAGCACTGGATCATCAGGGCGGCGATCTGGAAACCCACGGCAAAGTGGATATCAGTTCCGACATGACCCGCTACGATGCCTTGAGACTGCGCCGCCTGATCGAGAAACACGCCCACTACACCGGCAGTAGCGTGGCACAGGCTGTTCTCGACAACTGGAATGAGACTCTGCCGAAATTTGTGAAAGTGATGCCCGTCGACTACCGCCGCGCACTGGAAGACATGAAGCGGGCGCAGGCCGATGAGCTGGCGGCGGCAGCGAGTGGCTGATCGGGATGCTTCATTAATCCCTGCGAAGGATACCAAGGTATATGTTGCTTGAGCTTCGCTTTCTTTGTGTCAGAACTGAATATTAGACGAATCAAATAAATAGCTATGGGCAAACCAACCGGATTCATGGAATACACGCGGCAGGATCGCGCTTACAAGCCCGTCGAAGAGCGCATCAAGCACTTCGAGGAATTTGTCATTCCGTTAAACGATCAGGAGCTGAAGGAGCAGGGTGCGCGCTGTATGGACTGCGGCATCCCCTTCTGTCACCAGGGCTGCCCGGTCAACAACATCATACCGGACTGGAATGACCTGGTGTGGAAAGGTGAGTGGCAACGCGCCATCAAGGTCCTGCACTCCACCAACAACTTCCCCGAGTTTACCGGCCGCATCTGCCCGGCCCCCTGTCAGGAAGCCTGTACCCTGAACCTGGCCGACGAGCCGGTCAGCATTAAAACCATCGAGTGCGCCATCGTTGACAAGGCCTGGGACAATGGCTGGATAAAACCGCTACCCGCCGAACACAAAACCGGCAAAAAGGTCGCCATCGTCGGTTCAGGCCCCGCCGGCATGGCCTGTGCACAGCAGCTGGCACGCGCCGGGCACGATGTCACCCTGTTTGAAAAGAACGATCGCATTGGCGGCTTGCTGCGCTACGGCATCCCCGATTTCAAAATGGAAAAACGCCTGATTGACCGCCGCTGCGAACAAATGAAAGCGGAAGGCGTCATCTTCAAGCCCGGCACCCACGTCGGTTCCGACATCACCAGCGCACAATTGATGAACGAGTTTGACGCCGTGGCGTTAACCGGCGGCTCCGAACAGCCCCGGGATCTGCCGGTAACGGGCCGTGAACTGGAAGGGGTTCACTTTGCCATGCAGTTCCTGCCTCAGCAGAACAGGCGCGAAGCCGGCGACACCGTAGCCTCTGATCTGTCCATCACGGCGACGGACAAACATGTTATTGTCATCGGTGGCGGTGACACCGGTTCCGACTGTATCGGCACGTCCATCCGTCAAGCTTGCAAGTCCGTCACCCAGCTTGAAATCCTGCCCAAACCACCGGAACGGGAAGACAAGGGCCTGACCTGGCCTGACTGGCCCAACAAGATGCGTACCTCATCGTCCCAGGAAGAAGGCACCACACGTGACTGGTGTGTTGCCAGCAAAGAATTCATCGGCGAAAACGGCAAGCTCAGCAAGATCCGCTGCATTCGTGTCGAATGGCGAAAGGATGATCAGGGCGCCTGGCAAATGAATGAAATCGAAGGCAGCGAATTCGAACTCGATGCCGACCTGGTGCTGCTCGCGATGGGTTTTATCCATCCCGTGCATGAAGGCATGCTGAATGATCTGGGCGTCGACTACGATGCACGCGGCAACGTCAAGGGCGACACGGAAACGGCGGATGCCTACAAGACGTCAATCGACAAAGTGTTTGCCGCCGGTGACATGCGGCGCGGGCAATCGCTGGTAGTCTGGGCCATTCGGGAAGGCCGGCAATGTGCGCGGGCGATTGATGAATTCCTGATGGGATCATCTGAATTACCACGCTAGTCTACCTCGTCTCTAGGAGCCTGTCGGACTTATGAGCGAACTGAAAAACGACCGCCTGCTACGGGCCCTGCTACGCCAACCGGTAGACGTCACTCCTGTATGGATGATGCGCCAGGCCGGACGTTACCTGCCGGAATACCGTGAAACCAGAAAAAAAGCCGGCAGCTTCATGAAGCTGTGCACCAACCCTGAGCTGGCCTGTGAAGTCACCCTGCAGCCGCTGGAACGCTTTCCATTGGACGCCGCGATCCTGTTCTCGGATATCCTCACTATTCCCGACGCCATGGGCCTGGGCCTGTATTTTGCCGAGGGTGAGGGCCCGCGTTTCAAAAACCCGCTGCGTGATGAGAAACAGATTCATGCCCTCGCTGTCCCCGATCCGGAAACCGAGCTTCGTTACGTGATGGATGCCGTGCGTACCATTCGTCGCGAACTCAACGGCCGTGTTCCGCTTATCGGTTTTTCCGGCAGTCCGTGGACCCTGGCGACTTACATGGTGGAAGGCGCTTCCAGTAAAGATTTCAGCATCATCAAGGCCATGATGTACGAACGCCCTGAGCTGCTTGATCAGCTGCTTGATACTGTCGCCGAGTCGGTAACGCTGTATCTCAATGCACAGATAGAAGCCGGTGCCCAGACGGTAATGATTTTTGACACCTGGGGCGGCGCACTGACCCCCAGTGATTACTGTCGTTTCTCGCTGAAACCCATGGAACGCATCATCCAATCACTGAAACGGGAAAACGATGGCCGCAAAGTGCCGGTCATACTGTTTACAAAAAACGGTGGGCAGTGGCTGGAAGCCATGACCGATACCGGCGCCGACGCCCTGGGTCTGGACTGGACCACCGACCTGGCAGACGCCCGCCGTCGCGTCGGTAATCAGGTCGCATTACAGGGCAATCTGGACCCATCCGTGCTTTATGCGTCACCGCAGCATATCCGTGAACAAGTCGCCAAAGTGCTGGCCAGTTTCGGTAAAGGCAATGGCCACGTGTTCAACCTGGGGCACGGTATCCATCCCGGCATACCCCCGCAACACGCGGCAGCCATGATCGAGGCAGTCCACGAGCTCAGCCCGCCTTATCACCGATAAACCACGCCTCAGTTCTGGCTGGCCCGTTTCCGATTTGTGACAACTCCAGTATGGCGTGAAAGTAAACGGCGTGGGATCACATGCCGTGCCTGGCGACATTCAGCGTGTCTCGCTCAACAGCGTATCAATCATGCTTTGCGCCTGTGAGAGGTAGCCACCACCGAACAGATTATAGTGGTTGAGAACGTGGTACAGATTGTATAGTTTTTTACGCACTGAATAGCCCGCATCCAGCGGCCACGCCTGTCGGTATGCTGCGTAAAATTCATGACTGAAACCACCAAACAGTTCTGTCATCGCCAGATCGGCTTCCCGATCACCGTAGTAGACCGCCGGATCAAATATTGTCGGTTGCCCCGCACGTGTGAAGGCGTAGTTTCCTGACCAGAGGTCGCCATGCAACAGAGAGGGCTCCGGTTCATGCCCGACCATAAAATCCGCCAGACATTCAATCAAGCGGTAACCCTGATCCTTTGAACGGCTACCCGCACCGCGCGCAACGGCGAGATCGAGCTGAAATCTCAACCTGTACTCCGCAAAGAAAATCAACCAGTCCGCTTCATGCCGGTTGTGTTGCTCGGTCGAACCAATGGTATTGTCACGATACCAGCCAAACTGGTCGGAGGTGACCCGATGCATCGCTGCCAGACCTTCTCCCAGCGCGGCCGATGACCCGGAATTTCCCAACTCCAGGTATTCGAGCACCAGAAAAGCCTGTTGCCCTGCGACCCCCCAGACGAGCGGATTGGGAACACGTAACGATTCCGACTGCTGCAGTTCCTCCAGGCCTTCAGCCTCAGCCGTGAACATATCCAGACCATCGGCAGTACTTACTTTGGCAAAGAATGGCCCCTTATTGGACTCAACAAGGAACGCCTGATTGATGCAGCCTCCACCGACCGCTCTGGGCACGTCCAGGCACACGCTGCTACCCAGGGTTGCTGAAAGCGACTGCTCGACTTGTCGCCAGAAAGCCATTGTTTTCTTACCTTTTCAGGGGAACGCCGGGAGAATGAGCACGTCCCTTCACATTTTCAGGCGTTCGTGCATAGGGCTGCTGCGCGGGAAATGGGCTTTGAGAAACTCCATCTGATCGGCCAAGACGCGTTTACCCTGCAGATAGATGTACTCCGCATGCGTCGGCAGAAACGGTACCGCCATCAATTCCATACCGGCCTCTTCAGGCCGGCGACCGGCCTTGTGATTATTGCAGCGACGACAGGCAGTTACCACATTGGTCCAGATGTCCCGACCGTTCTGACTGGTGGGCGTAACATGATCGCGTGACAAATCAAGCGCCTGGAAGCGTTCGCCACAATACATGCACAGATGGGCATCACGCTTGAACAGGGCGGGGTTATTCAGGGGAGGGACATAGCGGTCGCGAGCCTTGATCAGCACCTTGTTGCTGCCGTAGGTAGCGATAATGGAATTGACATCAACCCGGCTTTGACAACCGGTGAGAGCGCAAATACCACCGTGCACGCGATACAGCAGGACGCCGCAGCTGTAGGCCACTTGCCCGAGGTGGTACATCCGCACTGCCTCCTGGTAATTGACCCATTCCAGCGGCATGCCAGATACATCGGTTCGCAGGACTTGATGATGCAAGTCGTACACGCGGTACCTCTCAATCGCCGAGTTTATACATTTATCCCAAATAATCTGTATGTTGTAAACAGTCAGATTACGGAATGCGCGGCGTTGTCAGCTTTCGTGGACATTTCATCGGTGACTGGAATCCGCTATCATGCCGCTTTTTCCGGGTTTCGGTCCCTTTATGGGCCAATTTGTGTCTTTTCGCAACAAAAACATCGGCCGCTGTCACTACCCACCGGCCGGTACAGCTTCTGGAGTATGTACAGATGCCGATTTGCTTGGGCGTCCCCAAAGAAATCGAACACGGTGAGCACCGGGTCGCCCTGGTACCTGCGGTCGCCGAACGTTTCAAAAAAATGGGTGTGGAGGTTCTGCTGGAAAGCGGTGCAGGCACGGGCAGTTATTATCCTGACAAAGCTTATGACAGTGCCACCATCGTCAACAGTGCCAGTGAGCTATACCAGCGATCCGACCTGATTTTGAAAATTCAGCCACCGACCGAAGCCGAAATTGAACACATGAAGGAAGGCGCGGTTGTAGTCGGGATGATGCTGCCCTATCGCTACCCGGAACGGGTCAAAAAAATGCGTGACCGCAGGATCCTCAGTTTTGCCATGGAACTGGTTCCGCGCATTTCGCGCGCCCAGAGTATGGACGTGCTGTCTTCGCAGGCATCGATCGCGGGTTACAAAGCGGTATTGATAGCCGCCAACCGCTTCGGCGGTTTCTTCCCCATGCTGACCACAGCGGCCGGCACTATCCGTCCGGCAAAGGTGCTGGTCATCGGCGCCGGTGTCGCCGGCCTGCAGGCCATCGCCACCGCCAAGCGCCTGGGCGCCATGGTGGAGGGCTATGATGTGCGTAGTGCCACCAGAGAGCAGGTAGAGTCACTGGGTGCGAAATTCGTCGATACCGGCGTTTCCGCCGACGGCAGCGGTGGCTATGCGCGTGAATTGACTGATGAAGAAAAACAGCTACAGCAGGAAGTTCTGAACAAACACATCGCAGCAGCAGACGCGGTGATCACCACAGCAGCCATTCCGGGCAAGCCATCACCGAAAATCATCCGCAAGGACGTAGTCGAACAAATGAAACCGGGTGCCGTCATCATCGACCTGGCTGCCGAGGGCGGTGGCAACTGCGAAGTCACCGAAGCTGGCGAACAGGTTATTTTTAACGATGTGCTTGTCTACGGCCCACTCAACGTGCCCGGTGAGTTGCCGGTGCACGCCTCGGAAATGTACTCCAGGAACCTGCTCAACTTCCTCACGCCGATGATCAAGGACGGTGAATTCGAACCTGACTGGGACGATGAGGTCATCGCCGGCAGCACCCTGACCCGTGATGGCGAAATCAAGCACGCTGCGACACGCGAACAAATCGAAGCATAAATCTGGAAATAGCAACTATGATCGAAGGTTTTACCGCATTATATATTTTTATGCTGGCCGGCTTCACCGGTTACGAGGTCATCTCCCGGGTACCGGTCATCCTCCACACCCCGCTGATGTCAGGCTCAAACTTTGTGCACGGCATTGTATTGGTAGGCGCCATGGTGGCTCTGGGGCACGCAGAAACGAATATGGAAATACTTATTGGATTTATTGGCGTGTTGCTCGGTGCAGGTAACGCAGTCGGCGGTTATGTGGTCACGGAACGCATGCTGGAAATGTTCAAGAGCAGCAAGGAGGCCAAATAGATGAGCCTCGCAATTGATGTCAGTTATTTCCTCGCCGCCGCACTGTTTATCCTTGGCTTGAAACGGATGAGTTCACCGGTGACGGCGCGCGCTGGTATCGTCTGGGCCGGTGCCGGTATGGTGGTCGCCACCCTGATCACTTTCCTGACACCGGGCATGCATAACTATGGCTGGATGACACTGGCAATCGCCATCGGCGGTGGTCTGGCCTGGTACTCCGGCAAGAAGGTCGCCATGACCGATATGCCGCAGATGATCGCTATCTACAACGGCATGGGTGGCGGTGCGGCGGCGGCCATTGCCGCTGTTGAACTGATGGGAGGCGAGTTTCACTCATCGACTTTCCAGGTGCTCGCGGTTATCGGCGCCCTGATCGGTTCGGTCGCCTTTTCCGGTTCCATGGTTGCTTTTGCCAAGCTGCAGGGCCTGATAAAACGGTCACTGGTTTTCCCCGGGCAACAACTGTTCAATCTGCTGGTATTCGGCGGCGCACTGGTGTTCGGCTTCATGCTGATGGGCGCTGACCAGCCAGGCGGTTTAAGCATTCTTGTATTCTTCGGCCTGGCATTGCTGTTCGGCATCCTCATGACCCTGCCCATCGGTGGCGCCGATATGCCGGTCGTCATTTCCCTCTACAACGCCCTGACCGGGCTGGCGGTTGCCTTTGAGGGTTTCGTGCTGAGCAACGCCGCCATGATCATCGCCGGTACCGTGGTCGGATCAGCCGGTACCCTGCTGACCCAGTTGATGGCCAGGGCCATGAACCGCTCACTGTCCAATGTGCTGTTCTCCGGTTTTGGCTCCGGGGCAGTGAGCAGTGCTGAGCAGGACAGCGAAGGCACTATGAAGGAAATCGATGCAACCGATGCCGCCGTCATGATGGCTTACGCCGAAAAAGTCATCATCGTGCCGGGTTACGGTATGGCCGTTGCCCAGGCCCAGCACAAGGTCTGGGAATTTGCCCGCTTTCTCGAAGAGCGTGACGTCAAGGTTAAATTCGCCATTCACCCGGTAGCCGGCCGTATGCCGGGACATATGAACGTACTACTGGCCGAAGCGGGTGTTCCCTACGACAAGATCTACGATCTGGACGAGATCAACAACGAATTTCCTCAGGCTGATGTCGCCCTGGTGATTGGCGCCAACGACGTCGTCAACCCGGTGGCACGCAGCAACCCGGACAGCCCTATCTATGGCATGCCCATTCTCGATGTCGACAAAGCCAGGAATGTCATCTGTGTCAAACGCGGTAAGGGCAAAGGCTTCTCGGGCGTCGAGAACGCACTGTTCTTTCTGGACAATACCCGCATGTTGTACGGTGACGGCCAGGAAGTGGCCGGTAAACTCATTGCCGAGCTCAAACAGCTCTGAAAAATTCCACCGCGCAGAGTACGCTGATCCTTGAAATTGCGGTCCCTTCACCGCTGTTCCGCAGTTTTGACTACCGCGCACCGGATACTATCCACAGCAGGCAGGCTGTACCCGGGGTCCGTGTACTTGTCCCGTTCGGGCACCGACAACTTGTCGGTATCCTGCTGACGAGCAAACAGCACACCGATGTTGCCGCGGGAAAACTGAAAAGTGCGCTGCAGATTCTCGACACTGAACCCGTGTTTGCAAGCGACCTGTTGCAACTGCTGAGCTGGGCGGCAGTCTACTACCATCACCCCATTGGAGAAACACTCGCCACGGCGTTGCCTGTTCTGCTGCGCAAGCCTGGCAAAACACCCGACATGCGTGTCAAGGTCTGGCAACTAAGCGATGCCGGGCATCAACAGCTGGAGCGGGGTCTGAACCGTGCACCGCGCCAGCTGTCTGTACTGAACCAACTCAAGGCACATCCACAGGGTCTGGTGCGCGAAACACTTTCAGTATCGCTCGCTGTGCTGAAAACTCTGCAACAGAAAGGCTGGATCGTTTGCCTTGATGCCGCTCCTGAGCGGGCACAGGAAATCCTCAATTCATCGCAGGCGCTGCATTCTCTGACTGAGCCGCAGGAAAAAGCCGTCAAGGCCGTGCAGACAGCGTTTGAAAGTTTCAGCACTTTCTTACTGGAAGGCGTTACCGGCAGTGGCAAAACCGAAGTCTACCTGCAACTGATTGAACCACTGCTGCAAGACCATCGGCAGGTGCTGGTGCTGGTACCGGAAATCGGCCTCACCCCGCAGCTGATTGATCGCTTCCGGCAGCGCTTTACGGTGGATGTCGCCGTGCTGCACTCCGGATTGAGCGACAGCCAGCGGCTGCGCGCCTGGCAACGGGCAGCCGACGGCACAGCCAGACTGATTCTGGGAACCCGCTCGGCGATTTTCACGCCGCTGAAAAATCCGGGCCTGATCATTGTCGATGAAGAACACGACAGCTCATTCAAACAACAGGAGGGCTTGCGCTATTCGGCTCGCGATCTGGCGGTGTGGCGTGCCCACCAGCTGAATATACCGGTTATGCTGGGTTCCGCCACACCTTCGCTGGAAAGCCTTTATAACGCGCGGCAGGGGCGCTATCAGCTGCTGCTGCTCCCCGAACGTGCCGGCCAGGCGCTGGCGCCGAAAATGCACCTGCTCGATCTTCGCCACCAGCCGATGCGTGATCTGCTCAGCGCAGTGTTGCTGGATGCCATGGATGTGCACCTGAAGCGTGGTGGGCAGATTCTGCTGTTCCTGAACCGGCGTGGTTTTGCACCGGTGCTGTTATGCCATGCCTGTGGCTGGGTCTCCGAATGCCGGCGCTGCGACGCCCGCATGACGCTGCACCAGCGTCGCGGCGAGCTGCGCTGCCATCACTGTGGCAGTCAGCGACGCGTGGATGCTTTTTGTCCCTCCTGCGGCAGCAGCGAATTACTCGGTATCGGCGAAGGTACCGAGCGTGTCGAACAGGCGCTGTTGGAGCGGTTTCCCAACGATCCGGTGCTGCGTATCGATCGTGACACCACACGACGCAAGGGCCAGTTGGAAGATGCGCTGTGCGATGCCCAGGCCGGCAAGGCGCGTATTCTGCTCGGCACCCAGATGCTCGCCAAAGGCCACCATTTCCCCAACGTCACCCTGGCGGCCATACTGGATGCCGACCAGGGTCTGTTCAGCAGCGATTTCCGTGCCAGCGAGCGCATGGCTCAGCTGATCATCCAGGTTGCCGGGCGCGCCGGGCGCGCCGATAAGCCGGGCGAAGTCATTATTCAGACCCACCACCCGGACCATCCGCTGTTACGCCAGCTGGTCGAACAGGGTTACCCGGCCTTTGCCGAAGCGGCGCTGCGGGAAAGGCAGGACACGCTGTTGCCGCCCTATGCCAGCATGGCGCTGCTGCGCGCTGAAGCAACAGACGCCGAGCATCCCCGGGCATTCCTCGAGTCGGCACGGGAGCTGGCCGAACCCCGGATGAGCGATAGTTTGCAGCTGTGGGGCCCGGTGGCGGCGCCCATGGAACGTCGTGCCGGGCGCTACCGGGCCCAGCTCCTGGTGCAGACCGGCAACAGGTCCGAGTTGCAGCAATTGCTCAAACACTGGGTTCCACAGCTTGAAACACTGAAACAGGCACGACGGGTTCGCTGGTCGATCGACGTTGACCCAGTCGATATGTTTTAAGCGGTATTGCTCAGAAGCGGTAAACAAGCCCCAGATTCCAGTAATGGATGCTGGATTCAACCCGGGTCGCGTCAGCCTGAACACCCAGTTGTTCAGCGAACATCCAGCCCACCGCGGCACCCCAGGATATCGACGAATCCGAATCACTCTGTGAGTTTCCGGGAAAATCAACCGAAAAGTCTTCCCACAGGAATCCGTAGCGGACCTTGCCATAAAACCTGTCGCCCAGACGACTGACGACATAGACCGCACGTGTATCGATATCCCAGTCCCCGTTGATGCCGGAGCTTTTGAGGTCGCCGTCAGAGACGGTGGTGGTAAATTCCGCCTCGATCGAGGCAGCGAAAATCTCTTTGCTAAATACATCATAGCCGGCCAGAAAACCGGCGTTGGTGGCATTATCAAAACCATCGATGTCGGCATCCATCGCACCCACGGAGGCTCCCAGATACCAGCCTTCCGCCTGGCAGCCAATGGAACAGAACCACAACAGAGTCCCCGTAAACACGCTTTTCAACTTCATGGCGTTCTCCCGACGACCTGAAGCAGCAACAGTTTTGTTGAATACAAACCCGCAGCCCGGATAATAGGCGCCTTTCAAGCTAACCTTAAGTCGATGAAACATCACCTGTCCCAGTTACTGTCGCAAGCGATCCAAACCCTGAAATCCCATGGGATTCTGCCTGACGAACAGCACATCGAAATCAATCTCGAGCGCACCCGGGACCGCAAACACGGCGATTTCGCCAGTAATCTTGCCATGGTACTGTGCAAGATCGCACGCAGCAAACCCGGCGATCTGGCGGAAAAACTGGTCTCGGTACTGCCTGAATCCGAACTGGTGAGCAAAGTTGAAATCGCCGGTCCCGGTTTTATTAATTTCTTTCTCAGTCCGGCAGCCTACCACGCGACCGTAACACAGGTACTGGAACAGGGTGATCACTACGGCCTCAGTGATCTCGGACAGGGCAAATCCGTACAGGTCGAATTCGTCTCCGCCAACCCGACCGGGCCATTGCACGTTGGACACGGCCGTGGTGCCGCCTACGGAGCCACGGTTGCCGACCTGCTCGATGCTGTCGGCTACAAGGTGCACCGTGAATACTATGTCAACGATGCCGGACGCCAGATGGATATCCTGGCCACCAGTGTATACCTGCGCTACCTGGATCTGTGCGGCGAACAGCTGACTTTTCCCGCCAATGGCTACAAGGGCGATTATGTCTGGGATATCGGCGCCAGCCTGCACCGTAAATATGGCAACGGTCTGCACCATACCGTAACCGAGTTGTTCAATGGTATTCCTGCGGATGAGCCGGAGGGCGGCGACAAGGAAGTTCATATCGACGCCCTGATCGAGCGAACCAAGCAGCTGCTGGGTGAAACACATTACCAGCAAGCCTTCGACCTCGGACTCAATTCCATTCTGGACAATATCCGCCGTGACCTGGAAGAATTCGGTGTGCGTTACGACGAATGGTTTTCTGAGCGCGCCTTGACCGGTAACGATTCCGTCCAACTCGTTATCCGGCGTCTGCAGGATTCCGGCCATATCTACGAAAAGGAGGGTGCGCTGTGGTTCCGCTCCACCGAATTCGGTGATGAAAAAGACCGGGTGGTGGTGCGTGACAACGGCCAGACAACCTATTTTGCCTCCGACATCGCCTATCACATGAACAAGCTGGAGCGCGGCTATGACCGGGTGATCGATGTATGGGGCGCTGATCACCACGGCTATGTGCCCCGCGTCAAAGCGGCACTCACCGCCATCGGTGACGATGTGGAGAAGCTCGATGTTTTGCTGGTGCAGTTCGCCGTCCTCTATCGTGGTGGCGAGAAAGTGCAGATGTCGACCCGCTCGGGAGAGTTTGTTACTTTGCGTGAATTGCGCCATGAAGTCGGTAACGATGCCGCGCGGTTCTTCTATGTGATGCGCAAATGCGAACAGCATATGGATTTTGACCTGGACCTGGCAAAATCCCAATCCAGCGACAATCCGATTTATTATATCCAGTATGCCCACGCCCGCGTCGCCAGTGTATTTCGGCAAATGCAGGACAAAGGCCTGCAGTGGGATGCTGTCCGCGGCGAACAAAACCTGTTCCGGCTCATTGAAGCACACGAAGATGCACTCATGGTCAACCTGTCCCGTTATCCGGAGCTTGTCGAAACTGCTGCGATTAACCACGAACCCCATCTGCTGGCACACTACCTGCGCGACCTGGCCAACGACTTTCACACCTACTACAACGCGCACCAGTTCCTGGTTGACGATGAAGACTTGCGTAACGCGCGCCTGAATTTAGTCCAGGCGACCAGGCAGACTATCGCCAATGGATTGAAGCTGCTGGGCGTGTCCGCGCCAGATAGCATGTAGTTGCTGGCAGTCGTTGTGAAAATATGACAACCGATTACCGACAACGTCCCAAGCGCAGGTATAAAAGGAGAACAGCAACCTCACCGCCCTGGATATGGACCGTGGTGGGTCTGATAGCGGGCTTGTTTGTTGCGTTTCTGGTGTTTCTGCAGATGCGTCCGCAGCCAATGGTTGCCAGCCGGAGCATAGCGCTGGAGAAACCTGCAGAGCCCGTCAGCCGCGAGACTCTCAAGGTCAGGAAAAAACCGCTTCCACCCCCGCCTAAACCACGCTTCGATTTCTACAACCTGCTACCGGAAATGGAAGTGATCGTCCCTGAACAGGAGATCAGCGGCACGCCGACGCATGAAGGTGTCAAACAGGTTGAAAAGCCCGGCACCTATCTGCTGCAGGCGGGTTCCTTCCGCAGTCAGAAACAAGCCGATCAGCTGCGCGCAAAACTTGCATTACTGGGCCTGGAAACCAGTCTTCAGACTGTCAGCATCAACAGCAAGCAGTCCTGGCACCGGGTACGCGTGGGCCCTTTCAACAATCTGACAGATCTTAACGAGGCGCGCAGCATGCTGAAGAAAAACGGTGTCGATGCG
>Ga0316197_10000862_pt1 | contig 21412 bp, 16 predicted proteins | sample OudBiesiAoxic_MG_FD_204939 | JGI IMG/M metagenome (GOLD analysis project Ga0316197, IMG submission 204939) | Coastal sediment microbial communities from Oude Bieten Haven, Netherlands - site A oxic | ecosystem: Environmental > Aquatic > Marine > Coastal > Sediment | place: Netherlands... | reverse complement strand
TTGCCTATAGACGGTATCATTAGGTTTATCGCCGCAATCAGTACTAGCGAAGTAATGAAACCCGTGATGAAGGATTTTCTGTCGAGGCTTGCTATGAACATGATATTGTTACCTTCTTTATTTATTTGACATTCAGTACATGCTTTGAAATACGCCGCTATCTGCTGCTGTGAGCAGGTCAAAACTCACAACGCAGTTAGGGATAATTTTAACCAGCAAGAATGATCACTTTATTAATTCCTTTGGTATTACAATGCTTTTGACCATTTATCTAAATTAGAAAAACGATTAGCAATTTTTGATACTCCAGTTGTAGTTCGCCCATCCTCTGCGCGTGTTACGATGCCATAGGTTGTTGTTGTTCCTTCTCTCTTTCCGGTGATCCCTTTTATGGTATTATTTTTGATAACATTAGTTCCTTGTACCCCATTCAATGCTATTCCTTCGTAGTGTCTGCCATACTTGTTAATTGCAGTGTCTTGGTTTGCTACTTTATTGCCTAGTTGAAGAATCTCGTTGCTCTCAATCACTACGTTGTTTGCTCGTTCAACACTGATTGGGCGAACCGCAGCGGTGATCTTATTACTTTTAATGGTTACATTTGTTGCTGTCCAACCATCGTAAACTCGCTTAACACTCAAACCAACAACGACATCTTGCATCGTATTATTGGTCATTTTAATATTATCAGCACCACGTTTACTGGTTATACCATCGTACGCACGTTCAATATAGTTGTTGCTCATGGTGAAGTAATCGCCATATTGACCATTGTCACCGCCTGCAGTTACATAAATAGCGGCATCACGCACACCGTAAAACTTGTTGTTTTTAATCGTCGCTTTTAATGCGCCAGACATTAAAATTCCACTATCACCACCGGCTTCATAAAAAGCATCATTAGTTGATTTTGTACCAGTAAAGGTGATGTTCTGGATAACTAATTCATTGAGTTTATTTTTTCCGTTTTGTTTAATGCCTCGGATTGATAAAGCATCAGCAGTCGCCTTTGTACCTTCCCTGCCATTTGGAGTCAGAGATGTTATAGGCACGACGGTCGAAACTTTTGCATTTGCCATGTTAAAGCTTCCGCCTGTCCATTTGAAGTCTGCAAGTACATTAGCACTGCTACATTCATTTGAAAGGGAAGAATGGGCGTCGAAACTGAACATATCGCCATCTAAATTAGACGTAGCAATAAATGTTGCACCGGTTGCATCAACTATCAGGTCTTTCTTTAGAAAAACCTGCATATCAGAACCGATACGATAGGTTCCTGTTAAGCGTAAAGCCTTGCCTGTATTTGTTGCTTGTTGCAGTGCCTCTTTTAACTTACTTGCATTGCCGTTTGGGTTTACCGGTGAGTTTGTGCAATTGTTTGCTGCATGGGTAAAGCAAGACATTGAGATGAGGCTAAATGCAAATGTTTTAGCTATTAAGTTATTTTTTATAATATTGTTCATATTTTTCAATCCTTTGAGTTTTTTGATGTTTTGGCAAAATTAATAAAAAACAATTTTATAAATTATATTTGCCAGTGCTTTTAAATGTATTCGCATGAAAAAAAGAGTAAATAACTTCGTTTTAAAGGGCAACCAGAACAATCGAGTTAGATCACGTTTCTTATTGAGGGATCTAATTAAAAATGCAAGATGAGATGTGAAATATGACTAAGTTGTATTTTAATTACACAAAATATAACTAGACGTGAAATCATTAATTACTATTTAAACATAGTGATTAAAGGCTTGTTTTTGTTGTGGTTACTTAAGTTAATGATATTTAAGCTTTATATTGAGAGGGGGTATAAAGCAAGATTTTGGTTTATATCGACATCAAGAGATATTTTTTATTTCTATCAATTATTTGTAACAAAAAAGTAGGTTTTCCTTGACTAGCTCACTTAACTATCTAATAGTTATGCACTATTGGGTTTTAAGAGAACCTGGTAGTTGTCCATCAACCATATCTTTCGTTTTTACTGTTGAGAAATAAAGGAGGCACCATGAAAAATGTATATATTGAAATTATGCGATGTACTTTTATTTTAACTTGTCTGGGTACTTTTTTAGGTAACCACCTTGGTAAACATCAACAATAAAATCGTGTTCTAAATTTTACTTTGGGCCGCGGATAAAGTGCGACTCAATCAGTAAAGCCTTGCAATAACAGTATCGTATTTTATCTAACGCCTTTTTATGAAACTAAAAAGGAGCGACGTAATGCGTCAATCATTATTTATAATACTTGCTACTACACTGATCAAAGCTGATATTCACAATGAGTCACGTAAGAAACGCAAATTGCAACGTGCTGAAAGAGTTAAATACCTGTATTTTAATGCACATTTAATGCGTGATATTGGCCTTCAGCCTGATGGTTTTTTTGTTGGTGAAAAGTTTCCTGCTAGTCTAAAAGCAAAAAGAACGGTTCGTCACTTGAGGCACTTTTATGCTATTAAGATAAAAACGTAACCTAAGTGCTGTACCTCGTATTTTAGGTACAGCACTACTCAATTAATTACACCCCATCGATATGATTACCTTGCGTCAGTTAAGCCGCTAGATTATGCTCCTGAGCAATCGCATCAGCGAATACACTTTTTATCATTTAGATAGGTAATACATGAATATTATTAATGTTCCAGAGCTAGAAAAACCAGAGATTAAAAATCACCATAAAGCACGCCATATGAAAAAAATGGTCGTGGGACCTTTTTCTGTCACCTGTGCAGAAATTCGTTTTAGCGCTGATATTGAAAAATTCGATCAAGTTGATAGTGCGTTAATTGAGTGCCAACAGAATTGGGAGCTGTTTATCGCTTATTTTAACGATCAATATCATGTTGCAATCAACTTCTTAACTGAACAAGAGGATTTAAATGACTTGCTCGCGCTAGCAAACGCGGTTATTACTAAAGAGGTTGGAGAGGTCGATTTACAAGTGTTAGTTGGCGATGCTAATTATGGCGACTGGGACAGTTGCTACGCAAATTAGCCATCAATGAATGGGTGCCTACTTGATAATGATTTAATCATTGATATTACGCTCTCGCTTAGATTGTTAAGCAAGAGCGTCGTTGAAATTAACCTTGATTAAGTATTATTGGTTTGTTTAAAGCAAAATCCAACAGTGTTCCTGCTTCAATTTTAATATCGCTATTTCTTGTAAGTAACGAGGCACCCACACCTACTTTTGCACCGGTTTTAGCGCCATCACTACCATTAATTAGACCACCAATCGCAGCCGTTCGAGCTGTTCTGCCTAAGGTATCACCCGCCGCATTTGGGCCTTTCCCGTTTAATGATAATGTTGAGATGCTAACCATTTCGTTATTAATTAAGATATCGGTTAACGTTATGCTCATCTCAGCAGACCCAGCGACGCGCCCACCAGATTTTACGTTATCCAGTACACCATATACTACGCTATCTTTTTCTGCTACGACGACACCCTCGACCATTAGATTAGCTTCTAATTTTGCGGTAAATCGGTGCCCTTGTTTATGCTCACGAGAATTAATAGATTTATCCATTTTTATACGCAAAGATGTGCCTGATGGCACTTCTGAAGGCATTGTTACTACGTTGGTTTCTTTAACTGGCTCTACTGGAATTGGCTCTGGTGTTGTAGCTTTAGGTGTCGCCACAGAAAAGTCAATGCTTTTAATGAGCTCAGCAGGTAGGGTCATTTCAATACCATTTACATTTATGACTAATGCCTGTTCGTTATGGTTAATGATTTCGCCAATAAATTCACGCTCGTCCGTTAACGTAACTTTTGCTGCATAGGCAGACATGGTTGTACTGATTGCAACAAATAGTGCGATTAGTAAGTTTTTCATTTTCATTATAGAGCCCCCAAATAAGTAGAAGCTAAGTATATCGATTAATATATATACTATATATATAGCATCGGTTATACAGGGTATAAGGTTAGGTAATGAGTGGTTGTATTTAGTTAAACTTTTATGCTGTGAATATGATACTTATTAGCAATGGAATTTAATAGGAGATTAGAGTTTGCGTAGGAAAGGTGATGACTAATAAGGCGTGAGTTGCAGTCTTTTGAGAGGTTTACTGCGTTAATCCTCTATTAAAGAAAAACGATTGACATCCTAAGGAGCGATTTTGAAGCGCTTTAACTGACCACGCGGTGGTGGAGAACAGTATGTTGGGAATAAAGCCCATAACGTAGTGAGGGATAATTTTAACCAGCAAGAATGATCACTTTATTAATTCCTTTGGTATTATATATAAAGCGCTGGATATATTTGAATATAGTGATGATGTGGCGTTATTGGCTTCTGTTTTTCTCTCTTTTTATTAGAAAATAAGGTGTTATAAAATGAATATGTTTATTCTTTTGGGCGGATTATTTTTAGCCATTGCAGTGATGGTTGTTTTAGTTGAACGTTTTGCTAAACCTGTGGATGAACAGCAACTCGCCAAGTACAGTAAAATAGTACCTATATTAGTGTTTATTATGTTATTTGCGATGTTGATAAGAGAGTTCGTTTAAAACTGTTAATGGTATTTTTTGAACTCAATTGGTCAGCTTATCCAATCAGTGATTGGTCTTTATTGAGTTCAATTCGTTAGGCTTATCCAGTCAATTATCCAACCTACTTTTATGGAGGTTTCGTAGTTCGAGTAAATCAAGATTCTTTGAACAGCCAAAGAAAACGGAAGCAAAAGAAAAGCTGCCACTGCCATTTTTTAATCTTGCACGATTTGTTTGCTTAAAATGCACCAGCTTAAACAGCACATCCCTGTTCAGTCTTTATTGAGTTCAATTCGTCAAGCTCATCCAGTCAGTAATTGATCTTACTTTACAGAGGTTTCGCCTTTGGCGACTTCATTTTCTTTGAACAGCCAAAGAAAACGGAAGCAAAAGAAAAGCTGCCACTGCCATTTTTTAATCTTGCACGATTTGTTTGCTTAAAACGCACCAGCTCAAACAGCACATCCCTGTGCTGACTGAGCTTAGCCGGCTGCTCATATCACTATGCTGTCGCATAATTCGCTGCCTTACCTTGCTAAGCAATCAATTATTAGCAAGAAAAATGGAAGGGGTTGTGTGTACGCATTGTGTTTAATTTTTGCTAAAACCTAAACTATAGGATCATCATAAACATATCGTAGCTTGATGACCAAGTCAGGATACAGGAGGATTCCGTTGTGTTTTTCTGCTAGAAAGTCTGACTTTAGCAAAAGAAATCAGGGATGATTTCATTAGTGTCTGCATGCACATGGATGTGCATTCAGACACGGTGCGTTAAGAAGTCATACTTTTTAGCTGATAAAAAACACTTCGGAACGGCACTCTTTTGCTTACTTTTCTCTTGCTGTTGAGAGAAAAGTAATGTCGCCTACAGGGCGAAACTTCTGCTAAGTAGGTTGAGTCAAAGACTGGATGAGCTTGACGAACAAGGTAAATAATATCTAAATCCAAACTTGTCTTTTGGCATATGGCGTAAATAACAATGCCTGATGCCACCGCTTTCACATAGTAATTGCATATCAATTGCTTAATCAAGTATCTTAAAATCAATATAAACATTTAAAAATTAAAGGGCAATTATGGCAGGAAAAGTTACCTTAAATTGGTCGGAAGGACAAATAATAGATAAAGAGTATTTCCCTGAAGATAAATTAGGCAGAGTTAAATATGCCACCTTTTTGACTAAGCTTCTTGCCGCTCAAGGTTTTGATGAATCTAGAGAAGATGAACAAAAAAGGAATTATGTATTGAACCTAAACTCTGTATGGGGGTCTGGTAAAACTTATTTTTTAAAACGTTGGTCAGAAGATCTTAAAGAGTATTACCCCGTTGTTTATGTTGATGCATGGAAAAAAGATTACTCTGATGATCCATTAATGACTGTTATTTCTTCCATCATAGAGCAGTTGCGGGATCAGGCTGGAAAGAGCAAAGATGACCCTGTGTTTAAAGTCCCTCGTAAATTAATTGGTTTATTAAAAGCTGCAGCTCCGGGTATAGCGCGAGGACTTGTTAAACGCTATGTGGGAATTGATCCCGTAGCAATAATGAATGCTGATGATAATGCAGAAGATATTGGTCTAATCCAAGGTGAAGATGGTAACCCTATTGATATGAGTATTGCTGCCTCTGCTGTCGTTAAACATTTGATTGAAGAACATGATGCCAAAAGTGAAGCTATAGAGAGTTTAAAAATTAGTGTTTCTGAATGGGTTGAAGCTGTTGTTGGGCTAAAAGGAAAAGAGCTGCCGGCATTTATTTTTATTGATGAATTAGATCGATGTAGGCCTAGTTATGCTGTTGAGATGCTTGAAACGATTAAGCATATTTTTGATATTAAAGGGGTTGTTTTTGTTGTTGCGACCGATACCGAACAATTACAACATGCGGTTAAAGCTATTTATGGTGAAGGATTTGACGCTAAAATATACCTTGGTCGATTTTTCAATAGCCGTTATAGCCTAAAAGCTCCCAATTTAGAAAGTTTCCTAGAGGTTCATTGTGATATAAACAAATTTTCTGGTGAGTATTTAACAGAAATTAATGTACAAATTATGCCTTTTAATAGTGACGCCAAGGTAACGTTAAACAACATCTCAATTGTTCTGGATTCATTTGGTCTTTCTGCTCGCAGTGCAATTCAAATCACAGATAGAATTGTTGCGACATTATCAAATATGCCACCTAGATCTAAAGTAGATATTTTGATGTTGGCTACGTTGCTTTGTATTAAAGAGAAAGATAGTGCTTTATTTGATGAAATAGTCGCAGGTGGATTTTCAAGAAGTGTATTTGATGGGGATAATAATAAAACTATCTACCTTGATGAGTTTTTTGAAAGTTACTTAACAGAAAGGTCTCAACAGTTAAAGCTTACAATGTACTTTGACCCGCAAGAGTATTCAGCACTGCTTAAGAAATATACGCATCAACCTCCTGTTAATAATCCATATAGGGCTAATTGCTACGAATTTTTATTTATTGACTACTTAAAAGAGATTTTCTCTCCACACTTTGGTTCAGGTAAGAAGACTAGAGTTATAGCCTTATTTTCTAGAAAGACTCAAACTAGGGGTAATATTCAAACCCCTTTAGAGAAAATTTCTGCTGAAATTATTGATGTATACGAAGATAGTTCATCTAGTGAAGACTTTTATTTGAACGGCATCTCATCAATGTTATGGTTCAAATATATCCATATAAATGATGAATATGACTTAATAAGTAATGATGAATATAGCGATTTTGTTGAACTTGCATCACCTTTAGACTGGATGGGAGAAGAGGAATTATTAGATAAAAGTGAACAATAAAGAGGTGTGACTGGTTTTTCTGAAAGCTGGCAGCTAAAAACTGACAGCTTATTTTCCTAAGCTAACTTCGTACAACGCAGCATATAATTCACATCAACATTCTTGGTGATATTAAAACCACCCGTAAGCGGACTATATTCAACACCACATAAATCATCACATTTCAGCGTGGTTTTATCGATATCGGCTAATAGAATAGAAGGGCGGATAAACTTCTCATATTCATGCGTGCCTTTTGGTACCCACTTTAATAAGTGCTCTGCACCAACAATCATCATCATATAAGCTTTGAAGTTCTTATTGATGGTCGAGAAATAAACGGTACCACCCGGTTTTACCATGTCACAACAGGCTTTTATAATAGAAGCCGGATCAGGTACGTGTTCAAGCATCTCCATACAGGTAACGACATCAAACTGCTCGGGGTTAAGACTTGCAAACTCCTCCGCCGTGATTTTTTGATAATCTAGCTTAGTTTGTGTTTCCATTGCGTGCAGGCGTGCTATCTGTAATGACGCGTGTGCCATATCAATGCCTGTTACCGTTGCCCCCTGAATCGCCATACTCTCTGCTAAAATGCCGCCACCACAACCGACGTCTACAATCGACTTTCCAAATAGCCCCTCAACGCCTTGCTCGATATATTCAAGACGAGTAGGGTTCAACATATGTAGAGGTTTGAAATCCCCCTCTAAATCCCACCATTGCTCAGCCATTGCAGAAAATTTCTCGATCTCTTTGGGATCAACATTATCTGAAAAAGCAGTGTTTTCAATTGCATTTGTAGTTGCAGACATAAAATAGGTACCTGATAAATAGTCGAAATTACGTATCATATTATCATTGAAGGGTTAAAACTGCGCAAGTAGTAGTTTATTGAGTTGATTGACAGAGATGAAATCAATATTTTGTTATATAAAGGATAGAACGCTCATTTTCGCATTTTAAGCTATTTTTATCGATTTTTTGTTGTTCAAAAAATAACCTTTAAAATTATAATCGCGCTTATTTGCGCCATAATGCGAATCTCAGGCGGTTTTAATTATAAAACAGGCATGATAGTCGCTTCTTTTGTGTTAGTATGTCTGACCCTAAAAATTTGAGGATTACTATCGCTATGAGCGAATTTGCATCTGACGTTTCTCCAATTAATATTGAAGACGAATTAAAAAACTCTTATCTCGAATATGCAATGAGCGTAATTGTTGGGCGTGCATTGCCTGACGTACGTGATGGCTTAAAGCCTGTTCATCGCCGCGTACTGTTTGCGATGAACGTTCTGCGTAACGATTGGAATAAACCTTACAAAAAATCAGCACGTGTTGTTGGTGATGTAATCGGTAAATATCACCCACATGGTGATACTGCTGTTTACGATACTATTGTACGTATGGCGCAAGACTTCTCAATGCGTTACATGCTTGTTGACGGCCAAGGTAACTTTGGTTCTGTTGATGGTGATAGCGCAGCAGCAATGCGTTATACCGAAATCCGTATGGATAAAATTGCCCACGAAATTTTAGCGGATCTTGATAAAGAGACCGTTGATTACGTACCAAACTATGATGGTACTGAGCTGATTCCTGAAGTAATGCCAACGAAAATTCCGAACCTATTAGTAAACGGTTCATCGGGTATTGCGGTAGGTATGGCTACCAATATTCCACCACATAACCTAGGTGAAGTGATCGATGGTTGTTTAGCGCTAATCGCTAATAAAGATATCACTATCGAAGAGTTAATCGAATTTATTCCCGGTCCAGATTTCCCGACCAGCGGTATTATCAATGGACGTAAAGGTATCATTGACGGTTACAAAACTGGCCGTGGTAAACTGAAAATTCGTGCTAAAGCTGATATTGAAGTAAATGAAAAAACAGGTCGTGAAACGATTGTTGTTCATGAACTACCTTACCAAGTCAACAAAGCGCGTTTGATTGAAAAAATCGCGGAATTTGTTAAAGATAAAAAAATTGAAGGCATTAGCGCGCTACGTGATGAGTCTGATAAAGACGGTATGCGTATGGTCGTTGAAGTGAAACGTGGTGAAGTGGGGGAGGTAGTATTAAATAACCTTTACGCTCAAACACAGATGCAAGTTTCATTTGGTATCAATGCTGTTGCGCTAGACCACGGTCAGCCAAAACTATTTAATCTAAAAGATATGCTAGAAGCGTTTGTTCGTCACCGTCGTGAAGTCGTTACACGTCGTACGGTATTTGAACTACGTAAAGCACGCGATCGTGCGCATCTTCTTGAAGGCCTTGCTATCTCATTGGCAAATATTGAACCTATCATAGAGTTGATTCGTAAATCGCCCACTTCTGTAGAAGCTAAAATTGGTCTTCAAGCACAAGGCTGGGAATTAGGTCATGTTGAAGCAATGCTTGGTGCTGCTGGTGTTGATGTTGCTCGTCCTGATGCATTACCTGCTGAATTTGGTATGCGTGATGGTCTGTATTACATGACTGAAGTACAGGCACAAGCAATCTTAGATATGCGTTTACATAAATTGACCGGCCTTGAGCACGAGAAAATTCTAAATGAATACCAAGAGCTTATCGATTTAATCACAGGTTTAATCTTTATTCTTGAAAATCCAGCTCGTCTAATGGAAGTGATTAAAGAAGAACTTGAAGAAATTCGTGCAAACTACGGTGATAAACGTCGTACTGAGATCACTGCAAGTGAAACAGATCTGTGTATGGAAGACTTAATCAACGAAGAAGATGTTGTTGTAACCCTTTCTCACGAAGGTTACGTTAAGTACCAGCCATTAACTGACTACGAAGCACAACGTCGTGGTGGTAAAGGTAAATCTGCAACGTCGATGAAAGATGAAGATTTCATAGAGAAACTATTAGTGGCAAGTACCCATGATACGATTTTATGTTTCTCGACACGTGGTCGTTTGTACTGGCTGAAAACATTCCAGTTACCGCTTGCTTCTCGTCAAGCTCGTGGTCGTCCGATTGTGAACATCTTGCCGCTTGAAGAGGGCGAACGTATCACCGCTATTTTACCTGTTCGTGATTACGAAGATGACAAGTATGTCTTCATGGCAACGGCAAATGGTACAGTTAAGAAAACGGCATTAAGTGCTTATAGTCGCCCACGTACAAGTGGCTTGATTGCGATTAATCTTACCGATGATAACGAACTAATTGGTGTACAAATAACTAATGGTGAGAACGAAATCATGATCTTCTCTGATGCAGGTAAGGTCGTTCGCTTTAAAGAAGCTGAAGAGACACTGGCTGTTGATGAAGAAGGTAACCCTATTCTTGATGAAAATGGCGTGCAAGAGATCAAGTTTAAAGGTGTTCGTCCAATGGGACGTACTGCAACGGGGGTTCGTGGTATTAAGTTAAAAGAGGGTGAGAAAGTTGTTTCATTAATCATTCCAAATGAAACGGGTCACATTTTAACAACCACTGAAAATGGATACGGTAAACGTACACCACTTGCAGATTACGCATCCAAGAGTCGTGCAACGCAAGGTGTTATCTCAATCAAAGTGAGCGAGCGTAACGGTAAAGTAGTTGGCGCAGTTCAAGTTGATGATAACGATGAGATCATGCTTATCTCTAACAAGGGAACGTTAGTGCGTACTCCTGTTGATGGCGTTTCTATTGTTGGTCGTAATACGCAAGGTGTTACACTTATTAAAACGCGTGAAGATGAAAAAATTGTGGCACTGCAACGTATCGAAGAGATAAAAGAGCAGCCTGTTTATGAGTCGGAAAGTGAAGATGATACACAACAATCTGCCGAGTCTGCTGCGCAAGAGCAGGTAGTCGATGGTGCTGATGTAGAACAATCAGAGCCTACTGAATAGCAATGATGAGTAACTAAATAAGCGGCCTTGGCCGCTTATTTTATTTCAAGTGGATGAGAAAGCGAAAATGAGTAAAATATTTAATTTCTGTGCTGGCCCTGCAATGTTACCAACTGCGGTTATGGAGAAAGCACAAGCGGAGTTTTGTAATTGGCAGGGACTGGGCGTTTCTGTAATGGAAGTGAGCCATCGTAGTCCTGAATATATCGCAATGGCAGGTCAGGCTGAACAAGATCTACGTGATCTGTTGGCTATTCCTGAAAATTATAAAGTGCTATTTTGCCATGGTGGCGGGCGCGGACAGTTTGCAGCTGTTCCACTTAATCTGCTAGGTGATAAGTTAGAAGCAGATTACCTGTTAACCGGACAGTGGTCTAAATCGGCAGTAGTCGAAGCGAAGAAACATGCGCGTATTAGTGAAACCGATATTATGATTACCACGGCTGATGGTAAAACATCAGTAAAACCAACTTCAGAGTGGCCTATTAATGCCGGTGCCGCTTATCTTCATTATTGCCCTAATGAAACCATTGAAGGGATTGAGATTTTTGACCTGCCAGAAACGGGTGTCGTGCCATTAGTGGCTGATATGAGTTCAACAATTCTATCTCGCCCTATTGATGTAACTAAATTTGGGATCATCTATGCCGGAGCACAAAAAAATATTGGTCCTTCTGGTTTGTCGATTGTTATCGTACGTGAAGACTTGATTGGTTATGCACGTAAAGCGATCCCGTCTATTTTCGATTATGAAGTACAAGCGAAAGCGGATTCGATGTTTAATACGCCACCAACCTACGCATGGTATTTAGCTGGCTTAGTATTTAAGTGGTTAAAAGAGCAGGGTGGTTTAGCTGCAATAGAGAAGAAAAATATTGCTAAAGCTGAGTTACTATATAACTTCATTGATAGCTCTGATTTTTACAGTAACAATGTTGATACAAGTGTTCGTAGTCGTATGAATATTCCATTTAATCTTGCTAATGATAGCCTAAACGAAGCATTCCTAAGTGAGGCCAAAGAAGCGGGATTATTGACCCTTAAAGGACATAAGCTTGTAGGTGGTATGCGCGCAAGTATCTACAATGCAATGCCAATTGAAGGTGTGCAAGCCTTAGTTGAGTTCATGGGGTGTTTTGAGAAAAAATACGCATAATAGTAAAAGCTGACCGCAATTGGCCGTCAGCTATCTGTTAAAGGAATATTAAGATGAGTTGTGACTTTTTAAGTTTAGCAAATACCGGTGTACAGAAATTACACCCATATCAAGCAGGTAAACCAAGTGATGAGTTAGAGCGTGAACTTGGCATTAGTAATATCGTCAAACTTGCATCTAATGAAAACCCATTAGGCCTAGCGCAATCGGTTAAAGATGCGCTGCAAAATGAACTTGCAGAGTTGACTCGTTACCCAGATGCAAATGGTTATTACCTTAAAAAAGCACTAGCAGATAAATATGCAGTGAGTATTGAGCAGGTTACCCTTGGAAATGGCTCCAATGATCTGCTTGAGCTCGTTGCTCGTGCTTTTGTGTCGCGTGAGCATGAAGTAATTTTTGCACAGCACGCCTTTGTGGTTTATCCATTAGTTACGCAGGCGATTGGCGCAACTGCGGTTGCTGTTCCAGCTAAAGATTATGGGCATGATCTTGATGCAATGGCTGCGGCGATCACCGAGAAAACCAAGCTTATTTTTATTGCCAACCCAAATAACCCGACGGGCACATTTTTAGAGCAAAGTGCATTACAAGCATTTTTTAAGAAAGTACCTACTAATGTATTAGTGGTGTTGGATGAAGCCTATTTTGAATATGCAACTCCGGCTCGACGCGGTGATGCTATTGCATGGATAACAGAATTTCCTAACCTTATTGTATCGCGTACGTTCTCAAAAGCTTATGGTCTTGCTGGGTTACGTGTAGGGTATTCTATTTCGAATCCACAAATTGCTGATATCTTAAACCGTGTGCGCCAGCCGTTTAACTGTAATGCATTAGCATTAAAAGCGGCTGAAACGGTGTTAAATGATGAACAATACCTGCAAAAAAGTATTGCGTTAAATAATCAGGGTATGGAAGATTTAAGCGCCTTTTTTACAGATAATAATCTTGATTTTATTGCTTCAATGGGCAATTTTATCACCGTAAATGTTGGTAAATCAGGTGATGAAGTTTTTCAAGCGCTATTAAAGCAAGGGGTAATTGTACGTCCTATTACGGGGTATGGCTTACCAAATCATCTGCGTATTAGTATCGGTACACACAGTGAAAATCAGCGCTTTAAAGACGCGCTCAGTAACGTATTAAATTTAGAGAGTTAAACATGGAACAACTATTACTAAATCCAATTAAAAAAGTCGATGGTGAAATTAACCTTCCGGGGTCAAAAAGTCTTTCAAACCGTGCGTTGCTTCTAGCTGCTCTTGCCAAAGGAACAACCACGCTAACCAATTTGCTTGATAGCGATGATATTCGCCATATGCTTAATGCATTGAAAAAATTAGGAGTGAGTTACCAACTCTCTGAAAATAAAACAGAGTGTGTAGTGGAAGGGTTGGGGCGTGCATTCAATACAACTGAACTCGGTGAATTAGAGTTGTTTTTAGGTAATGCAGGTACTGCAATGCGCCCACTTTGTGCTGCACTTTGTTTAGGTCAAGGTGAGTATGTATTAACTGGCGAACCACGTATGTTTGAGCGTCCAATAGGTTCATTAGTTGAGGCACTGCAACAGGCCGGTGCACAGGTTAGTTACTTAAAAGATGAAAATTATCCGCCGCTTAAAATTAGCGGTACTGGCCTGAAAGGTGGCAATGTAAAAATTGATGGTAGTGTTTCAAGTCAGTTCTTAACTGCATTTTTAATGGCAGCGCCAATGGCGAGTGGCGATACGACGATTGAGATCGTTGGCGAGTTAGTTTCAAAACCGTATATAAAAATCACCCTACAAATCATGGCTGATTTTGGTGTTGAAGTTGATAATGAAAATGGCGCATACCAGAAATTTACTATCAAAGGCGGTCAAACATATACTGCTGCGGGTAATTATTTAGTTGAAGGTGATGCATCATCTGCTTCCTATTTTTTAGCGGCTGGCGCAATTGCAGGCGGTACAATTAAAGTAACCGGGATTGGTCGCAACTCAGTACAGGGTGATATTCAATTTGCTGATGCACTTGAGGCAATGGGCGCTGAAATTGAGTGGGGCGATGATTATATCAAAGCAAGCAAAGGTCAGCTAAAAGCGGTTGATATGGATTTTAACCACATTCCTGATGCAGCAATGACGATTGCGGTTGCAGCTCTATTTGCAACAGGCACCACCAAAATCACGAATGTCTATAATTGGCGTGTAAAAGAGACAGATCGTCTTTTTGCTATGGCAACAGAGCTACGCAAAGTTGGCGCGTTTGTGGTCGAAGGACATGATTTTATCGAGATCACCGCTCCTGAGCAGATAAAACATGCGGAGATAGATACCTATGATGATCACCGCATTGCGATGTGTTTTTCGCTAGTGGCGTTAAGTGGAACATCAGTAACCATTAATGATCCTAAATGTACCTCAAAAACATTCCCTGACTATTTTGAAAAGCTGGCTTCAGTTAGCCAATAAGCGTATTTTTAGTCATCTACTACTGTGAAATAGAGCCTTGCTAATGCAGGGCTTTTTATTATCTAATAACAACCATAGGCAGGTGTTTGCTTAGCAACCTATAGTGATACCTAAGGAATTAATAAAGTGATCATTCTTGCTAGTTACAACTATCCCTTACTGGGTTGTGAGTTTTATTGCGAACATCCTGTTCTCCACTACTGGGTGGTCAGCTAAAGCTGTTCAAAATCGTTCTATACGATTTTATGAAGTGAGAACAACGATTAAAGAATTAAAGTCCCTAATTTAATTCTCCGAGAGAGGATTAACGCAGTTAATCTCTCGAAAGGCGACAACTAACGCCTTATTGATAATTTTTCCTACGTAAACTCTGAACACCTATTAAATTGCATTGGTATAAGTAATCTAAGCACAATAAAAGTGAAAATAACTAAACATTAAATCATTGCCTGTTTTATAGTCAAAATGGTATCTATTTTCTACGAAAACCGTTGATAGACGACGCTATTTACTTTCTTTTCTTGATGAAATTTAAGAGGATTGCTAGAGTGCATCATCGTATTTTTTTTTAAGCCCTGTTGGATAAAATTCATGTTTAAAATGCTCCGAGGAATGTTCTCTAACGATCTATCGATCGATTTAGGAACCGCAAACACACTTATTTATGTAAAAGATCAAGGTATCGTTTTAGACGAACCTTCAGTTGTTGCCATCCGTTTGGATAAAAATGGAGCTGGTAAAAGTGTCGCTGCTGTTGGACATGCTGCTAAACAGATGCTAGGTAAAACGCCGGGTAATATCCAAGCAATTCGTCCGATGAAAGATGGCGTGATTGCAGATTTTTATATTACTGAAAAAATGTTACAACACTTTATCAAACAAGTTCATAACAACAGCATATTACGTCCAAGCCCACGTGTATTAGTTTGTGTGCCATGTGGTTCAACGCAAGTTGAGCGTCGTGCGATTCGCGAATCTGCGCAGGGTGCTGGTGCACGTGATGTATTCTTGATCGATGAGCCAATGGCTGCTGCAATCGGTGCGGGTATGCCAGTTTCTGAAGCAAAAGGTTCAATGGTTGTTGATATCGGTGGTGGTACAACAGAGGTTGCTGTTATCTCGCTAAACGGTGTGGTTTATTCTGCTTCTGTACGTATTGGTGGTGATAAGTTTGATGAAGCGATTATTAACTATGTACGTCGTAACTATGGCTGTACGATTGGTGAAATTACCGCGGAACGTATTAAGAAAAGTATTGCTATCGCACATCCAATCAATGAAGTAAAAGAGATTGAAGTACGTGGTGTAAATGTAGCTGAGGGTGTTCCACGCAGCTTTACATTAAACAGCAACGAAATTCTAGAAGCACTTCAAGAGCCACTAAGCGGTATTGTTTCTGCAGTTATGTTAGCACTTGAGAAAACGCCGCCTGAACTTGCTGCCGATATTGCAGAGCAGGGCATGGTGTTAACGGGCGGTGGTGCACTGTTATGTGAATTAGATAGACTATTATCTGACGAATCAGGTATCCCTGTTATTGTTGCAGATGATCCGCTAACTTGTGTTGCTCGTGGTGGCGGTATGGCATTAGAGATGATTGATACCCATGGTGGCGATCTTTTTAACGCAGACTAAGCTCTTTTAAACTAATTTGAATATTAATTTCTAATGAAACCTATTTTCCTTCGCGGTCCCTCATTTTTATTAAGGCTATCCATTGTGATAGCCTTTTCGGTTGTTTTGTTTTTAGCAGACAGTCAATTTAATCTGTTCGCGTCTTCTCGGATCTACCTTAACTCACTGGTGAGTCCAATTCAGTATATAGCCGACGCACCACAAAAGTTGTCGATTGCAATCTCTGAAAATTTACTCACGCGAGAAGCGTTAAAAGATCGCAATCGAGAGTTAGAGAAAGAGAATCTTTTTTTAAAAGCAGATAGGTTGTTATTAACACAATTAGAAAATGAAAATAAACAGTTGCGAGAATTGCTCAATTCTCAACGTAACTTTAGCTATAAACGTATGATCACTGAAGTAATGAGTTTACGTTCTGACCCCTTCACACATCAATTGTTGATTGATAAAGGTGCTTCCGACGGGGTTTATGTTGGTCAACCTGTTATCAATGAAGAGGGGGTTGTTGGTCAGGTTTCGCAAGTTGGCAGTACCACTAGTCGTGTATTGTTAATTGTTGATGCAAGCCATGGTATTCCAGTAAGAGTACAACGTAATGATATTGCTGCAATTGTGCATGGTAGTGGTGCTTGGAACAAACTAAACCTACCTTTTGTACAAAGTAATGCTGATTTGAAAGAGGGTGATCTACTGGTTACCTCTGGGTTGGGGGGGCGTTTTCCTGCCGGTTATCCTGTTGCAACCATTAGTCATTTTAACTATCAGCAGGGGGCTTTATATGCAGAAGTTACAGCAACGCCAGTTGCCTTGTTAGACAGAAGCCGATACCTACTTTTATTGTGGAACGATCATCAATTTAGTGACGCTGAACCCTCGCTTGATCTGGAGAGCGAGAATGTCACTACTGAATAGTTATCGCGTTATCTATTGTACTTTTTTGGTTGGGCTTCTTGGTGCGATTTACCCACTACCTATTTTTTTAAATGCATTTCGTCCTGATTGGCTGGTATTGGTTATTTTTTATTGGGTATTAGCGCTGCCACATCGAATAAGTATTGTGCATGCATTTATTTTAGGTCTTTTACTCGATCTACTCCTGGGGTCGACGCTCGGAATGCATGGCTTGCTGTTTTCACTATTGGCTTACATTGTTAGCATTGGTTATCAGCGTATTCGTTATTTTACTATTGTACAAACAACCTTGCTAGTTGGGCTCTTTGTGTTGCTGACTAAGCTCGCCTTATATGGATTAGCCTCTAGTTTGCAAGAGATCGTATTACATAAGCACTATTTTTGGTCGATATTTACCTCGATGCTGATTTGGCCATGGTTTTTCTTTTTTATGCGTTATCTACGCCAACGTTTTAAGGTGACATAATATGGATAATAATAGTGCAGAGCCAATGATATATCTGGCATCTAATTCACCACGTCGTGCGGAACTTTTAGCCCAAATAGGCATCTCATTTATACGCGTGAAAGCAGATATCGAAGAGCGTCTGCTTGCAGGAGAGTCTGCTGAATCTTATGTAACCCGTCTAGCATTACAAAAAGCGCAAGCGGGGTTTTTAAATAGTGCGCAAGATAGACCCGTTTTAGGTGCAGATACCATTGTTGTGAGTAATCAGCATATCCTAGAAAAGCCACGTGACCAAGCACATGCAAAACAGATGATGCTCAAACTCTCGGACAGTACGCATCAGGTTTACACTGCTATTGCAATAGTTGATAGTAAAAAACAAAAACAGTGTTTAGTCAAAACGTCAGTTACCTTCAAATGCTTAACAGAGCAAGAGATCGCTGATTATTGGTATACTAGCGAGCCTAAAGATAAAGCGGGTGGTTACGGAATTCAAGGTATTGGTGGGAAATTCGTAACCCATATCAGTGGGAGCTATAGTGCCGTAGTAGGACTGCCACTCTACGAAACAGAACAGTTAATTAACGTTTTTTTAAAGGAACCACCTTATGTCGGTTGAGTTATTAATGAACATCACCCCCACGGAATCACGTGTCGCAGTGATCGAGGGAGGTATATTACAAGAGTTACATATTGAGCGTTTAGCCTCAAAAGGGATAGTTGGCAACGTTTATAAGGGTAAGGTATGCCGTGTTTTACCTGGTATGCAAGCTGCGTTTGTTGATATCGGTTTAGACAAAGCTGCATTTCTACATGCTTCTGATATCGTGTTAAATACCGACTGTGTTACGCCTAAAGAACAAAAACAGTTTAAGGTCGCTGATATATCAACCTTAGTCCGCCAAGGACAAGACATTATTGTACAAGTGGTTAAAGATCCGCTGGGTACCAAAGGTGCACGTTTAACAACGGATATTACGGTTCCTTCTCGCTACCTTGTTTTTATGCCTGGCAGTGTCCATGTTGGCGTTTCGCAGCGTATTGAAAGTGAAAAAGAGCGCAATCGCCTTAAAAAAATTACGCAATCATGTGTTAATGAACTCGGTGGTTTTATCATTCGAACTGCAGCGGAAGGAGTGCCGGAAGAAGAGTTGCAACATGATGCTGCTTTTTTACAACGTGTATGGGCTAAAGTATTAGTTCGCCGCAGTCGTTATAAATCAAAAAATAAATTATTGTACAGAGACTTAGTATTACCTTTCAGAATTTTACGTGATTTTGTAGGCACTACCATTGAACGTGTGCGCATCGACTCAAAACTAACCTTTACCGATATTATCGAGTTTAGCCAAGAGTTTGTCCCTGAACTTGAAAATAATATTGAGTATTATTCGGGTGAGAGCCCTATATTTGATCTGTTTGATGTTGAAAATGAAGTGCAACGAGCCCTTGAGCGAAAAGTTGAATTAAAGTCTGGTGGGTATCTAATTATCGATCAAACTGAAGCGATGACTACCGTTGATATCAATACCGGTGGATTTGTAGGACATCGTAATTTAGAAGAGACTATTTTTAATACTAATATCGAAGCGACTCAGGCGATTGCTCGGCAGCTGCGTTTACGTAATTTAGGTGGGATTATTATATTGGATTTCATTGATATGAAATCTAGTGAACATAAGCGACGTGTATTCTCTAGCCTAGAGCAAGCACTGAGTAAAGATCGAGTAAAAACGCATATCAATGATTTCTCGCCACTTGGCTTAATTGAGATGACACGTAAACGTACTCAAGAGAGCTTAGAGCATATCTTCTGTGGAGAATGTTCTCAGTGCAATGGGCGAGGATATGTAAAAACGGTAGAAACCGTTTGTTATGAAGTTTTACGAGAAGTTTTACGTGTTAACCGTGCTTATGATGCGGATCGTTTTGTCGTTTATACTTCGCCAGATGTTGCTGAAGCTTTAGAAGGTGATGAATCACATAGCTTAGGAGAACTTATTCTGTTTATGTCTAAACAAGTAAAAATACATGCAGAACCTTTGTACGGTCCAGAGCAGTTTGATGTGGTAATGATGTGATCCGTGATAGTTTATATAAATACGCTAAAAAATGGGTTTGTAATTGAAACACTTTACCTTTAAATGGCTAAAAAGGCTGTATATTTTATTTGCTGTAAAGTTAGCCTTGATTGCGCTATTACTTACTACTGCACGCATATTATTTATTAGCGTTGAAGATTACAAACAACAAGCAATTGAATGGCTAACTTCTGAGTATGAAGTTAATGTATCAATAGAAGATATCTCTGCGGGCATCGACTTTTCCGGGATGGTGCTCACACTCAACAATGTGGAGTTGTTAGACTCGGAAGAGTTGCCTTTTTTTCTGAAATTTGAATATCTTTTTCTGCACTTAGATTTTTGGGACTCTGTTAAAGCACAAAAACTGAACTTTAACCGGATCACCTTGCAAGGTGCTGATCTAGTATTAGATCAGTCCTCTCCTAAAGTCTCCGAGACCAATCTTTCTGAAAAGTCTCAATTGACTATCAATACGTTAAGAGATATTTTTTTAACGCAGTTAAAAAAAGTGTTCGTAAGAAACAGTACCGTCGATTACACAGATAAATATGGTATCAATAAGGTTATTGTTATTGAGCAACTTCGTTGGTTAAACGAAGGAGATAACCATCAAGGAGTTGGCAAGGCAACCATTCCTGATGCGCTTGGGGCAAATAGTTTAAAGTTTGTAGTTGATCTTTTTCCGGCAACAAAAGACACACCTATTGCCGGTAATTTATACCTTCAAGCTGACAATCTGAATATTACTGATTATTTAGTTGAGCAGGTTAATAGCAACGCCAAGATTGTTGAAGCAAAGGTTGGATTTGATGCTTGGGCTAAATTTTCAGGTAACAAAATTGATAGTGTTCAAGTTGAATTTAAAAAGAACCACTTTTCTTGGTCGCTATTGAATGAGGGGTATACCTGGGAAGTAGATGGCGGTTATTTACAATTAACGAATAGTGACAGTGGCTGGTTATTGGATAGTTATGATTTAGCTGTGACCCACAACTATAAAACCTGGGATAAGCTCTCCTTGAGTGGAAAAGGGGATGAAAGAAACGCGTTAGTTGATTTTGAGGGGCTGAGCATTAAAGATCTCTTGCCTTTTTATCTGTTGCATTCAAACCTAAGTGAAGAGCAGATAACGTTTTTACAACAGTTAGATGTCGACGCGCATATTGATCAACTAGGTGTATCGTTAAATGCGCATAATAAATTTCAATTTAGTTTAAATCTTAGAGAGTTTAAAAATCGTCCTCTAGGCGGAATACCTGGGGTTAGCAATGCTAGCATTGCATTAGAAGGGGATCTGCAAAAAGGCAGCGTTGATATTCAACTCGCTAAACAAAAAATCTATTTTGATGGGCAATTTAGCCGCAGCATGCCAGTAAAATCCGGGAAAGTTGACCTACGTTGGTTACAAACAGAAACTGGATTACAGTTATTTAGTAAAGAAGCATTATTAAAGACGGATGAACTAGATACTATCACTGATTTTTCAATTCTATTTGCTAATGAAAATGCACAAAACCCTAGTACTTTTCTTAGTTTATATACCTATGCTTCATTGAATGATGCGA
>Ga0316197_10000861_pt1 | contig 21413 bp, 21 predicted proteins | sample OudBiesiAoxic_MG_FD_204939 | JGI IMG/M metagenome (GOLD analysis project Ga0316197, IMG submission 204939) | Coastal sediment microbial communities from Oude Bieten Haven, Netherlands - site A oxic | ecosystem: Environmental > Aquatic > Marine > Coastal > Sediment | place: Netherlands... | reverse complement strand
AACATCTTACTTGATGACTTCGGCGGTTAACCCTGATGATTCAATCATCAATTAAATGGCTAGCCTTAATAGGGCTGGCCTTTTTTATATCTTCGTGCTCAAAACCCGAACAGCAGTTATTGCAGATTCAGGGACAAACCATGGGCACTTATTATCAAGTCACTTATGCACTCTCTAGTGAACAATCAGAGGATAAACAATATTCAATTCAACATTTACAGACTTTAATTGATCAGCAACTAGAGTTAGTCAACGATCAAATGTCCACCTATCGTCCTCAATCAGAGTTGTCATTATTTAATAAAAGTGAACGCGCTTTTGAAGTTTCCGATGCGACGATTAAAGTGGTTAAACGTGCCCTTCAGGTTTATCAACAAAGTGGTGGTGCGTTTGATGTAACAGTGGGGCCGTTAGTCAATTTGTGGGGATTTGGGCCAGACAAAAAGCCTAATAAAGTACCTAGTGCTGAATTAATTGAACAAACTAAACAAAAAATAGGTAGCCAATACTTGTCTATCGAAGGTAATCGTTTAGTAAAAGCAAAACCAGAACTCTATGTTGATCTGTCTTCAATCGCTAAAGGGTATGGGGTTGATGTGATTGCAGAGTTGTTAACTAAACAGGGTATCACAAACTATTTAGTGGATATTGGTGGTGAACTACGAGCAAGTGGAACTAAGCTTAATAACGCACCATGGACATTAGCTGTAGAGCGCCCTGAGTTTGGACAAAATGTACAACGCTTACTACATATTGGTGATAATGCGATCGCTACATCCGGCGATTACCGTAATTATTTTGAGTTTGATGGTATTCGTTATTCGCATACGATTGATCCTGCTACAGGTCGCCCTATCAGTCACAAACTCGTTTCTGTCACCGTAATCGATAAAAGCAGTATGGTCGCCGATGCATTAGCTACGGCTATTACTGTATTAGGACCTGAAAATGGGTTAAAATTTGCTAATAAGCTAAATCAGCCTGTCTTTTTGTTGATCAAGCAAGACGATGGATTCATTGAATCTTATACGCCAGCGTTTGAACCATTTTTTGTAGAGGAAGAATAATGATCTATTTTGTTGCTACGTTTGTTGTTTTCTTATTAGTAATTGTTGCGATGGCAATAGGCTATATTGTTAATCAAAAAACGATTGGGGGAAGCTGTGGTGGTTTAGCCTCTGTCGGTATTGATAAAGAATGCGATTGTCCTGAACCTTGTGATAACCGTAAGAAGAAAGAAGCAGAAGAAGCCCGTTCTCAGAAACTTCAAGCTGAAACTCGTATTATATAATCTTCTTGTACATTAGTATCAAAAGGTAGCCTTGCTATTCTTGTATGTCATTGTGTGACGATACCAAGTAATAGTTAACGCTACCTTTTTGCTTTTTGTAACCAACGATCTAATGAATTAGCAAAATTCTGCTTATCTTTGTCTGAAAATTTATTTGGTCCTCCACTGATTTGGCCAACACTACGTAGTTCCTCTGCCAGATTGCGCATTGCAAGCCTTTGTCTGACATTGTCAGCTGTATATAGCTCACCGCGAGGGTTTAGCGCTATGATGCCTTTTTCCACTAATTCCGCGGCCAATGGAATATCTTGAGTGATGACAAGATCCTTTAAGGCAACGTGCTGGCTAATGTAGTTATCAGCAACGTCAAAGCCCTGTGATACTTGAACTGTTTTTACTAATGCTGTCCTTTTTACAGGAAGGGGGGAGTTTGCAACAAAGACAAGTTCGGTTTGTGTTCTTATACTTGCTCTTAATACCATTTCTCTTACAGATACTGGACAAGCATCTGCATCAATCCAAATTGTCATAGTAATTCCTTGATCTTTAAAAGTTAAATATAACAAAAAAAATATTATTAATTAACCATTATATTTCACTCATTATTTAATCTTAAATTCGAATGTTTTATTAAATATCAATTGGTTAGGTGTTTTTTTGTTGTGTTGCTGGCTTACAGTATGAAGCTCATTATTTTCAGAATATACGATTGCTTTTTCTTTTTGGTCATTACCGGTGTAATCGTAAAGATTAATCATAGTGATGGCTTTGATAATGACGTGTTAAAAGTGCTGTTGATGGTATAGAAGAAAGCCTTTCATTGAATAAGCTGTGTTTGTTTGAGAATTAGTTTAAGAGGGAATAGTGCACACATGTTTATGCTAGTTTAAATACATCACTGCAAGGTCGTTTGCTTATTTTTTACAAACAAACACATTCCTAGTTTCTTACTTTTCTACTAAATAATATTAATTTACATTCTTTTATGTGTCTATCTTATTGATAAATAAGTATTTTAATTTATTATTACAAATATATTTAATGTTTTTTTTATATTTTAATTAAATACCTATTGACACCTTTTTAAACCCATATATAATCTTTTTTAGCTTGAAAGTTCGTTTTATATTTATGTACTTTGTTCCGTATTAATGTACCGAATCCTATACATCATAAGTAATAGCAACACTTCTAGCCAACTGCCTTGATTTTTTAAGGTTAAATTACTCAAATATATTAGGATATACACATGTCTACTACTACTGGTACAGTTAAATGGTTCAACGAATCTAAAGGTTTTGGTTTCATCGAGCAAGAAAACGGCCCTGACGTTTTCGCACATTTCTCTGCTATCGCAAGCACTGGTTTTAAAACTCTTGCTGAAGGCCAAAAAGTACAGTTTACTGTTACTCAAGGTCAAAAAGGTCCTCAAGCAGAAAACATCGTAGCTCTTTAATATTGCTTCGATGAGCGTTTATCGCTCATTCTGATTGAAAAAAAGGTAGGTTACTGACTTGCCTTTTTTTATACCTAAAAGAAAATATTTTATATCACGAACCCACTCAGCTACCTCTTAGCAATTAACATCACTACTTTTTTATTGTTACACCTCTTCATTGTTATTATATCAATACCATTTTCAGTCGTAGGTAGTTACAAGACGTCGTATATTGTCATTAAATGCTTTTATCAATTAAAACTGTCCCTATAGTTGTTATCAATCAACATTTAATCTTTAGTCGTACTCGAACATCTCGATCAGATGGTAGATATGATCTTGCAAGTAATTAACGACAACAATTCTATTCATTACTGTTATAAAGCCTTATAAATAGGCGTAAAGCCCCTTTCTAGCTAGTTTCGACTTTGTTCACTTACCGTCTGCTTGTTTTGTATCTTGAATGGCAATAGGCTTATATACAGATCCAATAAAATATGTGGCTTCACTAGGCACAATAAGGATATTTTGATTAGAAGGCGTAAACTTAAGCTATTAATTACGTATTAATTTTCGCTTTTCAAAGGGCAATATAACGGTGAATATTGAACCTTTACCTATTTCACTACTGACTTTAATTTCACCATTATGTTGGTGAATAATTGAATAGCTGATTGATAGCCCTAACCCTGTTCCTTTCCCTAACGCTTTTGTTGTATAGAATGGGGTAAATATATCGTTGATTTTATTAGGATCAATACCAGATCCCGAGTCTGATACTTGAATGTATAAGTTGTTATCTTGTACATGAGATTTGAAGAAAACAACTTTATTCTGTGATGTTTCAACTGAATCTTTTGCATTTATTAATAAATTAATAAGTACCTGTTCAATTTGTGTCTTGTTACAAAATAAAGCTGGTAGAGAAGGTGGAATGACTTGCCTTAGTTCAACATTATCCTGATTGTATTGATTAATAACTATGCCAATCACATTACTGAAAATAGTATTTGGGATTTCCTTCTGATAATTATCCAATTCACTATCTCGTCCAAAACTACCGACTTGTTTGACTATTTTTTCTATTCGATCACTTTGTTCTACGATCGCTTTACAGCTTTTCTCAAGTAAATGGTAATTTCCATTATGTAAATTATCTAGACACATATCGGTGTGTATACAGATAACTTGTAAAGGTTGATTTATTTCATGTGCAATACCAGCTGCTATCTCGCCTAATGAGGCCAACTTATTAGACTGAATAAGCTTTGTTTGGCTATTTTTCCATTCTTCATTAATGCGCTTATATTCTTCTTTATCCGTAATATGTTTTTTATTCATGCTGTAGTATAAAGTTAATAACTTCACTGTAATTGCAGCCAGCAATGAAATAAGCAATGAGAAAATAAGGAATAAATCACCATTTGGAGGAGATATATGCGACCAAATCATAAGTTGCCATTGATGCCCATACAAAGAGATTGTGAGTTGATTGGTAATGTCATTAATGTGTGTTTTTTCTGGCAGAGAACTAAATAATGTAATCCCATTTTCAGACAAAGCAAAAGGCTTGGTTATCTGATAGGTATCTATTTTATGCCTCATTAACATATCTATACTTAATGATACTTCGATATAGCCTGTCAGCACCTGTTCTATGATCAAGGGAAATTGTAAATTAAGTTCTAATTTATTATCCTCGGAATAACTAGAACGGCTAGTATAAACAAAGGTTGAAATAACCTTTTCTTTTTCCATAGGGAGGTGACTACGAGCCCGTAACTGTTGCTTTCTAAGCATGGGATCTGAGTGCTCAATCAGATCACCTGATGGTAACGAAAATTTACTTTGCTCAATCAGTGGGAATAATTGTATTTTTTTAATAGTCCGGTTGATGCGTTTTAATGCATTTGTATCACTTTGCCAGTGTTGATTAAGGTCTTCAAGAGTTAACCATCGGTTGGTCACTAATTGAATTATTTCAGCATTATTTTCAATTGCCCCTCGAATATTAAAACTAATACTTTTACCTTCAATTTCAATATTGTTTTGTTGTACTTTGGTTTCTTCTTTAATAAGTTGTGCTGAAATAAAGTATGAAATACTTAACCCAATTAAAAAAACAAAAACACAGTAAATATTTGACTTCAATTTATTTCCTTAAACCATCTAATGCTATATCACTCTAGATTAGGCATAATACGTTAAATTTATAGATTTTGAGATCAAAGCGATCATTATTGAGATTAAAGGCAAGGAATTTAAATGACAGCGTTAGGTTTTACTACAAAAATAGTACATGCGGACCATCAATTAGGATTAGAAGCAGGTGCCGTTCATGCTCCAATACATAACTCAGTACCATTTGGTTTTAAAGATGTTCAAGGGTTAATTGACGTATTCCAAGGTCAGCCTGGTCATGCTTATGCTCGTTCTTCAACACCCACTTTAGACGCTTTATGTAAAAAAATTCAAAAGATAGATAACGGTATAGCAACGGCTGTTTTTTCCTGTGGAATGTCAGCTATAGTGGCTACGTTTTTGACACTTTTAAAATCTGGCGATCATTTAATTTGTAGTCGATTTTTATTTGGCAATACAACATCGCTTTTAGGAACGTTACAGGACTATGGTATCGATGTGACATTAGTTGATGCAACGGATATCAATGACGTCGCTGCTGCACTAAACAGTAATACAAAAATGGTTTTTGTAGAAACTATTGCTAACCCAGTAACTCAAGTGAGTGCGTTAGCTGAAATTGGCGATTTGTGTGAAGCCAATGGTCTTGTGTATGTTATTGATAATACAATTACTTCAAGCTACTTATTCGATGCGACTAGCGTTAAAGCAAGTTTAATTGTCACTTCGTTATCTAAATATGTTGCCGGTCACGGTAATGCGATGGGGGGATCTGTTACGGATACTGGTTTATTTAATTGGGAACACTATCCAAACATTTATGAAGGTTATCGTAAAGGTGATACTAAAATGTGGGGGATCAGCCAAATTAAGAAAAAAGGATTACGTGATATGGGAGCTTGTTTAAGCTCACAGGGGGCACACCTTATTTCAGTTGGCAGTGAAACTATGGAGTTACGCATGGATCGCCAAGCTATTAATACCATGGCGCTAGCTAAATTGTTAGATGCACATCCTAAAGTGGCTAAGGTTTATTACCCTGGCTTAGAAAATCATCCTCAACATCAACGCGCTAAAGCATTATTTAATGGATATGGTGCACTATTAAGTTTTGATTTAATTGATAGTATTGATTGTTGTGATTTTTTGAATAAATTAAATCTAGTCATTAGTGCAACACATCTAGGTGATAACCGCACCTTAGCATTACCTGTTGCTCCAACGATATACTTTGAAATGGGACTAGCGCTGCGTCAACAAATGGGGATCAGTGAAAATATGATCCGTTGTTCAATTGGCATTGAAAATACAGCTGACTTGATTGCTGACTTTGAACAAGCATTGGCATAATTACCAGTCATAAAAAAGAGGTTACGGCCTCTTTTTTGTATGTTTGGATTAATAGTAATGATTCATTTTATTGTTTTTGGCTTAAGTTTGTTATTACTCTCCGTTGACGTTATTGCAAAGGAAAGTAGCTCCGATACAGAGTTAAGAACACAGGGATATACACTTGCGAATTATGAAGTCTGTGAGTTATTAGCAAAACAAAACAATGACCCTGTAATGCGTTTTTATTATGCAGAAATGCATCAGTTAAGCCAGCTTGAATATCAAGGCTACACTGAAGATAAATTACAGGCGATTGAAAAAGAAAGAACTAAAGCACTCTCTTTATTAAGAAAAGTGAGCAGCACTAGTATGTTCCAGCTCTGCTCAAATAGGTTTGATCCTGTTTCTCGTCAGCATTATCAAATAAAGTTATCTGAATAATAAAGTAGAGAGTAAGGCAGATATTAAGACAGACAATAAGTGTTAGGTATCAGTAGATATTTTGTCTGTTTAATTAACCTACTTGCTTTACTCTTCTTTCACTTCACCCCAGACTGCTGCAGGGTCAACCATTGTTGACTCTTGATCCGCAGACTCCGTTTCTTTCTTTTGTTTTGGTTTTACTTTTACGGTTTCAATTGCAGGCGTTTCTTCAGATTCTTTTTTTACTTCTGCTTTTTTAACTCGTATTATATTACCCGCCAATTTATATCCGTTTAATTGTTTAATAGCAGCTTTTGCTTCACCTACTTTAGGCATTTCAACAAAAGCAAACCCCTTTGAAGCACCTGTTTCTTTATCTAATACCAGATTACAAGATTGTATATTGCCGTGCTCTTTAAACAGAGACAGTAGTTTTTCTTCGGTGGTAGCTTTTGCTAGATTACGGACTAATAATTTCATTGGAACTCACTTAATTGGATAATTTCTCTTATTTTAGCAGGAACTTAAATCGATTGCTGATTAAAGCGTAATGAATAAAGCTTATATGTTATTTTCTGATAAAAGGATGTAACAAAAAGTGCGTATTTATCTATGTTGTCAATTTTATTAGTCAAAGTGGATGATTCAAGTAATAACCATTTCACTCTTAGGTATTGCACCTGTTATGTGAACCTAGGTCCTGATTGACTAAGTTGTTTGTTGATATTTATATTTCATTATGTAGATGCCTCGAGGATTAAAAATGTTTTTATTGAACGGCTGTATGCAAGATGGAAGTGCATGTTAACCCTAACTTAACCTTGTGAAAATTATAATATTAGATGTCTGGTAGGTGGGGGAGTGAAAGTCGTTATCATAACAAGAAGTTAAGTTTACAATTTCACTGGGCTGTATTACTTCACTCATATCCTGTGAGGTTATTAATTGGGGCGGGGGGAAGTGGAGTGAATGGTATGATTTAATCCTTTTTTACAGACAATTACACCTTATCAAAATACCGCATCATTTTTAAAAAAATTCAAGTGGAGAAAAAATTGAAACAAATACAGCCAATTTTAGGGCGCAAAGGCACATTGCTGTTTTTAGTCATCATTAGTGCTTTCCCTCCGCTAACGATGGACCTTTACCTACCCGCATTGCCACAAATGGTCGAGGTATTAAATACTAATCAAGCAATGGTCAATTTAACGTTAAGTGCCTATTTTGTCACCTATGCAATTGGGTTACTCTTCTGGGGACCCTTAAGTGAAAAATTTGGCCGTAAACCGATCCTATTAACCGGTATCATTATTTATATCTTTGCCAGTGTATTTTGTGGTTTATCGGCTTCAGTTGAACATTTAATTTTTTCTCGTATTTTCCAAGCTTTTGGGGGGAGTGCTATCACAGTGGTCGCTACCGCAATTATTAAAGATCTTTATGATGGCAGAGAGCGCGAGAAAATCATGGCAACGATTATGTCATTAGTGATTATTGCACCGATGGTTGCTCCAGTTTTAGGTGCATTTTTGTTAAAAGTTGCTTCTTGGCACATGATGTTTTTTACGCTTGCTGCATTTGGTTTGTTTGCTACGTTATTTGCACTATGTTACCGCGAAACACTTGTCTCTCGATACACTGGCTCTATGTTGCGTTCATGGGGACGTTTGGGAACAGTATTAAAAAACCCTCAATTTGTTTCACTATTAGCCGTTTTTTCGATTGTACCAATGGCTCTAATGGCTTTTTTAGCCGCTGGTTCTTACATCTATATTAATCACTTTGGACTAACTGAGCAGGAATTTAGTTATGCATTTGCCTTTAATGCCTTTTTTGCTTCATTTGGACCGGTTATTTATATCAAGCTATCAAAAATCATTAACGTACAAAAAATAATTACAGGTTGTTTTTTACTATTAACGGTCTGTGGTTGTATAACTTACACCTACGGATTTTCATCACCTTGGTTATTTGCTTTTTTAGCGGGACCCGCCACGTTATCTGTGATCATGATGAGAATACCTGGTACTAATCTAATGTTAGATCAACATAATAGCGATACAGGCTCAGTTGTCGCTATTATCCAATTTTTAAGCATGATTTTTGGGGCATTAGGAATGACATTAGTATCGCTACGACCTGAGTCATTAATCGAAAATCTAGGCTTAATCCAATTAATTATTGGCGTAACGGGAGGAGGACTTTGGTTGTTGATAAAAAATCGTCCACATGTTGCTGATAAACTAGTTAAAGTTGTTGGCTAATACATTAATTATGCGGTTTATCTTGCTCACCGCGTTGCTGTTAAAGAATCATCGCCGCTAAAAATATTTTAAAGGCGATGACGCTAGGGTGTTTAATGCATTGCTTATTTGGCATCGAGAATGTTTTGTCTCATTGAACAATTAAAAGTGCCCCTTTGTTGTAAAATTGAACGTAATAGGAAATGAATTAGTTTTCTCAATTTGCTATAGTTCAGCGAAATTTACAAATCACTCATTTTCGCAAAATATAATTATGTACATAGCTATGCGCGTAACTGTGCATGTAGTTATCTACATATTAAGAGAAAACTAAAAATGGCAGACGCTAAGTTCTTAGAAGCCGTCAACTGTAGACGCACATTCGCAATCATATCTCACCCTGATGCTGGTAAAACAACGATCACAGAAAAAGTACTTTTATTCGGTAATGCGTTACAAAAAGCAGGAACAGTTAAAGGTAAAAAGTCTGGACAGCATGCAAAGTCTGACTGGATGGAGATGGAAAAAGATCGTGGTATTTCTATCACTACATCGGTAATGCAATTTCCCTATGGCGGTGGCTTAGTTAACTTACTTGATACACCTGGGCATGAAGATTTCTCTGAAGATACTTACCGTACGTTAACCGCTGTTGATTCTTGTTTAATGGTCATCGATGCCGCAAAAGGTGTTGAGAAACGTACTATTAAATTAATGGAAGTAACCCGTTTACGTGATACACCAATCATCACTTTCATGAATAAATGTGACCGTGACACACGTGATCCCGTTGATTTGATGGATGAAGTTGAAGACGTACTTAATATTGCTTGTGCACCGATTACTTGGCCAATCGGTATGGGTAAAGAATTTAAAGGTGTTTATCATATATTACGTGATGAAGTTATTTTATATGAATCAGGACAAGGTCATACTATCCAAGATGTTCGTATCATTAAGGGATTAAATAACCCTGAAGTCGATAAAGCATTACCTAATCACGCGGATGATTTACGTGAAGAGATGGAGTTAGTCATTGGTGCATCTAATGAATTTGATCAGGCACTGTTCTTATCTGGTGAATTAACGCCTGTATATTTTGGTACGGCATTAGGTAACTTTGGTGTTGACCATGTCTTAGATGGCTTGGTTGAATGGGCGCCTAAGCCATTGCCAAGAGAAACAGTGCAACGTGTTGTACAGCCGACGGAAGAAGCATTTTCTGGTTTTATCTTTAAAATTCAAGCTAATATGGATCCAAAGCATCGTGATCGAATTGCATTTATGCGTATTTGCTCTGGTAAATATGAGAAAGGCATGAAAATGCACCACGTACGTACCGGGAAAATGGTCAGTATTTCAGATGCCGTAACCTTTATGGCGGGTGACCGCGCTGCAGCGGACGAATCATTTTCAGGTGATATTATTGGTTTACACAACCACGGTACAATTCAAATCGGCGATACATTTACCACTGGTGAAGATCTTAAATTTACTGGTATTCCAAACTTCGCGCCTGAAATGTTCCGTCGTATCCGTTTAAAAGATCCTCTAAAGCAAAAGCAATTATTGAAAGGATTAATGCAATTATCTGAAGAGGGGGCTGTTCAAGTATTCCGTCCATTACGTAGTAACGATTTGATCGTTGGTGCGGTTGGGGTATTGCAGTTCGAAGTAGTTGTGCAACGCTTAAAATCAGAATATAAGGTCGATGCTATTTACGAAGGTATTAGTGTGGCGACCGCATTATGGGTGGATTGCGATAATCCAGTTAAAATGGCAGAATTCGAGAAAAAAGCATTCGATAACTTAGCATTAGACGGTAGTAATAATTTAACTTACGTTGCACCAACAATGGTAAACTTAAACTTAGCGATTGAGCGTTATCCGGATGTACGTTTCCGTAAAACGCGTGAACACTAATTAAGTCTTGTTTATTAGCTATTGTTTATTAAGAATGTTTATTCAATATCGTTCATTAGCTAAATGGCTCGGTAAAATTGAACTGGACCTATTGCAGATAAACAGTAAATTGTTACAACAATAAAGCGTCTTAGGACGCTTTTTCTTTTTATTACCCGATCATACGTTGTCTATCTCTTCTGACATTTCCTGGCATACCCCTTGTATAGACTGTGTCGTTATTTTTATATAAATTTTCTTTGCTGAGTTTATATCTCAGCGTATTATGGAACAATGTCATAATCAATCACTGTAGGCCCTTAGAACAAGGTGGAATATGTTTATTGATAGCCATTGTCATTTTAATTTTGAACACTTTAAAGTTAACCGTAAATTGCTTATGTTTGCACTTAAAAATGCTCACATCAATAAACTCATTATTCCTGGTACAGATGCGCAACGTTGGCCTGAAATCATCCAATTAACGGAACAATATGAGGGTTTATATTTTGCGTTAGGGCTTCATCCTCATTTTTTAACTGACTTCGAACCACAACAGCTTGTCCAACTTGAGCAACTGTTAATTAAAACGTGTCAACAAACAGGAAGTAAATGTGTTGCGCTAGGGGAAATTGGTCTAGATAAGCTCATTGATAGCGAGTTAGCCTTACAAGAAAGCGTGTTCTTAGCGCAACTTGACATTGCCCAGTCATTAAAACTTCCGGTTATTTTACATGTCGTAAAAACACAATCCCGAGTATTGGAGTTATTGAAGCAGGCAGGTTTTAGTTATGGAGGGGTTTACCATGCTTTTTCAGGAAGTGTTGAAATAGCCAACGAGTTCATTAAATTAGGTTTTAAGTTAGGTATCGGAGGTGTGATCACCTATCCAAGTGCTAAGAAAACCAGAAGTGCATTACAACAATTGCCTCTTGCAAGCTTAATCTTAGAGACCGATGCACCTGATATGCCTGTATATCAACAAATTTCGACAAGTAATTCGCCTGCTAATTTACCGATCATCTTTAATGCACTTTGTGAACTGCGTGAAGAGTCAGCAAGCGTGCTTGAACACCAACTTTATAATAACACCTTAAGCATTTTCTCTATAGACGATGACTAATGCTATTAACTAGCGTAAAATAGCCGCTTTTCTAAATACAGTTAGTGAAACATTGTTTCCAGAATAAGGTGATGGTTAATGACTCAATATCCAATGACAGCAAAAGGCGCTGATATTTTGCGTGCTGAATTAGAGCAATTAAAAACAGTAAAACGTCCTGAAATTGTTCACGCTATTGCTGAAGCCCGTGAACATGGTGATTTAAAAGAGAATGCTGAATACCATGCTGCGCGTGAGCAACAAGGGTTTTGTGAGGGCCGCATTCAAGATATCGAAGCGAAGTTATCAAATGCACAAATTATTGATGTAAGTAAAATTGCCAACAATGGTAAAGTTATTTTTGGTGCAACGGTAACGATTGTTAATGCAGAAACAGATGAAGAAGTTACGTATCAAATCGTTGGTGATGACGAATCTGATATTAAAAAGAACTTAATTTCAATCAACTCACCGATTGCACGTGGTTTAATTGGGAAAAGTGTAGATGATGAAATCTCTATTACAACACCGGGTGGTGTAATAGATTATGATATTATCAAAGTTGATTATATTGCTTTGTGATAGATAATAAAAAGCCCAGATTATCTGGGCTTTTTATTAGAAAAATAGTATTAAACGCAAACTATTTACGTGGTAATTCTATTTTCTTAGCTTCACTTGGGCGGAATAAAACAACTATATGTCCAATTTTAGCAATTGCAAGTGACTCTGTTTCACGCACAATTGCATCGATAATGAGTTGTTTTGTTTCACGATCATCGGTCGCTATTTTTACTTTAATTAATTCATGGTGGCTAATAGCGTTTTCAATCTCAGCTAATACACCTTCGGTTAAGCCATTTTGTCCCAGTAATACAACTGGTTTTAAAGGATGAGCTAAACCTTTTAAAAATTGTTTCTGTTTGTTTGATAATTTCATGCAAATATCTTTCATTAAGGGTTGAAAACGATTCATTCTACCCTTAAATATTAACCTTTACTATTTAGATTATTATTTATCCTAACTATTCATCCACTAAAGGAAGTAATTGTGGCAAAACCAGACAGTACAAATCGTCTTAAAAAGAGTGCATCGGGCAGTTCAAAAAGATGGATGCATGAGCATGTAAATGATTTTTATGTGAAAGAAGCTAATAAACAAGGTTTACGTTCACGTGCTGTTTTTAAATTGGATGAAATTAACGGTAAAGACAAACTTATCCGCTCTGGTATGACTGTGGTCGATTTAGGTGCAGCACCGGGAAGTTGGTCACAATGGGCTGTTGATAAAGTGGGGGTAAAGGGTAAAGTAATTGCCTGTGATATATTACCAATGGATTCAATTGCAGGTGTGGATTTTTTGCAAGGTGATTTTCGTGAAGAAGTGGTCTTAAATGCACTACTACAACGTATTGGTGATAATAAGGTTGATGTGGTGTTATCGGATATGGCACCAAATATGAGTGGCAATACGGGTATTGATCAACCTAAATCGATGTATTTAGTTGAGCTAGCATTAGAAATGTGCCGAGATGTACTTGTGAAAGACGGTAGTTTTATCGTTAAAGTATTTATGGGGGCAGAGTATGAATTCTATATTAACGAAGTGCGAAAACTATTTAAATCCGTCAAAACAAGAAAACCAGATTCTTCAAGAGCAAGATCGCGAGAAGTTTATTTAGTGGCGACTGGTTTTAAACTGTAGTAATCTGATTTAATATTATATTCTTTTCATTTTTAACATGAGGTTTACATCTTGAACGATATGGCAAAAAACCTGATATTGTGGTTAGTCATCGCAGTAGTCTTAATGTCTTTATTCCAAGGCTTTGGATCAGACGAAACAAAAAAATCACAAATCGACTACACCACTTTTAATAAAGAAGTAAGCCAAGGGCAGATCCAACAAGTACAAATTAATGGACAAGAAATTAAAGGGTTAAAAAGTAACCAAACACCGTTTGTTACTTATATCCCTGCGCCAGATTTAGACTTAATGAATTACCTTATTAAAAATGATGTAAAAGTAGAAGGAACGCCTCCAGAAGAAACTAGTTTCTTAGCGTCTATTTTTGTTTCATGGTTCCCTATGCTGTTATTAATTGGTGTTTGGATCTTCTTTATGCGCAACATGCAAGGTGGCGGTAAAGGCGGCGCAATGTCATTTGGTAAGAGTAAAGCTAAATTGATGGGCGAAGACCAAATTAAAACAACATTTGCTGATGTGGCTGGTTGTGATGAAGCCAAAGAAGATGTTGTGGAGCTGGTTGATTACTTAAAAGATTCAACTAAATTCCAAAAATTAGGTGGCCGTATTCCAACGGGGGTTTTATTAGTAGGTCCTCCTGGTACAGGTAAAACACTATTAGCTAAAGCGATTGCTGGTGAAGCTAAAGTACCATTCTTCTCAATCTCTGGTTCTGATTTTGTTGAAATGTTTGTCGGTGTGGGTGCATCTCGTGTGCGTGATATGTTTGAACAAGCAAAAAAATCAGCACCTTGTATTATCTTTATCGATGAAATTGATGCAGTAGGTCGTGCTCGTGGTGCTGGCATGGGTGGTGGTAATGATGAACGTGAGCAAACATTAAACCAAATGCTAGTTGAAATGGATGGTTTCGAAGGTAATGAAGGTATTATTGTGGTTGCTGCGACGAACCGTCCAGATGTACTCGATGCGGCCTTATTACGTCCAGGTCGTTTTGACCGTCAAGTTGTTGTTGGTTTACCTGATGTACGTGGTCGAGAGCAAATTCTAAAAGTGCATATGCGCAAAATACCACTCGATGAAGATGTGAAAGCAACTGTCCTAGCACGTGGTACACCTGGTTTCTCTGGTGCGGATTTAGCTAACTTAGTGAATGAAGCTGCATTGTTTGCTGCACGTGGTAACAAACGCACGGTGTCAAAAGAAGACTTCGAACAAGCGCGTGATAAAATATTAATGGGATCTGAACGTCGTAGTTTGGTGATGACGGTTAAAGATAAAGAATCAACTGCTTATCATGAAGCGGGACATGCGATTGTGGCTAAATTAGTACCACAGCATCATCCCATTCATAAAGTAACGATTATTCCTCGTGGGCGTGCTTTAGGGGTAACTCAGTTCTTGCCTGAAGGTGATCAAATCTCTCAAAACAAAGATGAGCTAGAAAGTAGTATCTCGGTTGCTTATGGTGGTCGTATTGCAGAAGAGCTTATTTACGGTGCACAAAAAGTATCAACGGGTGCATCACAGGATATCAAACAAGCTTCTGCTATTGCGCGAGCAATGGTAACTGAGTGGGGGTTTTCTGAAAAATTAGGCCCTATCCTATTAACGGGTGAGCAAGGTAGTTTACGTTCTAATGTTGTGTCGCATGAAACGGGCAAAGTGATTGATGATGAAGTAAAACTATTTATCGATACAAACTACAATCGCGCTTACAAGCTATTAACAGATAACATTGATATTTTACATGCAATGAAAGAAGCATTAATGAAATATGAGACTATCGATTCCAATCAAGTTGATGACTTAATGGCTCGTATAACTGTGCGTCCTCCAAGTGATTGGGATGACGAAAAAGAAGTTGAATCACTGAAAGAAAAAAAATCGACTATCGATATGGTTAAACCAAAAAAATCAACAATTGATATGGATAAGTCTGAAAAATCTAATATCGATATGGCTAGACCAGAGAAAAAGAAAGTAGACACTGAAAAAGATGTTGATCTTGAAAAGCCTGTTGATGTTGAAGCACCTGAAACGGTAGAAACAACTGAAACGTTAACTGATCAAGATAAAGACAATAAATAAAGTACTTATTGTTTCATTTCTCTAGAAAAACCTAAGCTTGCTTAGGTTTTTTTTAATCTTAATTCTGACTAATAAAAGTTCACTGCAATGATATTAACTAACGGTAAAAATAGACTTAACCTCGAACAACCCCAAATTATGGGGATTTTGAATGTTACACCGGATTCATTTTCCGATGGCGGGCAGTATGCACATATTGAACAAGCCGTCTCGCGTGCAAAAGAGATGGTTGAGCAGGGAGCGACGATTATTGATATCGGCGGCGAATCAACACGTCCTGGTGCAAGTGATGTTTTATTAAATGAAGAACTGGAACGGGTTATTCCTGTTATTGCCGCCATTAAAAAAGAACTTAATTGCTGGATCTCTGTTGATACTAGCAAAGCAAAAGTGATGACGGAAGCTGTCCAAGCGGGCGCTGATATTATCAACGATATACGTGCATTACGAGAAGAAGGGGCGTTAAAAGCTGCGGTTGATGCTGGGGTGCCTGTTTGCTTAATGCATATGCAAGGACAGCCAAGAAGTATGCAAACAGCACCTGATTATCAAGATGTAGTTGCGGAAGTGAAAACGTTTTTAATGGACCGCAGTAAGACCTGTATTGAAGCAGGCATTAAAGCTGAAAATATTATTCTCGATTTAGGTTTTGGATTTGGAAAGTCGTTACAGCATAATTTTGAATTGTTAAGGGCTACGCAGGAATTTATGGCGCTAGGTTTTCCTGTGTTGACAGGCGTTTCTCGTAAATCAATGTTTGGACAGCTTCTAAATCGTGATATAAATGAACGTTTGGCAGGCAGCTTAGCTGGGGCAATGATTGCTATGCAGCAGGGCTCAAAAATAATTCGTGTTCATGATGTTGCAGAGACGGTTGATGTCATGAAAGTATTAAAGCAGATAGGTACTTTTAATTAACTTAATTGGTATTACTCAACCACACTGATTAAGCACTCTATTTTACTGATCAACATGGCTTACGCCTTAAACTAAGACTTTTAATGCAAAGAATTTAGAGTACTTATTCAATGCAAAGAATTTAGAGTACTTATTCAATGCAATTGTTATTACTGGTTATTATAAGAGCTTTTCAATGAAGAAAAAATATTTTGGTACTGATGGTATTCGCGGCAAAGTTGGTGAGTCTTTAATTACCCCTGAATTTGCATTAAAGCTAGGTTGGGCTGCTGGCCGAGTCTTAGCTAAATCAGGTAATAAAAAAGTATTAGTTGGTAAAGATCCTCGAATTTCAGGTTATATGCTCGAAGCTGCACTTCAAGCAGGGCTTACTTCCGCAGGGGTCATTCCTGTCTTAATGGGGCCTATGCCTACCCCTGCTGTTGCTTACTTAACACATACTTTTCGTGCTACTGCTGGTATCGTAATTAGTGCTTCTCATAACCCGTATTATGATAACGGTATTAAATTTTTCTCTGAGGAAGGACTTAAATTATCTGAAAAAGTAGAGTTAGAAATTGAAGCTGAAATCGATAAAGAATTAATTTGTGTCGATTGTAGTGAAATGGGAAAAGCTTATCGTATTAATGATGCGGCAGGTCGGTATATTGAGTTTTGTAAGAGTACTTTTCCTTCGCAGTACGATTTAAGTGGTCTTAAAATTGTTGTCGATTGTGCTAATGGCGCAACCTATCATATTGCGCCGTTAGTGATTAGTGAATTAGGTGCAGAAGTGATCACCATGGGCGTTCAGCCAAATGGTATTAATATTAACCTAAATTGCGGTGCGACTAGCATGGCTGCAATTGCTGAGCGTGTGATCAACGAAAAAGCTGATTTTGGTATCGCATTTGACGGTGATGGGGATCGTGTGATGATGGTTGATCATACTGGGTATGTACTTGATGGCGATGAGATATTGTACATTATCGCACGTGATAAATTACGCAAAGGTACTTTAAATGGAGGGGCTGTCGGCACAGTAATGTCCAACCTTGGTTTGGAGCAAGCATTAAAAACATTAGGTATTCCTTTCGATCGTTCTGATGTGGGTGACCGCCATGTAATGGAACTCATGAAAAAGAATGGTTGGAGTATTGGTTCGGAAATCTCAGGGCATGTTATTTGTGCCGATTATTTAGCGACAGGTGATGGTATTGTTTCTGGTTTGCAAGTGATCAGTGCGATGCAAGGTAGCCGAATGAATTTGCATGACTTACGACAAGGTATACGTAAATATCCTCAGATCGTTGAGAGTGTTCGCTATAATAATCAAATAGATCCGTTACAAGATAAAGATGTGTTAGAAGAACTGTCTCGTATCGAAGGATTATTAGGCAGCCGTGGTCGTGTTTTATTGAGAAAGTCAGGTACCGAGCCTGTATTTAGAGTTATGGTTGAAGCTGATGAAGGTGAAGAGCAAGTGATAGCCTATGCAAAATCATTGGCTAGCAAAGTAAAAGTTTAAGTATTTGTAAATGAGTCAAATAATAAAATCTATTTAAAATACTGTTAAAATAGAAAATGTTGATGCTTTTTTATGCGGTTTTGTAAAGAAGCACCAACAGTTATTAATTTGTATTAATATTCACTTGTGATCCGCACTTGCATTGGGTAGTATTCGTCCGCTTCTTTGTGAGAGCATAAAGTTTTAATAAGATAAATTAGGTAATATAAATATGTATGAAATACTGTTAGTTGTTTATTTAATTGTTTCAATTATTTTAGTTGGTTTTGTTTTAATCCAACAAGGTAAGGGAGCTGGCATGGGCGCTTCATTTGGCTCTGGCGCTTCTAATACAGTATTTGGTGCAGGTGGTTCTGGTAACTTCATGACACGTACTACGGGTATTTTAGCATTAGCATTTTTTGTATTAAGCTTAGTACTAGGTAACCTTTCTACACATAAAGTATCTGTAAACGATGACTTTTCAAACCTAGCGGTTGAAGAAGTTGTAGATGTACCAGTTGAAGTAGATACCTCGACTCAGATTCCTGAGTAATATTTTTAAAGCGGATATGGTGGAATTGGTAGACACGCAGCCTTGAGGGGGCTGTGGCTTAGGCCGTGAGAGTTCAAGTCTCTCTATCCGCACCAAACATTAGATTTTATATTGCACTGAGATCACACTTTATATATAATGACCTCGTTTTCAGCGTGATAGAAAATAAAAAGTAATAGAGTTTGAATATTCGTTAAAGCTTTAGCTTAAATATTTAAATGTATAGTTCGGACGCGAGATGGAGCAGTCTGGTAAAGTAAATCGTCGGGCTCCTTCTTGTAGATAAAAGGCGAAGGTAGTAGGTTCAAATCCTGCTCTCGCAACAAGTGCGTCGCACTTAGTTTAATATTTTAGTTTGAGTGTTGATTTTATTAGTGAAATTTAATATTTAAACACAACAGTACAGTCGCGAGATGGAGCAGTCTGGTAGCTCGTCGGGCTCATAACCCGAAGGTCGTAGGTTCAAATCCTGCTCTCGCAACCACATTTTAGTGTATGTTTTAAGAAAGGCTCATCGGGTCCAGCTCTTAATAAAACACTGGCGAAGGTCGTAGTTGTTAAATTGAACTCCCTGAACCACATTCGATATTGTAGTTTCCTATCGCAATATCTGTTTGATTTAATCAAACAAAACGAATGAAGCTCCAATTTATTGGGGCTTTTTTGTTATTTGCGTATTTGATTTTGTATTGAATACGTTTTACTGACAACTTATGTTTATCAAAAATAAACATAAGTTGTTATTTGGAATAGGGCTATATGCCCTTTTTTTGTTTCTGAAAGGGGATAGATTTGGCAAGTTTAGAAGAGCGTCTAACTGAAATGTTAGCGCCAAGTGTTGAAGATCTTGGCTATGAGTTAGTGGGCATTGAATACGTGCGTGCGGGTAAACACTCGACATTACGTGTTTATATTGACCAAGAAGAAGGTATTTTAGTGGATGATTGTGCTGCTGTAAGCCGCCAAGTCAGCGCTATTATGGATGTTGAAGATCCAATCACTAACGAATACACATTAGAAGTATCTTCTCCAGGATTGGAAAGACCACTCTTTAACGCTGCACAATATGCTGCGTTTTTAGGTGAAGAAGTGAAAATACAACTACGTATGCCGATTCAAAATCGTCGTAGATGGAAAGGTGTGATCAGCAATGTTGATGGTGAAATCATTTGTATTGCAGTAGAGGGTAAAGAAGAGCGTTTTGCGCTGAGTAATATCCAAAAAGCGAACATAGTTCCGAAATTTGATTAATTAAGGCGTTAAAAATGAATAATAAAGAAATTTTATTGGTTGTTGAAGCTGTTTCAAATGAAAAAGGCTTACCAAGAGAAGCGATTTTTGAAGCATTGGAAAGTGCACTGGCAATTGCAACAAAGAAGAAGTACGAATTAGAAATTGAAGTACGCGTCGAGATTGATCGTGAAACCGGACATTTTGACACTTTCCGCCGTTGGTTAGTATTAGAGTCTGATGCTGAAATGGAGCATCCTGCTAAAGAAATGACTTTTGAAGCAGCTCAATATGATAGCCCTGAGATCCAAGTCGGCGAATTTATTGAAGATGAAATTGATTCTGTTACTTTTGACCGAATCACAACACAAACTGCAAAACAAGTTATTGTACAAAAAGTACGTGAAGCTGAACGTGCGCAAGTTGTTGCACAATATGCAGAAAAAGAAGGTGAATTAATCACCGGTGTTGTTAAACGTATGACACGTGATAGCATCTTATTAGATCTTGGTAACAATGCAGAAGCAGTTATTTTCCGTGATGAAATGCTACCTCGTGAAAATTTCCGTCCAGGTGACCGTTTACGTGGTTTGTTATTCGCTGTTCGCCCTGAAGCTCGTGGTGCTCAACTGTTTATGACACGTACACAACCTGAAGTATTAGTTGAGTTGTTCCGCTTAGAAGTGCCAGAAATTGCGGAAGAGATGATCGACTTAATGGGTGCTGCTCGTGATCCAGGTTCGCGTGCAAAAATTGCAGTGAAATCAAATGACCAACGTATCGACCCTATCGGTGCTTGTGTTGGTATGCGTGGCGCACGTGTACAAGCGGTTTCAAACGAGTTAGGCGGAGAGCGTGTTGATATTATCCTTTGGGATGAGAATCCAGCACAATTTGCAATCAATGCAATGGCGCCAGCTGAAGTGGCATCAATTGTTGTTGATGAAGATACACACAGCATGGATATTGCTGTAGAAGAAGAAAACTTAGCACAAGCAATTGGCCGTAACGGTCAAAACATTCGTTTAGCATCACAACTGACTGGTTGGGAGTTAAATGTAATGACTGTGGCTGAATTACAATCTAAGCACCAAGCTGAAGCTGATAACGTTATTTCAGTCTTTACTTCTGCATTAGAAATTGATGATGACTTTGCGGGTGTGTTAGTTAGTGAAGGTTTTAGTTCTCTAGAAGAAATTGCTTACGTACCAGCTGAAGAGTTATTAGCTATCGATGGTCTTGATGAAGAGATGGTTGAAGAGTTACGTACTCGAGCTAAAGATGTATTAGCGACAAAAGCGCTTGCTGAAGAAGAAAGTTTAGAAGGTGCAAAACCAGCTGATGATTTATTAGCACTTGAAGGCTTAGAGCCGCACCTTGCATTTGTATTAGCAAGTAAAGGTGTAATTACGTTAGAAGACTTGGCAGAGCAAGCTGTTGATGATCTACTAGAGATTGAAAAACTAGATGCAGAAAAAGCAGCAGAGCTAATTATGGCTGCACGTAATATCTGTTGGTTTAGTGAAGATGCTTAATAGCGTCAGTATGGAG
>Ga0316197_10000860_pt1 | contig 21414 bp, 19 predicted proteins | sample OudBiesiAoxic_MG_FD_204939 | JGI IMG/M metagenome (GOLD analysis project Ga0316197, IMG submission 204939) | Coastal sediment microbial communities from Oude Bieten Haven, Netherlands - site A oxic | ecosystem: Environmental > Aquatic > Marine > Coastal > Sediment | place: Netherlands... | reverse complement strand
CGGTTGGCTTCTGAAGTTCACGTGGCCGGTCTGCTGACCCGAAAAGCCGGCGTGGTCCATCTGCACCTCGGGGACGGAGAGCGTGGCCTGTCCCTGGCCAGGCGCGTACTGGATGAAACCGAGCTTCCTCCCAGGGTGTTCCACCCGACACACGTCAACCGGCGCAAGGAATTGTTCGAGGAAGCCTGCGAATTGAGCCGGCGAAATTCTGTGATCGATATGACAGCCTTCCCTGTCGAAGAAGGTGAAAATGCCTGGTCTGCCCCGGATGCCTGGGAGCGTTTCCACGACAAGGGCTGTCCCGCCGGGAACCTAACCATCAGTTCAGACGGGGGTGGTTGCCTGCCTCATTTCGATGAGAACGGTGAGATGGTGAAAATGGATTTTGCGACATCTGCCGGATTGCCCGACACACTCAGAGAACTCGTTCGACGGGGGCACGGGCTGGACAGGATTCTGCCTTCAATGACCTGGAATGTGGCCCGGCTTTTGCGGTTACCGGGCAAAGGACGTATCGCCGAGGGCTATGACGCAGACCTTTTGTGCCTTGATGAAGTACTCGGTGTGAGGCATGTCATGGCAGGCGGAAAGTTGATGATCCAGGATGGATCGCCGGTTGTTACCGGCATGTTCGAAAACTGAGCCCGGATTTTACTGGGTTTTTAATTCATTTAATGGAAAAAGAAAAATGCCGGCAACACCAGTAGTTACAAAAAAAAGAGGTTTTATAATCCCGATCGGAGGAGCCGAGGGCAAAGGCAAGAACCCTGCCATTCTCACCCGCTTTGTAGAGTTGTGTGGCGGTGACGATGCCAGGATTTTGGTGATTCCGACCGCATCGCTGCTGAATGAAACAGGACCTTTGTACAAGGCACTTTTTGAGGAACTGGGCGCCGAGGCGATGTGTGTCCCCATCGAAACCCGGGACGAGTGCTTCAACGAGGAAACCTTGCGGATTCTCGATGGAGCAACCGGGATTTTTATCACCGGCGGAAATCAATTGCGGTTGTCCACAATCCTTGGCGGAACACCCGTGGCGCGGCGCATACGCAAACTGAACTCGGCCGGTGTGCATGTTGCCGGTACATCCGCGGGAGCGGCCATCGTATCTGAACACATGATTGCCGGCGGTCGGAGCGGATCTTCTCCTCGTGAGAGCGGCGTGGAACTCGCACCAGGTCTCGGTTTAACCAACCGCGTGATTATTGACCAGCATTTCAATCAGCGTCAGCGCATGGGGCGGTTACTGGCCGCCCTTTCCTTCAACCCGTTTGCCTGCGGTCTGGGCATTGATGAGAATACGGCGGGTTTTATCGGTCCGGATGGTCGGATGGAGGTCGTTGGCCGGGGTACGGTTACGGTCGTTGATCCTTCTGATTTGAGGCACTCTTCTATGAGTTATGTACGCCGGGCTGAGGCGGTTACCTTGATCGGCCTGAAGCTTCATGTCCTGGCGGAAGGCGCCCGATTCAATATTGAGACGCGTGAAGCAACTCCGGACTAATCCATCAATTACTATTGGTGGATAACGAGGTCTGGCGTTACTATCCGTTGACCGCCAATTCAAACGCAGGTCGCAATACTATGAAAATTCTGGCCACTAATGTCTACGTAGGCCCAAGCCTTTATGCCCACTTCCCCGTTATCCGCCACCAGGTTGATATTGGAATCCTGGAGGAATGGCCCTCGGTCCGGCTGGGGCCGGAATTCATTGACGGGCTGGTCGAGGCCTTGCCCGGGCTATCCAACCACGGTTGTTCCTTTGGAGAGCCGGGCGGATTTTTGCGGCGACTGAGCGAAGGTGAGGGAACCTGGATGGCGCACATCTGGGAGCATGCCTCGATTGAATTGCAGAACATGGCCGGTTCTGATGTGTCTTTTGGCAAAACCCGGGGCATCGGGCCCGTCGGCCACTACAACATGATTTACCAGTACAAGCAGCAGGAAGTCGGGTTGGAGTCAGCCCGGATTGCACGGCAGCTTCTTTTAAGTCTGCTACCGGCAGAGTTGAAGGACACGCTGGCTGAAGAAATTGAATCTGATTTCGATTTTGAAGAAGAGCGTGACGATTTCATTCGCTTCGCCCAGAGAAAAGAACTGGGGCCCAGCACTGCCTCACTTGTCAAAGCAGCGGAAGAGCGCGAAATCCCCTATCTCCGGCTTAATAAGTATTCACTGGTCCAGTTTGGCCACGGGTGTTATCAGCAGCGAATCCAGGCCACGATTACCAGCAAAACACCCCACATCGCTGTTGAAATTTCATGCGATAAAGAGGATACACATAACCTTCTGCGCGACCTGGGTTTACCGGTGCCGACACAGCGATTGGTTTACTCGGAGCGCCAGGCTGCCCGGGCCGCACCGCGTATCGGTTACCCGGTGGTGGTCAAACCGCTTGATGCCAATCATGGTCGCGGCGTTTCCATTAACCTGGTCGACGAGGAACAGGTCAGGGCCGGCTATGCCATGGCGCTTGAAAGCGCGCGCGGCAGAAGTGTCCTTGTGGAGAGCTTCATCGAAGGTATGGACCATCGCATGCTGGTGGTGAACAACAAGCTGGAGGCGGTAGCCAAGCGTGTTCCCGGTCATGTGGTGGGGGACGGCGAGCGAACGATCGAAGAACTTGTCGAGATCGTGAACCAGGACCCGAGGCGTGGTATTGGTCATGAAAAAGTACTGACGCGACTGGAGTTGGACCATCAGGCTGAGCGACTGATGAAGAAAGCCGGCGTAGATAAGGAAACGGTTCTGCCCCAGGGCGAAAAGTTCTATCTTCGTTCCACGGCCAACCTTTCAACCGGCGGCACGGCCATAGATGTCACGGATATTGTTCATCCGGATAACCGTGAAATGGCGGTTCGGGCGGTGCAGGCCGTGGGTCTTGATGTTGGCGGTGTCGATTTTCTGACCTCGGATATCAGCAAGTCCTACAAGGAGATTGGTGGAGCGATTGTTGAGGTCAACGCGGCGCCCGGTTTCCGAATGCACGTGGCGCCATCCGAGGGTGAGCCGCGGGACGTATCCGGTAAGGTCATGGAGATGTTGTTTCCTCCGGGCAGCCCCAGCCGGATCCCCGTTGCAAGTATCACCGGGACAAATGGCAAAACCACGACTTCGAGAATGCTTGGCCACATTCTGAAAACGGCCGGGCATACGGTTGGCATGACCTCTACCGACGGAGTCTATATTGATGGTGTTCTCTCGGTGAAAGGTGATATGACCGGGCCGGCCTCGGCACATATCGTGTTGCGGGATCCTAATGTCGATGTCGCCGTGATGGAGACCGCCCGGGGAGGCATGTTGCGTTCCGGACTTGGCTACCGTCGCTGTGACGTTTCGGCCTGCCTGAACGTGGCCTCCGATCATCTTGGCCTGAAAGGCATCGATACACTGGAGCAGTTGGCGGAACTCAAACGCATTCCCATCGAAGTGGCCCGGGATACCGCGGTCCTCAATGCGGATGACGAACTCTGTTTGCGCATGGCGGACTATACCGAGGCCCAGCATGTCTGTTACGTGACGATGAATCCGGCCCACGCGCTGGTCAAGGAGCATATTCGTGCCGGTGGCCGAGCGGCGGTGCTGGAGCAGGGTATCGGCGGTGACATGATCACGCTGTATGACAACGGTACCCATTTCCAGTTGTTGTGGACTCACCTGATCCCGGCAACGATGGAGGGCAAAGCGACCCACAATGTGCAGAATGCGATGTTCGCCGCGGCTCTTGCATTCAGCATGGGCAAATCACTGGACGATATCAGGAGCGGACTCCAGACGTTCAATTCCACGATATTCCAGGCGCCGGGACGGATGAACGTGTTCGACGAGCACCCGTTCCGCGTGATCCTGGATTACGGGCACAATGCTGCAGCGATCGCAAGCATCAGCCAATTGGTCAGCAGGCTGGAAGTCGGTGGCAAGCGTATTTGTGTGTTGGCTGCACCCGGTGACCGGCGCGATGAGGACATCAGGGCGATTGCCGAGCAGGCTGCCGGTCACTTCGATCACTATATTTGCAAAGCAGACGACAACCGTCGCGGGCGCGGCCCGGATGAGGTACCGCACATGTTGCGGGATCAGTTGCTGGAATCCGGTGCTGCTGAAAGCTGCTTACAGGTCATCCCCAATGAGGTAAGTGCGGTAAACGCAGCACTGGAAATGGCGACAGACGGCGATCTCGTGGTGATTTTTGGAGACAACATCGAGCGTTGCTGGAATCAGGTCGCAGGGCACCAGGTAGACGGTGAGGAGCCGACAGGTGCCATAGACGAGAAACCGGTTCAAAGTTTTGTTGAAGAAGATCCGGAAGCATTTACGCTGGAACCGGGTTCCGAGCTGATCAAAGACGAACGTGGCGTGCGGATTGCACGGGTTGATGAGGAATCTGATTGAGGGCTGCGAATGCATCTGGAACTCACAGACAGCAGGCGCCTTACCGGGGCCAACCTATTCTGGGATAAGCCCAGCGCCATCATTGACGTTGTAATTGAAGGCGACCCTGCACCCGTCGTAAAGGCCTGGGAGCGTGAGGTCAGGAAGTGGCTGGACGTTGTTGGATATCCTGATGAGCAGACTTGCTACCGGGTTTTCAGGGGCGGCGCGAGCCTTCTGATCTCGGCGCCGATTGATGTGCTCTATTCCATGTGTGAACTGAACGAGGTCGCATGGGCCGGCACAGTTGCCGCCTGCGGCAGCCGGGTTGCACCGGATCCTGAGGAAGAAGAGCCCCGGTTGAATCGCTTGTTTGACGAGGAGCGCAACCCCGCTTTGCTGGCCTTGAAGGATGCAGCTTACCGGCAGGGCGTTCCGTTTCTCTGGGACGACGATGAAGTTTCTGTGGGCTATGGAAAATCCACGCAAACCTGGACGCCTGACAGCTTGCCGGCACCTGAATCGATTGATTGGGAGTCCGTTTCAGGTATTCCTCTCGCACTGGTTACCGGAACCAATGGCAAATCAACCACGGTGCGAATGACGGCCGCCATCATGACGGCTGCCGGGTTCAATGCCGGGCTGACCTCGACGGACTTTATCCGTGTGGGCGAACGTACCATAGATACCGGGGATTACTCGGGTACCGGCGGGGCCCGTATGTTGATGCGTCAACCCGACGTGGAGATGGCTGTACTGGAAGTTGCGCGAGGCGGATTGTTGCGGCGCGGACTCGGGGTGGAGCAAGCCGATGTGGCGGTTGTGACCAATGTGGCTGCTGACCATCTTGGAGATTATGGTATCCACACCGTTCCCGAACTCATCCCGGCCAAATTCATCGTGCGCCGGGCTTTGGCCGGTGATGCCCCGCTGGTTTTGAATGCCGATGACCCGGGTGTCGCAGGTTATGCAGAAACCCTGGAAAACCGGATCAGCTGGTTTAGCCTGGACCCGAAGAACCCGGTGATCAGAGAATCCCTGGCCGGGGGTGGTGCTGCCTGCTACCTGGATGATGGCTGGCTGGTCAGTGCCCGTGGCCCCGACACGCGGCGTGTGGCCCAGGTTTCAGAAATCCCGGCTGCGCTTGGTGGTATTGCCCGTTACAACATCGGCAATGCACTTGCCGCAGTGTCAGTGGCCGTCAGTCTGGGCATTGACGACTCGGCCATCCGCCTGGGCTTAGCGCGTTTTCGCGGTGATGAACACGATAATCCCGGGCGCGGAAACTGGTTTGAGCGCCAGGCAGAGGATGGAGTGATCCGCATCCTGGTGGACTTTGCCCATAATGAGCACGGTATGCAGGCCCTCGCGGACGCGATACGTCTCGTACCCGCCGAACGGGTGATCCTGTTGATGGGGCAGGCTGGAGATCGTTTGGATAAGGACATTGCCAGCCTGGTTGAGGCGGCATGCACCGCCAATCCGAGTGAGCTGCTGGTAGCTGAACTTCCGGGCTATGAGCGGGGCCGGGAAGCGGGTGAAGTGGTGGAGCTCATCGCTTCTGTGGCGAAACAAAGCGGAGTGCCGGAACAGCAGATCAAAACGTTTCCGAACCCTACTGAAGCGACAGCGCACGCTTTGCAGCATGCCTTGCCCGGAGATTTGCTGGTCTTGCTGGCACTGACCCAACGTTCCGAGTCGCTGTCCCTGGTCCACGAGTTCATCGCAAAAGGCGATAAGAACCTTGGCTAAACTCTATTTTTATTATTCGGCCATGAACGCCGGTAAGACAACGCTCTTGTTGCAGTCCGCGCATAACTATCGCGAACGAGGCATGCATCCGTTGTTGTTCACACCGGCGCTTGACGACCGTTTTCAGGTCGGTGTAATCAAGTCCAGGATAGGCCTTGAGTCCGAAGCGATTGCGTTTGAGAGACAGGATGACCTGTTCGAGACGGTCAAGTTAAGACTGACCGAAGAAAACGTGCATTGTGTGCTGGTCGATGAAGCCCAGTTTCTCGTCAGGGAACAGGTTTTCCAGCTGAGCGAAGTCGTGGATCGGCTGAACATTCCGGTGCTCTGTTTTGGGTTGCGGACTGATTTCCAGGGAGAATTATTCGAAGGAAGCCGTTACCTGCTGGCCTGGGCGGATCAGCTTGAGGAACTCAAAACCATCTGTCATACGGGCAAGAAAGCAACCATGGTGGTTCGTGTTGACGATCAGGGCTATGCGTTACGTGAGGGTTCACAGGTCGAAATCGGTGGCAACGAACGCTATGTTTCGGTCAGCAGAAAAGAATTCAAAGATGTTTTTTTTGCGGGTAAGCAAATTCACTTTATCGATCCGCTGGAAAACCACCCCGATGAAGATGAAGAAGGCCAGGCGGAACTGCTGAGCTGATCAGCAGCCGGGCTTTCCAGCCAGTTTTATTTCCAGTGCTTTTGAAGCCGGTGTAGTCGACAACCCCGCCAGTGCCGTACAGCAGAGTTCGCGCGGCATGGCTTTGCCCACCTCGTCCATGGCAGCGATCACCTGGTCCAGTGGAATAAGGTGCTGGTAACCGGCCAGCGCCATGTTGGCACTGTTGAATGCATTGCTCGCGGCCATCGCGTTTTTACCCAGGCAAGGTGCTTCAACACGGCTCGCAATGGGGTCGCAGGTCAAGCCAAACATGTTTTGCAGAGCAACAGATGCCGCACAAACAACTTCTGCCGGGTTTCCACCCATCATTTCCGTCAAGCCCGCGGCGGCCATGCCTGCAGCGGACCCGCATTCTGCCATGCAGCCCCCGAGTTCCGCTGAAAAAGTGGCGCCTTTGGTGATGAAAATACCGATCAGCCCTGCTGTTAGCAGGCCACGTACAATTTTATCCTCTGCCCAGTGATGCGTGTCACTGACGGCCAGCAGTGCGGCCGGCAGCGCGGCACAGGAGCCCGCAGTTGGTGCGGCAACGATGACCTGGAGACCTGCCTTGGATTCCATGATGGCGGTAACATAGCGGATCATTCGGTTTTGAATCGAACCCCCGACCAGCTTCTCTTGCTGCTCTGCTTTTTGAAAGGCCCTGACCTGCGTGGGGAGGAGCCGGCCGGGCAGTTCGCGCCCTTCCAGGCCCTGTTCAAGACTTTGCCGCATCGTGGCGAGAATCGCTGAAGCCTGTTCGAGAACCTGTTGCTCGCTCCAGCCGCTTCGGGCTGCCTCATAGCGCAAGGCCCAGCGCCAGAGGGGGGTCTCTTCATCCATCAACTGCAGGAACTCTCCAGCCGTTTGAAAGGGAAGAGTACACGCATCGCCCGCCAATACGGGCATGACGGGTGGCAACAGGTAATTCTCAAACGGATTTAGAGGTTCCAGTTGTTCGGGTGTCCAGCCTGTATGGCTGCGCAAGTGCCAGCCCCCCTGAGGGCAATCCAGGCGGTGGGCCTCCAGGTCGGGGTTACAGCTGATTAAATGACCAACCGCTGTCTGAATCTCCTCCCCGCCGAGAATAAAGAGCTCATGCAGATCACCGTGCAGGCAGACCGGGATGGAATCAATTTCCTGAACTTCAATCATGCCGCCGCCGGTGGAAACTGCGGTCAGGGTTCGCATATGTTCTCCGTCATGAAGTTCAAGCCGGTACGTGTTGGGGTGCTCTGCCCCGTAATCGAGGTAACGAATTTCTATCTCGATTCCTGCCCTTTCAAGCGCCCCGGTGTAGTGCTCCAGCCGTTCATCATCGGCTTCCCATCCCAGCAATCCGCCTGCCAGCCCCAGGTCTGAACCCTGCGTTTGATGGGTGGTAACAAGGGTGCCGGACGGGTCGTAATCTATAACAACTCGCTCTATACGGTTATTCATCAATGCCCGGGCGAGCCGCCCGATTCGCAGCGCAGCAGCGCTGTGCGAACTCGATGGCCCTCGCATAACAGGGCCGAGCACATCGTTGAACAGACTGGGAAGGGCCATCGTTTCATTACCGGTGACGCGGGTCTCTGATTGTACGTGTGTCCAGGGGAGGTGTCAGCCGACAGGCCCGTGAGCTGTTAGAATCGACCTTAAGCCATCATGGAGTTATGCCTTCATGCGATTCCTTATTGCCCTGATCATCATCATTCTCCTTGTCTTCAAATTCTGGCCGGAACAGCCCGTACCCACCGCTGAAGAGAGTTTTATCGGGCCTCAGCTTCAGCCGCTGAAAAAAGCCGAACAGGTCGAGGATCAGTACCTGAAGGCGCTGGATCAGAAAAATAAACGAATTGAACAGGAATCTGACGGAGGTTGATGAGAGTCAGCGTTGGCAGCGGGGACAGTAATAACTGGACCGCTGGCCGATAACCTTTCTCCGCACCGGAGCCGTGCACTGGAAACAAGGTAATCCTTCGCGTTCATATACCAGCAACTCCTGGGCAAAATAGCCGGGATTGCCTTCCGAATTCACAAAATCCCGCAAGGTTGTTCCGCCACGGCGAATGGCGTGGCTCAATACGTCACGGATGGTTGCCGCCAGCGCCGCGTAGCGCGTTGCAGAAATACGACCTGCCGCCCTTGAAGGATGAATGCCGGCCATGAAGAGAGCTTCTGACGCATAAATGTTGCCAACCCCGACCACGATTTTTCCATCCATGATGAAGTTCTTCACTGCGCCCCTGCGCCCGCGGGACGCCTTCCACAGGTGCTCTCCGGAGAAATCCCCGGAAAGCGGCTCGGGACCCAGGTTGCGAAGAAGTTTGTGGTCGTGCGCCGGTGTGTCCCACCAGGTAAAAACACCAAATCGTCGCGGGTCGTTGAAGCGAATGCATTTTCCACTATCGAGAACGATGTCCACATGGTCATGTTTTCGCGGCGGGTCATCCCGGTCGCATATTCGCAGGGATCCTGACATTCCAAGGTGGATTAAGATGCCGCCAGTCGGAACGTCCCTGGCCGGGTCATCCGTTTTCAGCTCAACAAGCAGGTACTTGGCACGCCGCCGGCAGTTGCTTACCCGCCGCCCTAATGCCCGTTGTACTGTTTCCGGCACAGGCCAGCGTAAGCTGGCATTGCGCACGATCACTTCGTCAATGACGTGCCCGGTAAGCGCGGGTTTAATTCCACGCAGGGTCGTTTCAACTTCGGGTAGCTCAGGCAAGGTCCGGGTCCCGTCCTTTTTCGGCATCAAAAAAAACCCGCCACGAGGGCGGGTTCTCTGTGTTCGGGAAAAGCACGATCAATTACTTGATCTTGGCTTCCTTGTACATGACGTGCTGGCGTACAACGGGATCATATTTCTTGATCTCCATTTTAGCCGGCATGTTCTTCTTGTTTTTGTCGGTCGTGTAGAAGTGACCGGTACCTGCAGAAGAAACCAGGCGGATTTTATCTCTTGCGCTCTTGGCCATTGTTCAAATCCTCCTTTATACCTTTTCGCCGCGTGACCGAAGGTCTGACAATACAGCATCGATACCTTTCTTGTCGATGATGCGCATACCCTTGGTTGAAACGCGGAGCTTCACCCAGCGATTTTCGCTTTCCACCCAAAAACGGTGGCGGTGAAGATTGGGCAGAAAACGTCGCTTGCTCTTAATATTAGAGTGCGACACGTTGTTTCCGGATATAGGTTTCTTTCCGGTGACCTGACAAACTCGTGACATGGGATTTCCCGTAAAAACGTTGAAAAATACAGCCGCACTTTATAACCCATTCACCACTTCCATGCAAGAAAAATCAACGAAAAGGTGCCAGTCGGATCCCGTGGTCAGTTTTGCCGATTGACTCGGATGCCTAATTTGGGCACGCTCGGCCTCATGGTGGATATATACCAGGATTTCCTGCCGGAGCCGCACTATCGAGTGATGCGTGAGCTTTTTCTTACTGAGAAACTGCCATGGTACTTTAACGACCGGGTCGTGAGCACGGAACGCCAGTTCATGTTTACCCATGCCTTTATGGATAACGGCCAGGTCATTAATGCGCATTTTTTTGAGCCGGTAAAGGCGATGCTCAGCCTGATCCAGGAAAAAAAGTCATTTATCGGGGTCAGCAGGATCAAGGCGAATCTCTACACCAACCAGGGCAAGGCGCTCAGGCACCCGGCACATTTCGACATCCCGCCGGATTCTGGCGTTTCACACAAGGTCTGCATTGGTGTTTATCACGTAAATGCCTGCAATGGTCTCACCGTCATAGGTGACCGGAAGATACCGTCGAGGGACAATCAGCTGATCCTGTTCGACAACGTCTCGCACTATGGAACGGTGCAAACAGATACGGACATCCGCGTTGTTCTGAACTTCAATTTGCGTATCATCAGATGAGCATCACAGTAAGCCTCTGGACGCCATCGATACCGGTGCCCCATCACCGACAACGAAGTGATCGAGTAAGCGGATATCCAGCAGAGAGAGTGCATCTTTCAGGCGTCTTGTAATCGCCTGATCTGCAAGGCTGGGCTCACTGATACCGGATGGGTGGTTGTGCGCGACAATGAGTGCAGCCGCTCCGTGGTTTAGCGCTCTTTCGGCCACCACCCTCGGATAGACAGTTGCGCCGTCGATGGTGCCGTGAAAAAGTTCTTCAAACGCGATGACACGGTGCCTCGTATCAAGGAACAGGCAGGCGAACACTTCATTGGGATGATCGCGCAGCACGGTCTTGAGGTACTGTTGTGTAACATCCGGGCTTTCCAATGGATCGCCACGCATCAGCATCTCGTGCAGGGATCGACGGGACAGCTCCAGCACGGCAAGCAGCTTGGCGGTTTTAGCCGGTCCCAGGCCCTGTTGTTGCTCCAGTGCATGACGTTGCGCCTGGAGTAATCCGCGTAAGCCACCAAAAGTAGATAACAGGCTCTCTGCCAGGTCGATGACCGGTAACTTCGCGGAACCAGTGCCCAGCAGGATGGAGAGCAGTTCAGTGTCAGTGAGGGCCGCAATACCTTCGCAAGCGAGTTTTTCCCTGGGCAGGATTTTGTTCATTGCACTATTGTGGGGATAGTTAAGATTTTCCAATACGGAAAAATCACCTGAGTGGATGTAAGCTATTGACCAGTAACTGGAGCAACAAAGTGATAGGCACCAAGCGGATATTGTTGGGCGTAAGTGGCGGAATAGCTGTCTATAAGTCGGCTGACCTGGTCCGGCGCCTGCGGGAAACCGGGGCTGAGGTCCGGGTAGTCATGACCCGGGGCGCGCTGGCCTTCGTGACGCCGCTGACGTTTCAGGCTGTTTCCGGACACCCGGTTCATACAACACTCCTTGATGAGGCTGCCGAGGCCGGCATGGGCCACATAGAGCTGGCGCGTTGGGCCGACCGAATTCTGGTCGCGCCGGCGACTGCAAATTTCATGGCCCGCCTGGCTCATGGGCTTGCCGATGACCTGCTTACAACGATCTGCCTGGCAACCTCGGCCCCAATTATTCTGGCACCTGCCATGAACCAGCAAATGTGGCTCAATTCTGCCACACAGGCGAATTGTGCTTTACTGGCTGATCGCGGCATTGAACTGGCTGGCCCGGCAACGGGCGGACAGGCGTGTGGTGAAACCGGTCCGGGCCGAATGCTTGAACCGTCGGAACTGGTGAAACTGCTTGCGGCGGAAGAACCCGGGTGCCTGGCAGGAAAGCGCGTTGTCGTGACCGCAGGCCCGACCTACGAAGACATTGATCCGGTACGTTATATCGGCAACCGCTCATCCGGCAGGATGGGGTTTGCGGTGGCCGCCGCTGCCGCCCGGGCCGGGGCAGAAGTACACCTTGTGGCCGGCCCGGTGGGGCTGGAAACACCGGGTGGGATCCTGAGAACGAACGTCAGGGGGGCGCGGGAAATGCGGGATGTGGCGATTCGACTGGTCGCTTCTGCGGATATTTTTCTCAGTGTGGCGGCAGTTGCTGATTACGCTCCCGCCCAATACGCCGGGCAGAAGATAAAAAAAGGCCAGCCCGAACAGAAGCTTAAGCTCGTCAGTACTCCGGATATTGTGGCCGAGGTGGCCGCGCTTGAGAACGGACCTTATACCGTTGGCTTTGCTGCTGAAACTGAGAATCTCAAAGAACATGCGTTTGAGAAGCTTTCACGTAAAAGGCTTGATATGATTGCTGCCAACCCGGTAGGTCGGGAAGGCTCGGGTTTTGACAGCGAAAACAACGAAATACTGATTTTGGCCCCGGATGGTGAGAAATATCTGGGTAAAGGAAGCAAGCAAGAGCTGGCACGTCTTCTTATTGATGAAATCGCTGCGCGAATTAACGGAATAGATGGTATTGAAACCTGTTCAGATAAAAATAATTGATCGTCGCCTGGGAACTGAATATCCGCTGCCGGACTATGCAACAGCCGGGTCAGCTGGAATGGATCTTCGCGCCTGTCTTGATGAGACCATTACGGTGTCTCCCGGAGAAACCCGGTTGATACCCACGGGGTTTGCCATGCATATGGAGGATTCCGGCATGGCCGCGGTCATTCTTCCAAGGTCAGGCCTGGGACATAAGCATGGTATCGTGCTCGGGAACCTGGTGGGACTGATTGACAGCGATTACCAGGGGCAGGTTTTTGTGTCGTGCTGGAATCGCTCTGATTCCGGATTTGAGATTGAGCCTGGTGCGCGAATTGCCCAGCTGGTATTTCTGCCAGTGGTGCAGGCTGCCTGGGAACGGGTTGAAGACTTTGACACCTCGGACCGTGGCGGTGGCGGGTTCGGGCATACAGGGCATTCGTAAAGGACTGCGATCATGGAGTTTAAGGAAAAACTGACTGAATTCTTGCCTATTTCGACAAATAAACAAGTCGATAAACGCCTTATTTTCTTGCTTGGGCTATTTGGCATCCTTGTCGTGGTTATGGCCTCCTGGCTGATTTTCAGCGATTGGAGGTATAAAAGTGCCACATTGGACGCGCAAGGTGAGGGCCGAATAGCCGTTGAAACTCTGTTGCGGCCTGTGCAAAACGTAAAACGCCTGATGGCTGATGAGCAGGTCCAGTCCATCGCTGTCCGGGCTGTAAACAACAAAGACACTCAGGCGGAGCTTTTAGCCTATCTGCAAAACGAAATCCCGCAGGTAAAGGATGTACTTTTACTGGGAACCGACCTCTCGGTGTTGAATCCTGAGGAACTCGGCCCGAATGGTTACGCCGTCTACGACATGGCGCTGTCAACTTTTGAGAATAATAAGGGAATGATGCAGATTCACTATGTGCTGCAACCGCCCCTGTTGTATGACTCATCGGTCGTCAAATCTGGTGATGATGTCATCGGAATTATGATTCTGGCTCTCGATCCGGACTACCTGCTGGCCGATGTGGATCTGGAGTATTCCTCGCTCGGTTTGATCAGCTACACGCAATACAATGGACGGCAGAAGCTGAGTCACATCAAGAATTGGGGCGATATCAGTTTGCAGCAGGAGGTTCCGGATCGAATTCCTGTGCCCGGCACATTGTTCCGGGTCGAATTCCCTCAACCAACCTATATTGGATTAATCAGCGGCGGGACCGCCTTGTTGGCTATTATTGTCGGTGTTGCCTGCCTGTTGGCAGCGATGTTTTTGTTTCGCGCTAACCAAAAATGGCGAAAAGCCCAGAGAATTAATGAAGCCAAACGAAAAGCGATGGCCCCACCGCCTGTCGCTGCATCGCAGCCGGTTAAACGCCCGGTTGCACCCGTTCCAGCTATTACGCAGGATCAGCTTACTGAGGATGAAGGTGAGCCTGATGGCGGTTCCGCTGTAACGACAGAACCGCCAGCCACTCCATCATCGGCCGCTATGCCGGACCCACCGCCGATGAGGCTGAAGTACAACATTACAGAGAGACGAAAATTGCAGGAAACAGAGCATTCGCCAGTTGAGCTCAAAGCCGAAATTTTTCGTGCTTACGATATCCGCGGCGTAATTGATAAAACCCTGGATTCCGGTGTTGCCAGGAGCGTCGGGCAGGCAGTTGGTACGGTTGCACTGGAGCACGACGCGGGGCCGGTTGTGGTCGCCCGCGACGGACGTTTGTCCGGTCCTTACCTGATGGAAGGGATGATTGAAGGTATCCTTTCCAGTGGTTGTGATGTACTTGATATTGGAGCGGTACCTACGGGTGTCCTCTACTATGCCGCCCATGAGATGGGCGCGGGTTCGGGGGTAATGATTACGGGAAGCCATAATCCGCCGGACTACAACGGTTTCAAGGTCATGATTGGCGGCGACCCGCTACACGGCGAGACCATCACTGATCTTTATCAACGTATTACAGCCGGGAACGTCAGTGAAGGGCAGGGTGTTCTGACCAGCAGGAATGTTGTTCCCGATTACATCGCGAGAATAGCGGAAGATATCCAGGTCGAACGGGAGATGAAGGTTGTTATCGACTGCGGTAACGGTATCGGTGGCGTTTGTGCCGCGGATGCCCTCAGGGCGATCGGGGTTGAAGTTCTGCCTCTGTTTGATGAGGTTGACGGGACTTTTCCAAACCATCATCCGGATCCGAGTGAGCCGGAAAACCTGAACGACCTTATTGAATCTGTACGATTGATAGATGCCGACCTCGGATTGGCTCTGGATGGCGACGCGGACCGGTTAGGCGTGGTTACCCTGGCAGGCAATATCATCTACCCTGACCGGATTATGATGTTGCTGGCGCTTGATGTGCTCGACCGTAACCCCGGCGCGACCATCATTTACGATGTGAAATGCACCAGTCATTTACCCGCGGTTATCAAACAGGCGGGCGGCAATCCTGTGATGTACAAAACAGGTCACTCGTTGATCAAGGCCAGGATGAAGGAGATTGATTCACCATTCGCCGGCGAAATGAGTGGGCACTTCTTTTTTGGTGAGCGCTGGTATGGCGTTGATGACGGAATCTATGCCGCTGCGAGATTGCTGGAGATTCTGGGCAGTAGTGAAAATCCCCCCGAAGCCATCCTTAATGCACTGCCGACCAGCTACAGCACACCCGAGCTGAAGGTTCATATGCAAGAAGGTGAGAACCACGCTTTCATTGAGGCTTTCAAAGCGAAGGCCTTGTTTCAGCATGCCCAAATTAATACCATTGATGGGCTGCGAGCTGATTTTGAAGACGGCTGGGGCCTCGTGAGGGCATCCAACACGACACCTATTCTGGTCGTTCGTTTTGACGCAGAAACTGAAGAAGCACTGGCCCGAATCAAGGCCACTTTCAAGTCACAAATGCTCGAGGTCAATCCGGATCTGGAGTTACCGTTTTAGAACCGGGAGGAATCAGACATGAAAATTTCCGCATTCATCGCACTATTGTTCTTGGTATTGCCCTTACAGGCATGGGCTGAAAAAGCTGAAAAAGCGAAAATCATCACTGGCCACAACAAGGCCGCCCAGTGTATTTCACCGGTGCAGATCCGCAAGATCGATGGCCGTGAAGCGGCCGTCCAACCCATGGGCTTCAGCCTGGACCCCGGGACACACACCATGACAGGTAGTGCCAAAATCAATACTTCAGCGTGTCCGACCGTGGGTAAAGGTACCGGTCGAAACAAAGTAGAGCCGCTCGAGGCCGATTTCGAGGCGGGTAAGACCTATTGGATTGGTTATGACCACAGCTCAAAAGACCGGGACGACTGGAAGCTGGTGATTTGGAAAGTCGAATAAAGGAAAATTCATGATGATCAGAACCTGTATTATTCTCGCTGCACTTTTTTTAGTGACAACTTCTGTCAAGGCTGAAGGTGAAGGCATACCGGTAGAACCGGGAATGTGGGAAATATCGTTCACCATGAACATGCCGATGATGCCGCAGCCCCATGTAACCAACACCACTGAATGCATGAAGGATGCTGAAATTTCCATGGATGATATGGCTGGGTCGGAAATGGATCCGAACTGTACGTTTGACATGGTTCAGCTCGATGGTGAGACCATGCAATGGACAGTCGATTGCCCCGTCGAGGGCGGAACCTCACACGGAGAATGGACCGCAACCTCCAAGGGAAGCTCTGTTACCGGCGAAGGTTTGGTCACCGTTTCCATCCCGGCAATGGGCCAGGAAATGGCGATGAACATGAACTGGGAAGGCCACCGAATCGGCGACTGCCCATAAGTTTCAGTAAGCACACTCGCTAAATACCGGGTCCACGGAGCCATTCCACGTGCTGTGAAAAAGCTTCAGTTTTCGCTCGGCGGGTGTGATTCCGCTTTCAGCTACATCCTGCAATGGCGTGAGGAATCCGGTTTCATTATCACCCGCGGCATTCAGTCGGCCACGTGCTGTCAATCCCTGGCGCGCCAATTCAATTACCTCGAGGGAAATTGACTGGACTGTACGCCCGCGGATACTGGCCTGCAGGCCAAGCCGGGGCACATCCTTGCGCAATTTCAAGCGCTCTTCCAGGCTCCAGTCACGGGCGATGTCCCAGGCGGCATCGAGAGAAGGCTGGTGATAGAGCAGCCCGGCCCAGATGGCGGGAAGTGCACAGAGCCGGGCCCAGGGACCGCCATCTGCGCCTCGCATTTCCAGAAAACGCTTGAGTCTGACTTCGGGAAACGCAGTTGTCAGGTGGTCTTCCCAGTCTTTGAGTGTCGGTCGTTCGCCGGGTAAAGCGGGAAGTTTGCCGTCGAGAAAGTCGACGAATGACTGCCCTGTTGCATCAATATATTTGCCGTCACGATAGACGAAATACATGGGTACACTCAGCATGTAGTCTGTATATTTTTCAAAACCCATATCGCTGTCAAAAACGAAGGGGAGCATGCCTGTGCGGTCGGGGTCAGTATCCTCCCAGACATGTGAACGATAACTCACAAAGCCGTTGGGTTTTCCATCCGTGAACGGGGAGTTTGCAAACAGGGCAGTGGCGATGGGTTGCAGGGCGAGCGAGGTCCGGAATTTTTGCACCATATCCGCTTCTGAACCAAAGTCCAGGTTTACCTGGACGGTACAGGTGCGCCCCATCATGTCCTGGCCCAGGGTGCCCACCTTATCCATGTATTCCCTCATGATCCGGTAGCGCGCCTTGGGCATCCATTCCACATCGTTGCGCTTTAACCCGGGGTGGAAGCCCATTCCCAGGAATGCGACGCCCAATGGTTCAGACACCGACCTGACCTGTTTGAGGTGTGTATTGACCTCGGTGCAGGTCTGGTGGATGTTGTCGAGCAGAGCACCCGAGAGTTCAAGCTGCCCGCCGGGTTCCAGCGTTATGGAGGCGCCGGTGTCGTCCAGCAAGGCGATCGGTAAACCGTCCTCAATGACCGGGTTCCAGCCGTAATTGTCCGCTAGCCCGGTCAGGATGGCGCGAACACCGCGCTCGCCGGCGTAAGGCAGGGTGCGCAGGTCATCCAGCGTATAGCCGAATTTCTCATGCTCTGTGCCCATCTTCCATTGAGACTCCGGTTTGCAGCCACTGGCAAGATAGGCAACCAGGTCATCCCTGGTTTCGACGGCGTTCTTGTTTTTAGAATCTGTCACAGAAATACTCCGAAATCTGGGTTTCCAATGGTCTGGACCGGCAAATCCCTGCGGAAATCACGGCGCTACAATAAATACATTGGAATGCCCGGTCCGATTGCCTAGGATACACGCAGGAACACGGACGAAACAGACTGGACGGCCACATGATCCTCCTCAACCGGCGCTTTTGCGCTCACGTCTTTGCGGCTTTTATGCTGGTGTCAGCGGTCTGCAAGCTGTCGGCAGCAGAAATCCATCGGGGTCTGGGCCCCGAGCCTGACTCCTTGCATATACACCAGGCGCAGGGGCTTGCTGCGGTTAACCTGTTGCGGGATATTCGTGAAGGCCTGGTCACTTTTGATGAGCAAGGGGAACTGGCGCCCGGCCAGGCCGGGTCCTGGGAAGTGCTGGATGGTGGAAAGCGCTACCGGTTTGTTTTGCGCAGCGACGCCCGCTGGTCGACCGGAGACCCGGTCGTCGCGGAGGATTTCGTACGGGCCTGGCACCGTGCCTTTGTGCCGGAAACAGCCGCTGCCACCGCGGGCCTGCTCAAGGATGTGCTCAATGCGGACAAAATCCTCCAGGGCGTGGAGCCCGTTTCATCGTTGGGGATCGTGGCTACAGAGCCCGGCATCGTTGAAGTCATCCTGAACGAACCGGCACCGTGGGTTCTTGAAGTTCTGGCCCACCCGGTGAGTTACCCCCTGCATCAAACGGGCCTGGATGATCCTTTGCATGCGCCTCTGAATGGTCCCTACGTACTGGAAGACTGGACACCGCGAGCCAGTATAAAACTGCGAAAGAACGAATTCTTTCACGCTGCAGACACCGTCAAAAGCGGATTTATCGAGTATTTCCCGATCGAAGAGCCCACCGCTGAACTTTCGCGGTACCGGGCGGGGGAACTGGACATCACCGAGACCATTCCTGCCGGGCGCTTCAAGTGGCTACAGGAAAACCTTCCGTCGGATCTGAGAGTGCACCCCTACCTCGGCACGTTCTGGCTGGGGTTCAATTTTCAGCACCAGGCCCTTGGCTATTCAGCGGATCTGCGCCGGGCACTTGCATTGGCGGTAGATCGTGAAATCCTGGTAAAAACGGTGCTCGGCGCTGGCGAAGTGGCCGGGTGGAGCGTCGTGCCACCCGGCATCAACGGATACGAGCCTGCACTCATGGTTGCTTCAGAGATGAGTCAGCAAGAGCGTGAAGCGTCGGCCGTAAGGCTGTTCGAGAACTCCGGATTCGGCCGGCATGAGCCTCTGTTGCTGGAGCTGCGGTATAACACATCCGGCGTTCATCGCAGGATTGCCGTGGCGGTAGCCGCGATGTGGAAGCAAGTGCTGGGTGTGAATACCCAGTTGGTGAACGAGGAATGGAAAGTATTCGTCAATAACCGGAGAATGGGTGTAGTAACCGAAGTATTTCGAGGCGGGTGGATCGCAGATTACGCCGATCCTTCAAGTTTTCTGGACCTGTTTATCAGCGACAATGCACTTAACAGCACGTTCTACAAAAGCGCGGATTTCGATATGTTGATGAAATCTGCAGAAATAACCACCGGTAGTGCAAGAATGGAACTTTTGCGGCAAGCTGAGGCCCAGTTAATGCGGGACATGCCGGTAATGCCGCTTTATTATTACGTTTCGCGCCACCTTGTCAGGCCGCGAATAACAGGCTTTTCAAACAATATCCGGGATATTCACCTGTCCCGGTACCTTGGTGTAGTTTCGGAGAATCCTTGAAAGCGTCAGTTCACATTAAAGCTCTGCTTGCGATCAGTCTGCTAAGTCTGGCGGCGTGCGGAGAGCGTGAAGGGGATTTCGGCAAACGATTGGATAAAAGGTCACAGCCGGTTGACCTGGTGCTGCTTGCAGATGGGCGGCCGGATCCTGCGGTCCTTGCCGATGAGCAAATTGTGCGGCGCGGCAATGGCGAGGAACCCGAGTCGCTGGACCCACACCTGGCCCAGGCGCTTCCTGCCACCCACGTTCTGATAGACCTGTTCGAAGGGTTGACTGCAGAATCCGCGGGTGGCGACCTGGTACCCGGTGCCGCATTGCGCTGGAATATTTCACGGGATGCAAGGACCTACACGTTTTACCTGCGACGGGACCTGCTCTGGTCCAACGGTGAGCCTTTGGCTGCCGAAGATTTCGTCTACAGCCTGAAGCGTGCGCTGAACCCGGAAACGGCCTCTGCGGCAGCCAGGACCCTGTTACCTGTTCTCAATGCGCGTGAAGTCCTGGCCGGTGAATTGCCGGTTGACGAGCTCGGCATCTCCCTGTTGGATGAGTTCACCATGCAGATCACGCTGACCGGGCCCACACCCTATTTCCTGGACTTGTTGGCCAGTCCGGTTGCATATCCGGTCAATCGCGCCAACGTCGAGACGTTTGGCGACGAGTTTTCCAAGCCGGGCAAGCTGGTGTCTAACGGCGCGTTTGTGCTGAAGGCCTGGACACCCCGGGTCAGTATCGAGCTGGAGAGAAACCCGAACTATCGTGAGGCGGACCTGAACCTGGTTGAACGCGTGTTCTACACGCCCACGGAAGACCGCTCCAGCGAAGTGAAACAGTTTCGCGCAGGTGAACTCGACTGGACCAACGAGGTGCCGAGTAACCAGTTCAGATGGCTGCTTGAGAACTACCCTGAGGAACTCGTAATCAGCCCCTGGATGGGCTCTTACTTTTTCGGTTTCAATCTGACGCAGGAACCTTTTATCGATAATCCATCCCTCCGGATGGCGTTGATTCTGTCGATTGATCGTCAGATCATCACCGACAAGGTGACTCAATTTGGAGAAATGCCTTCCTATTCACTGGTGCCACCGGGTATCGATGGCTACGTGCCGTTTTCACCGGAATATGCTGACTGGACCCAGGAAGAACGTAACCACGAGGCACGCAGGCTTTATGAGCAGGCCGGCTATTCTGAGCAAGAGCCTTTGCAGGTTGAAATCCGTTACAACTCGAGCGACAACCATAAGAAAATCGCACTGGCGGTGGCATCGATGTGGAAGCAGGTTCTGGGTGTGAATGCCACGCTGGTGAACGAGGAATTCCGGGTCTTTCTGCAAAACCGGGAGCAGAAAGTCATTACGCAGGTTTTCAAGGCGGGCTGGATCAGTGACTACAACGATCCCTATAGTTTTCTTGAGCTGTTCCGCACGGGTCACGGGCGCAATGATTACGGATACAGCAACAGCACGTTCGATGCCTTGCTCGACGAAGTAGGTACTGAGCGAGTCCGGGCCCGCCGTGAACGCCTGATGTTCGAAGCTGAACGCGTGTTGATGACAGACAATGTGGTCATTCCGATTTACACTTATGTGACCAAGCGCCTGGTTAACCCGCATCTCAAGGGATGGCAAAACAACGTGATGGACCATCACCCGACCCGAAATATGTTCAAGCTTAAATCACGCGAAATGCCTTCATCCGGAACGCAAAAATGAGGCAGGAAGGTGTATTCCACCATGCATCATTACGCCTGTTGGGCTTGATTCCAACCCTGTTGGTACTGATTACGATCGCCTTTTTTCTGATCCGGATGGCGCCAGGCGGGCCTTTTGACGGAGAAAAAGTCCTGCCACCCGAGATACGGGCAAACCTCGACGCCAACTACCATCTCGATGAGCCCTTGTTACAGCAGTACTTCCGTTACCTGGGCCAGAT
>Ga0316197_10000859_pt1 | contig 21426 bp, 6 predicted proteins | sample OudBiesiAoxic_MG_FD_204939 | JGI IMG/M metagenome (GOLD analysis project Ga0316197, IMG submission 204939) | Coastal sediment microbial communities from Oude Bieten Haven, Netherlands - site A oxic | ecosystem: Environmental > Aquatic > Marine > Coastal > Sediment | place: Netherlands... | reverse complement strand
GCATCCGGCTCCGCCCCGTCGAAGTAATGCCAGGTCGCACCGCGGGGACCGAGGGTCTTTGTCCGTTCGGCCGGCCACTCGACGTCCCCGGTGAGGAAGCGGTCGATTTCGACGAGCTCGGACTCCCGCCCGAGTTCGGGCAGCCATTTCTGCAATCCGGCGTAGGCGAACGCGAGGGGGGCGGCATTGTCACCGGTATGCTCCTTGTGCAATCGCAGCAGGCGCTTGAGCGCCTCCACTCCGTTCTCGATTTCCGATGGGACCCGGAAACAATTCGTGGCGTAATCCTGCAGGCTGCCGAGCGCCACCGGATGCGCCTCTCCCAGCGCCTTGATTTCTCCTTCCATCGCCTCCTTGAAGTGTGGGTGAGCAAGCTCCGGCTTGTCCAGCTGGAGATAGGCCGCCCCGAGGTTGTGAATGGAAATGAGGGTCTGCGGATTGTCGGCACCTTGGGTCTGCTTCGAGAGCTCGATCACCTTCTCCAACAATGGCAGCGCCTCCTCGAACTTCCCCTGGTTCATGAACACTAGCGCCTGGTTGTTCATGGCATCCAGCGTCACGGGGCTCAGATCCGAGTCGACCTCGCGCTTCCCATAGCGCTCCTCCGAGAGCGCGAAGTACCTGTTCGCATCCTCGGTCCGCCCGAGGGTTTTGCACAGATCCCCGAGAGAGCCGATGAGAGTGATGGTCTGGGCATGGTTCGGCCCCAGGACCCGTTCACTCGACGGCAGGGTTTCCTCGAACACCTTCAAGGCTTCCTCGAGGCGCTGCTGTTGTTGATAGGTGAAGCCCAGCGAGAGCCTGCTGAAGATCGTGTAGGAGGAATCTTCCCCATGAAGCTTCAGGTGCATTCGAAGCGATTGTTCGAAGAGCTCTTCGGCCTCCTCGAGCTTCCCCTGCCGGAGCGCGACCGTCCCGAGCGCGTTCCTGACCCCCGCCGTCATCGGGTTGTCCAGATCGCCCCAGAGATCATCGCCGAGGGCTTTCGCGCTCTCCAATAGACGCCGCGCCTCGTCCAGTTCGCCGAGTGTCGAATACAGTCGCCCCATCGTCATGCTGAGCGCAAAGCGGATGTCGCGCTCTTCCTCGAAGCTCGCGTCGAGCTGGGCAGCGGCCCGGTCGATGACGGTCCGAAGCTTGATGTCGCGATCCGCCTCCTTCAGCGGATTCCCGGACTCCAGCATGTCGTCGATGAGGAACGAGAGCATCCGGTCGTTGATCCGGAGATTCTGTTTCGCGGCGGCGCTCTCGCGCTCCGCGTCGGTCCGCGCGAGGTCGGCGTCCACCCGCGCCTCGTTCGCGAGCTTCGCCTGCCAGACGCTCACCGCAGTCCCCGCTACCAACATCACCGCCAAGACCGCCGCGGTGCCGATCCCCATCCGGTGACGCCGCGCGAACTTCCTGACGAGGTAGAGCCGTGACGGCGGAGAAGCCGCCACCGGTTCATTGTTGAGATGCCGCCGCACGTCCTCCGCAAATGCGGTGGCCGACTCGTAGCGCCGTCCACGCTCCTTCTCGATCGACTTCATCACGATCCAGTCGAGCTCCCCGCTCACCTCGCTGAGGAGCTTCCTTGGCGTGGTCTTGCGGGTCGATGAGATACTGGTCATCTGCTTTTCGGCGAGGCTGGCGAGGCGCTTGCTCGGAGACGGCGGATCCTCCTCCCAGAGGATTCTCTCGATCTCCGCGAGTGCCGACTTCTTGAAGCGCTCGGCATCAAATGGGAGGGTCCCGGTCAGCAATTCGTAGAGGATCACACCGAGCGCGTAAATGTCGGTGCGGGTATCGATATCCATCCCGCTGATCTCGGCCTGCTCCGGACTCATGTAGGCCGGGGTTCCAACAATCTGCAGGAATCCGGTGAAGAGGGTCTGGTCGGTCAACTGCTGTCCCGCTGCCGCGGCTTTCGCGATCCCAAAGTCGATGATCTTGGGAACCGGAAGACTGTCCGCATCCTCCTGCGATACCAGGATGTTGGAAGGCTTCAAATCACGATGGATGATCCCCTTCTGGTGGGCGTGCTGGACCGCCTTGCAGATCTGGATGAACAATTCGAGGCGAGCCTCCTTGGTGAGTTGGTGGGTTTCGCAGAACTCGTTGAGTGGCGCTCCGCCCACCAGATCCATGACGAAAAACGGCATCCCCTCGTCGGTCTCCCCGGCGTCGAAGACCTTCGCGATGCACGGGTGATCCATCATCGCGAGCGCCTGGCGTTCCGCATCAAAACGTGCCAGCACGTCCTTCGAGTCCATCCCTTTCCGGATCACCTTCAGTGCCACCGTCCGGCGCACCGGCTCGGATTGCTCCGCCTTGTAAACGATCCCCATCCCGCCCTCCCCCAACTTCCCCAGGAGCCGGTAACCGGCGATGTGCGGCAGGGCGAGGTCTTCGTCGGAGGTGGCTCCGGTCTCTGGCTTGGTTCCCACAGGAGGATCCATACCATCACGCCGGATCACTGGCCACACAGATTCTTCGAGAGCAGATCCAGGGCCATCCTACCGCGCACCTGCTCGCAGCCCGGCGTCCCCGGGGCTTAAAAGGAATTTCTTAGCAATTCATGCTCACCATCTTCCGTGCTCCAATCGGGCCTATGACAAATCCGATCTAGCTAATGGGGAGACGCGATGGCAATGGCGAGGTGTGAGGACAAAACGAATACGTCGTGCCTCCAAAGACAGACTTGAACTCCAACAGAACACACGCGCGAAAATTGCGATAGAGCTTTCCCCAGCCAGCAATCTTGGCTATAAAAGCTTTCCCGAGATGGATCCAGCGAGCGGTAGAGAGGACGAAGGCCAAGCAAGCTCCGCAGATTTTCGCTCAAGTACGGCCGAGGAATTGCTGCCGGTGCTCTATGCGGAACTGCGCAAGCTCGCAGCGAGCCGGATGGCTAGTGAAGGGCCGGGGCAGACCTTGCAGCCGACGGCGTTGGTTCATGAGGCCTATCTCCGCCTTGGCTCCGGTTCCAAGTGGAACAGCAGGGCGCACTTTTTCGGATCGGCGGCGCAGGCGATGCGAAGGATTCTGATCGAGAATGCGCGGCGGAAGGGACGCGTCCGGCATGGCGGGCACTTGCGGCGGGTCGATCTGGAAAATTTTGATGTCGCCTGGGAGGCGAAACCTGAGGAACTCCTGTTTCTCGATGAGGCGCTCAGCTTGCTGGAGAAAGAGGACGAGGTGGCGGCGAAGCTGGTCTCATTGCGTTTCTTTGCGGGGATGCCCAATATCGAAGCCGCGAAGATGCTCGGACTGTCTGAGTCGAACGCCAAGCGCACCTGGACGTATGCGCGCGCCTTTTTGCACCGGGAAATGACGCAATCGTGAACCGATCGCGGGAATTCGGCGCACTGAGAGTATGAGTGCAGCGTCCTAGATCAAGCCCCTGACCCAATGGGAAATTTACGCCAGCCCCCTACAGAGCGAGAACTTTTCGAGCAGGCGTTAAGCCTACCGGACAGAGCCGATCTCGCAGCGTTCCTCGAAGGGGCCTGCTTGGGAGATCGCGGTCTGGAAAAACAGGTCGCCGCTCTGGTCGCCTCCTCCGCGGAGGCGGAGCGACTTCTTCCGGACGAGCCTGCGTGCTGGACGGTCAGTGCCGAGAAACCGGGGGAGGTGATTGGCAACTACCTATTGGAGAAGCTCATTGGAGAGGGCGCTTTCGGCACGGTCTGGTTGGCCCATCAGCTCAAGCCGGTGCAGCGATCGGTGGCGGTCAAGATCCTCAAGTTAGGACTCGACACCGAGGCGGTGGTCGGGCGCTTCGAACAGGAACGTCAGACCTTGGCGATGATGGGTCACCCGAACATCGCCAACGTCTACGATGCAGGCGCGACCACTACAGGGCGCTCATTTTTCGTGATGGAGTATCTGGATGGTGAGCCGCTGTTCGCTTACGCCGATTCCCGTCAGCTCACCATCGGGCAGCGGCTCGACCTCATGCAAGACGTCGTGGCGGCGGTCCAACATGCGCACCAGAAAGGCATCATCCACCGGGACTTGAAGTCGTCGAACATCTTGGTCGTCGAAATCGATCGCAAACCGGTGCCAAAGGTGATCGACTTCGGCATCGCAAAACTGATCTCGCCCACGTCAAACCCCGACCGCACCCTGATGCCTGGCAGCTGGGGCACACCGGGCTACATGAGCCCGGAGCAGCTCGCTGGCGGACCGGTCGATACGAGGAGCGACATCTTCTCGCTCGGAATCATCCTCTATCAATTGCTGTCTGGCGTAGCGGCCAAACGAGGCGCTTCTAGCAGCGCGCCGGATCTCGCCCCGAGCCGGGGTCTGACGAAGCTGAACCCGAGCGGGCAATTGCAGATGGCGGCCGCACGCTCGACGACTCCACGCGATCTCGCAAAAACCTTGAAGGGCGAGCTGGACTGGATTGTGTTGCGCTCCGCGGCCGAAGAACCCGCTCGGCGGTACAGTTCGGCCGGCGCCCTCTACGAGGATTTGGCTCTGTTCCGTGCCGGGCGCCCCGTTGCTGCTGGCCCGCCGACCAGGCGATACGTCGTGGGGAAGTTTGTTCGCCGGTATCGCGGCAGACTCGCAGTCGCCGCACTGGCGGTTTTCGTATTGCTGGCGGCGACCATGGTTAGTTTGCTCTACGCCCGCAAGGCGCAGCTGGCGTCGCTGGCGATGGAGGCCGCGCTCTACAGAGCGCATCTGGCCGGAGCGACAGCGGTGCGCCAGTCCGGCCGGATGGGGCAGCGGTTGCAAGCGCTGGCCGCGGTCGCCGCCGCGGCAAAAATTGATCCCACTCCTGAACTGCGCAACGAGGCCATTGCCGCAATGGCCTTGCCGGATTTGGAACTGCTCGGCACGCTTGATGCGATCCCGGAACAGAATGAGGTGTATGCGTATGACTTCGTTTCCGATCTCCTGCTAACGGCTCGCTGCGACCGCCTGGAGATCCATTGTCACCACGTCCAGACCGGTGAGCCCTTGGGCCTTGTGCCGCTCCACCCCGAGCCCGACTCGATCAACAGACTCAACGTCAGCCCCGGAGGGGCGATCGTCGCCGTCTACGGGGCTGCCCGCCTGTCCTTCTATGAGGTAGCGACTGGCCGTCGCATTTGCCAAATCGATGGCGCGGTCTCCCAGCAACACAGTTGTATCTTCCTCGGTTCGGCGCGCAGGGCGCTAGTCGCGATGGCGGCTGGCGGTCTCGCGGAGATCGATCTCGAAACCGGGGAGGAGCGACGCCGGATCGAGACCGCCGGGAAGGTATTCCACATTTTCACAGATGCTGCGGAAACGCGTATCGTTGCCTGCTTGAAAGATGCCCAAAAGATCCAACTGATCGATCCGGCGAGCGGGGCCGTCACCACCACCATCTCGCGGCCGGGCGAGACGCTCATGGAGACGTCCCAGTCTCCAGACGGACGATTTCTCGCCTACGGGGGTGGCAGAGGGATGGCGAGATGCCAGAACCTTGCCAACGAGGCGACACCGCTAGTGGAACTGGAAGGTCACACCAACAGGGTCAACAAAATCTGGTTTGTCTCGGATGGCGACTGCCTAGTCACTTCCGCATGGGACGGCACGGTGCGACTTTGGAGTGCGACGGGATCGCAGTCGCTCAGGCTGGAGGGCACAGCGGTCTGGGCTTCTCGGGGCGGAGATCGGATTTTCATCGTGGATGGCATCCGGGCGCGACTGTACCGGGTGATCCCGTCGCAGGAAGTCACCATCTGCTCGCAGCGGGTGCCGACGAAATCTCCGAACATCGCGTTTTCCCCTGACAGCACACGGGCGGCGATCTGTAGCGATGAAGGAACTATATTAGTCGCGCTACCCGGGGCACGTGTTCTGACATCGTTCGGGTCCCGCCATCGGATGGGATACTTTGCTCCAGATGGGAAGACGCTCACCACCACCGGCGAAGATGGCGTGCGTAGCTGGGACTTGGACGCGCTGACAGGAGCACCCAATGCGATCACCCGCCACGTGCAGAGCGAACACTCGACCGTTCTCGAACCGATTCCCAGTATGTACATCGCTCGGGACACCGAAAACACCCTGTTGGCCGCGGCATCGTTTCCGCGGAAACCAGGATCCAAACAACACATTCGTATTCTGAATATCGCCAACGGAGCCACGCTGGCCGAAATCCCGTTGAATCAGAAAGATATCACTTCTCTCGTATTCGATCCGCAGGGGCGTTGGCTGGCAGCATCCTACCATGGAGGAGACGGATTTACCGTCTGGGACACAGAGGAATGGAAGCCAATCGCCAACCCCGCCAAGGGTGTCAGTTTTATAAACCTAGCGGTGAACAACGACGGTCGCCTGCTCGTGACCGGCTCGATTGCGGAGATCTGTCTGTGGGACACCTCGACCTGGGAATGCGTGCAGCGTTTCCCCTGCGAGGTCACTTCCTACTATGCGAAACCGGTAGACTTCTCCCCCGACGGCAGCCTCCTCGCCTGCGGCTACGATACCGCGCAGATCCAGTTGCGCCGGGTCTCCGATGGTGCGCAGATCGCCAAGCTCACCTTGCCGATCGTTGAAAATTATAAGCGGCTCAAATTTTCGCCGGACGGGCGATTCTTGGGCATCTCAGACGAGACAAGAGCGGTATTCTTCGATCTGGAGGCCATCGGCAAGCACCTCGACCTCATCGGTTTAGGAATGGAGATGCCGTAGCGAGAGGGACTTGGAGCAAAGTTGAACCAGTCTGGTCGGTTTTGGCGCACTGGATGATGTGAGCATCAACACACTCTCGAGAACCTCATCTTCTGGGCGGCGATTCCCATCGATCGGTTCCAGCCGATTCGGCGCTGCGATCCGAGTCGCGCTCGTCTGGCTCGCCTGCCTATCTCCCCTAGGCGCTGCGACCCAATCCTTCGATTTCCCTGAAGGGTGGAACTTGGTGACGTTTCGTCTCCAGCCCAGCCAAGCGAACCCGAGCGATGTTTTCGCAGCCATCAATGCATCGATCGATTCCGTGTGGGGGTTCGATGCCGCGTCCCAAGCTTGGAAATCTTACCTGCCGGGTGGGGACGATCTCGGGCCGGCGGGAATTGATACGATCCGCGCCGATCGAGCCTATTGGATACACGCCAGCCGACCGATCGTAAACTGGGTCGTCGAAGGCGAGTTGCCCCGGGAAGGCGGTCTCCCGCTGGCGGCGGGGTGGAACCTCGTCGGCATGCCCGTCAACGCGCTGGATCTGCCCGCGATTTTGAAGATCGGTGATCTCTTTAGCGGGCAAAACGTGTTGGGCAACGTGCGAATGTTCAAGTGGCGGAGGAGTGCGTTGGGAGTCTCGGATGAGGCCGACCCCATCGATCCCTCGGAGTTCCCGGATTCGTTCTGGACCGAACTGTCGGCCGATAGCCCGTTCAACCTCGACGACGGCTACTGGGTCTACACTGCCAGCCCCGTCGCCTGGGCGCCGAGCATCCCTGTGATCAAGCCGTTCCCGTATCACTTCGCCAGCGAGGCGATGACAGTACGCGTCTGGGAATTGGGACCGGATGGAATCGTGCAGATTCCAGTGGTTGTCGACAGTTCCTTCACGGGAGCCTCCGTGCGCTTCACGAGCAGGGGGACTGCCCTGAACATCGTCGACTACACCATCGCGGGACTACCGGAAAATGTTCAGGTGGGAACTGTCGCACACACACCAGGGGCGACGACCGCCCAGATCTCGATCCGCATCCTCGATATCGACAGGTTGAAATCGTCCCGGTCCCTCGCCCTGTCGCTCGTCTTCGATGAGAACGAGCTCGATGATCTCTACAGCCTCACTTCCGAACATCCTTTGTCCATGCGGGTGACGCTACTGTGGGCAGACGCGGGACTCTACGAAGGCGTGCTGTCGATGGGCACCCACCCGGAGGATCTCGAGACCACTGCACATCCCGTGAGCGTCGGCTTCGAGCCCTTCCGCTGCGGACTGCGTTCGAATGGCACCGTCGTCTTCGCCCCCGTGAAACAGGGCATGTTCTCCAATGGAATCACAGGCAGCTTTTCCGGAAACGCCAACCTGGAACCCCAGCTCAGTGTTCCGGCGGCCCAGCGGTTCCTGCTGAGCGCCCAAGATGTCTACCCGAACCCAGTCTCCATCTCTTTTACCCCGAGCGAGACCCACCGCTATGGGATCAGCGGTGAAGGGGAAGCCACCGAAGTGTCCGAGTCCATGCTCGAGATTCGGGGATCGGTGTCCATCGAGGGAGTTCTGGGGACACCGATCGAAAGCCCGGCGGCTTTCAGGGGGATTTGGGTCGAGTAGCCGCACTGCAACTAACGAACAACCGCACTGTTAATGAAGAGCAAGACCACACAATTTCCCCTATTTGTCATTCTGGGCCTCGCGTTTCACGGAGCCACCCACCTGGCCCAAGGCGATGTGTATGTCGCACCGCCTGAGGAATTTTCCCCGCCGGTAGCCATCGGCCTGGTTGCCTATTTCCCGCTTAATGGAAGTGCGAATTCGACAATTGGAGACTTTGATGCAGACGACAAAGAAAATATCGCTTTTCTACCGGGTGGCGCGAACGCGAATACCGGAGCGTCCGCTTTTTTTAGTTTGAATAGCGCTTGGAGCCGCATCCGGTATGACTACGACGTCGAGCTGAACCCGCAAAGTTTCACGCTGGCGTTCTGGGTGAAGCCAAGGGATACCCCGTCCACTAGTTCCGTCACTTTGATGACGAATACATCCTATTCACCAGACCCTCTACCCGGCGGTTTCTCGCTCGGCTATCGCCGGTTTAACGGCGAGTTATTTTTCTTAAGCAATGACGCCAATGGTGTCGGTGATACTCTAAGGGGCCAGGGGCAAACTCCAGGCGTTTGGCAACATGTTGCGATCAGCTACGACCACCTGCTGGAAAGAAAAAATCTTTACGTGAATGGAAACCTCGTGGGAACGAGGAACCAATCCATGGCACCGAACAGATCGCCATCGCGGCCTTTCGATATCGGAATCTATGAGGGCCAATTCGGACTCACTGGAGGGTTTGATGGCCAGATCGATGATGTCGGATTGTGGAATGGAGCACTCAGTATCCAGCAGATCCGTATGGCGAGAATCCTCGGAGCGGAGTCATCGGGAGTCACAGGTTCTGGTGATCTGGTAACCTGGCAGGGAAACGGTGAACCGGTTAATGACCTCCGCTATGAAATCGACGCTTTCACCTCCATACAGGATGCGATTGATGCGGTCGAGGATGGGGGTACCGTGCATATCGCTCAAGGGAATTACGCGGAGGGAAAAGTCGTGACAATCGACAAGAATGTTACCATCAAAGGCTCAGGTGCCCATATTACGATAATCAGCGGCGGGGATAACCATCGGGTCTTCTATGTCGATGGCGATTACGATGTGATTCTGTCAGGCTTGAGCATCATCGACGGCATCGCACCGTCGTCCATAGTGGCTTTTGGAGGTGGTGTCTTCCACGCGGAAGGCAACCTCGTGATCGACACATGCGTTGTTGCAAACAATTACGCCCCTATCGGTGGCGGAATAGCCTCCCTCCTAGGGAGGTTGACTATTTTGAACTCTACGTTTTACGGGAACAGAGGAGGCTCTCTCAGCAGCCAACAATACGGGGGCGCAGGCATTTTCGGCGGGGGGCCGCTGTTTATTTCAAACTCTACAATCTCCGGAAACTCAATCATCAACGCTGGGCTTGGGGGAGCTGTTCTCATTGGAGATACAGGCGAAGAGACATCGTTTGTCAATTGCACGATCACCGCGAACACGGCGTCTATTGGAGGCGGGATAGCATCACTGGGTTTGATGAATGAGGTAACGATCACAAATTCTATCGTCGCCGGAAATAGCGCCGCCGAAGATCCTGACATTAGTGGGTCCGTAACCAGTGGCGGGGGTAACTTCATCGGCATCGATACGACTTCGAACGGAGCATTCATGGACGACCTCCGGTTCAATAATCCTGCCAGCACTATAAATGACGTTCTCGTAAATATCTTGGAGAACAACGGGGGCACAACACCCACCCATAGGCTCTCACCTGGAAGTCTCGCGATTGATGCAGGAATTGATGGCCCTGTCGCTGATCACAATGGCAGTCCCTTGCTCACCGATCAGCGCGGCGCGTCCTTTTCGCGGTCGATCTGCCTCACCACAGATAGCGGCGCCATCGAGGCGAATCCGAGCGCCTGTCCGGCCGTCGCTCAGTATCGATTGGACGAAGGAACGCGGTATGACACAGACCAGGGAACCGAGTTGGATACCGCGTCAATTAAGTTCGCTGATGTCATCGACGACGACGGCGATCCTTTTAACGAACAAACCGAACCAAAATTCAAACCGGAGCTGGTCCAAAAGGCGATCGATCTCTACAAAGACATGATTCTGTCGCACACACCCTCTTGGATCCCCGGATTTGATGGGGCCGGTGTCACGGTGACTAGCCGTGGGCCCGGGCTGGTGGAGGATGCCGCCGGCGAAGGGGGCGCTGATTTCGACCGGCACCCGAATCCCTTCGGCGGACATACAATCGGGTTAACCAATTTCACAGAAGTCGAACGGGCGATCGCGAACCCCGCTGTCAGCTTTTCAATCACCAACCATGACGCGGTGAATTTTGGAGATCCGGACACGGACGGAGCCGCGCCCGGAGAGGGGAGAATTCTGCTTGACGAGCCCTTTCCAAACAACACTGGCGGTGACGACAACAACTTCTTGATCACCTTCGAAGCCAACCTGGTGATTCCAGCTACCGGGACCTACTACCTCGGCTTCCAGGGGGATGACGGTGGCTACTTGCGCATTCCGGGGCAGACCTTTTCCAATCTCATCGAGAACGTGACGGGTAAGTCTGTGATCGATGAAGGGGGCGCCCGCATCGTTTGCGATATCCCGACGGGCAACAGCAGCACGGTGGGCATCATCTCGCTGACGGAAGGCAGCTATCCGATTCAGGGAGGCTTCTTTGAGCGCGAAGGTGGTGCCCATTTTGAAGTGTTTGCACTCGAGCCGTGGAGCAACACAAGCGAATTGATCACGAGGAACGGGGCGACCTCGTGGGACGCGAACGCATGGGATCTCGCCGCCAACCAGACCGAGCTCCTCAAGGCCGTCCGCGAGATGATGGTTCCCTACATCTACGCGGCCAAGAACGCCCAAGCCTTCAGGGCAAAAGCGCGGCTGATTCTTAGCATGAATCTTGAGACGGATCTTGAGGCGAAAGAACAGGAGATGGATGTTAATGCGAGATCCCACCTCGAAAATGCTCTGCAGGCATTCGAGAATTTCGCCCGCGATCCGCAGTTTGACTACCTCCTGATAGATCCGGTTCCGCCTGGATTTTTGGACAGTGAGAATGACGCCTTCAATGGTTTCAAAGAGGCGCGCCGGCAGTTATTCTCCGCCTACGGCCGCGCCTTGGCAACGCTGGCGCGGGTCGATCTCAACCAGCTCCAACGGGATTACCACTCCTTGTACGATGTTGAGGTGTACCGCGGATCTCCAACAGCATCTCCAGCGGCTCTCAATGCCCTCGCCGATACTGCGGACGCCGCGGCTTCCCTGCTGCAGATGCGCCTCCTCGTTCTAGGGGCGATCAGCGGCCTTGAAGAATTTCCTCAGGGAGATTTTGTGATTGCGAGTTCGGCCGTGCCTCGGCTGAGGCAACTGGCGTCGGCTATTCGGCGTGGAGAGACGGTGTTCATTCACGATGCCGACCGCCCTTCCGCCACTGCAGGACACGGGTATGGATCGTACTTCGTCCCCTTCTTCTACGAGGCGGGAGACACCGGGAGTGTGTTCAGCTCTTTTGGGGGATTGCTGTCAAAGGCGAAGGATCTGGCCGGGCTGTCTCGCGTCGCGGATGCGACCGCACTCGCGTCCATCGGGGAATACGCGTTCAACAGGGAAGCGGTGGAGATGCGGTTGGAAAACCTAATGCGGGAGACCTACGCACAGCTCGCCGATCTTTGCGGAACCATCGAAGTCATCGATAACGGTGCGCTGACCCTGGTTCCCGATATTGTCGGGATCTACTCCCGCTATCCGGAATCCGGGCAGAACGAGCAAGGCTGGAGCGAGGGGCAAATCTATCAACAACGCCTTGCCATTCACGCTGCCCAGAACCGCTATCTCTCTGCGGCCACCTATCTGGCGAATGTCAGGGCGCGCGCACAAGGTGTGCTCGACACCTTTCTGAAAAAGAAAAGCCTCAACCAAAGTTTCGTTGAAAACATCCTGACCAAGAACAATGATCAATTGATCGGACTTTCGAAGCAAGCGGGTGAACTTGAAGCTGATCTAATCCAATTCAGGGCGAAGGTTCAGGCTGACTTGAAGAAGAGCCAGGGCGGTGGAGCCTTTGGGAGATTCGCTTCTGCCACCCTTGGTGTGGCAGTCGGAATCGCAACTGGCAATCCAGTAGCAGCCGCTGGGGCAGCCTTAGACTACGCGGGAGGTGAAGCTGCCATTTCGAACGAATTAGCCGCTACGCAGGCCATCGCAAAAGAGGAGTCCAGCGTCCAACGGCAGATCACTGGATTGGAATCTCGGAAACTGGAGATCAGCTTTGAGACGGAACTGGCGAGGATCGACCTCCAGCTGCAGGAGGAAGAACTACTCGTGTTTCAGCAGCATCGCGAAATTCTCCGCGAGGCGAGCCGGGCGGAAATTGATCTAGAGTCCGCCCGGATCGATATCCTTGCGCAGGAAAGTGCGCTGGGATCACTGATGGGACGAGTCAACTTTATCCTCTCGGAACTCATCGCGGAGTTGAGCTCCCTCGAAGACAGCGTTCAGAATAGCCCGGACACCCGGATTATCCGAGATGCGGCCATCGAGCGGGCGGATAGGAAACTGATCCAGGCACAGGAGTGGGCGTTCCTAGCGGCCCGCTCGGGACAGTATCTCTCCTTTGGAAACAATGAGCAGTTCGACTTCTTCTTGGAGATGGAGGGGCGCGTGTTGGCGGAGCGCAACAGCCAAGACTTGGAGGACTATCTACAGGATGTCGAGGACCGGTGGGATCTGACCGGCATCTCCAACGGGCTTCCGCGGGCGCGGGAAGTCCGGCTCTCGCTCAAGAACGACTTCGCTCAGGGCAACTACCGGACCGAGGACGGCATCGTCTATGACTTTCGCGCCGGAGAGTTTTCCTTCACCGAGAACAACCAGGAGACCACGATCGTTTTTGCCGGAGCGGATCGAAGAAGTAGCGAGTCCGCCTTTGGCGACTTTCTCTTCGAACACAGGGTGCCTGACCCCGCGGGTTCCCAAGGATCGGAAATGATCCTGATCCCGTTCTCGATCAGTCTGCAACCCACTACCCCACAAATCGCCGGCGCCAACGCCTTCGGCCCCCGGAACAGGTTCTACACCGCGAACGACTTCGGTGTGCTCATCGATGGCAGAGGAGCCTCCGATTCGGACTTCGGAGTCCGGGTGAACATCAGGGTCAAAGGCACCTTCAGCAACCTGAGCGAGGTCGATGTGATCCTGCGCCCACGGGGTGTCTTCTCCATCTATCACCAGAGCCCCGCGACCGATCGTCGCGCCATTCGCTATTGGCCCTTCGACTACAACGCGATGGATCGAGAAGCGGGGATCACCGCGACGATCAATGGGGCAGGTGGAAAAAATCCCCAGCTACACGGCCTGAGCCCGGCCAACGACCGCTGGGAGCTGGTGATCCGCGACCAGGATGGCAACAACAACCTGTTTTTTAACCAACTCGACGAGATCCAAGACATCGAAATCATCTTCGCGCTCACCAGCTTCACGGACTCCGGCAACTAACTGGCGCACCACTCAACACAGATCACCTCAACCACGCCATCCATATGAAATCTATCACCCTATCCTCGATCACTGCGGGGCTTCTGCTGTGCCTGTCATCTGCTTTTGGAATCCCGGGAATCCCGGAACCCGGCGTGGTCATGTATGGCCGCGTCCTGGACATCGACACCGGCGATCCCGTCGCCATCCGCTCGCTCTCCTGGACAATCAGCCAGACCGGGGCGGGCGCCAAAACGTTTACCTACACCCTGGCGGACGATGCCTTGTCAGTGGCCACCATCGACGGCGAACCGCACTATATTCTACAAATCCCGTTCGAGAGCTGGGTGGACCTCAACGATGTCGACGCTTCCCCGCGCAGGTTTCGCCTGACCGCGGGGTCGCCTTTCACACGCAGCGCCCAGGCCAACGGCGCCTCCGCTACGATCACCGGGGGTGCGGGGGGCGGATTTATCTTCCCGACCCAGAGCGTGCCCTTGCAACGTGGCACCGTGGTGCGTGTCGATCTGCGCGGACAGGCGAGTACCGGCGGCGGCGATCCTGATTTCGGCGACACGGTGGTCGATCTCGCCATCGGAGACATTACCGGTGGCGGTCAGCTAGTCGACTCGACCCTCAACTGGGACGGGGAAAGCGGTGAGGAATACTCCGTGGAATACTCGGATAGCCTGACCGCTGGCTCGTGGATCGCCCTCGGGAACACCAGCGCCGATGCTGTGGGCAACGCGAGCTACAGTGTCCCAGAAGACTTGCCTCCCCCAGCGGATGGCAAGCGCTTCTTTCGGGTCCGACTGACAAACAACTAACCAGTGGAGTACGATGCGAACGAAATATCGTGGTGTGAAATGGGCGATTTGGACGGGGGTCGCGACGGCTTTCGCGATCCCTAGCTGGTCCGTCGCAGAGACGGAAGGGATCTCCCCGCAGGTGATCTCGCTGCCGAGCGGCGCGGGCTCGATCGAGGGCTATGGCGAGTCGTTCGAGCCGCAGCTGAACACCGGCACATTCACCTTCAGCGTGCCGTTCAACCTGCCGACCGTCCGCGGCGACGTCGGACCGAGCTTTTCGCTGAACTACAATTCCGCCAACGGCAACGGTTGCGTTGGCATGGGCTGGAAGCTGAGCATCCCGTACATCCAGTTGCAGACCGACAAGGGCTTGCCGCGCTACGAGGGCGGTGACTCGTTCATCGATGCCAGCGGCGAGGAGCTGGTGCTGACCCAGGACGGCACCTACCGGATCGAGAACGAGGGATCGTTCCGCAAGTTCGAGAAAATCCTGCTCACCGCCGATCCCGATGGCCCGATCGGCTGGCGCGTGCACCTCCCCAACGGGGTCGTCTACAACTACGGGATGGCCGCGCAGTCGCGGCTCGATCTCCCGGCGGACCGCGTCCCAGCGGGTGGCAACGGCACCTTCTGCTGGATGCTGGAGTCGGCCGAGGACACCAACGGCAACCGCGCCGAGTACACCTATTTCAAAGAGGAGGTCCGCGATGGTGAAGGGGTTCTCGTCGGCGAGGAGATCTACTGTGATAAGATCATCTACGGGCTGCACAGCGACCTCCCCTCGGAAGTGTTCGAGGTGCGCTTCGCCTACGAGGGCGGGCGTGTCGATCCTATCATGGATTTCCGACCACGCTTCTGTCGTGAGACACGCCTGCGCCTCAACACGATTTCCGCCCACCACGGGGCGCGGCGGATCCGCCTGTGGCGCTTGGAGTACCAGGACGACTGTCCCGTCACCCTGCTCAAACGGTTCACAGGCTTCGGCGACGAGCGCAGCAGCACGGGTGCCGGCGCGCAATTGAACCGGGACTTCCTCCCGGCGATGGAGTTTGATTACACCCCCTGTCGTATCGGAGATGTCTGGGAGCTGAAGAACGTGGCCGATGCCCCACCGGTGCTTCTAGATAATGGTGAGGCCGTTTTTGTCGACATCGATCAGGATAGCCTGCCGGACATCCTCCACGAACAGAACGGCGAGCTGCGCAGCTACCTCAATCTGGGGCGCGGCATGGAATGGGGCGATGCTAACATTTTCGCGTCCGTCCCGGGCGGCTTCGAGCTGGCCTCAGGGACGACGCGCCTGGCCGACATGCGGGGAAATGCCAGCGTCGATGTCCTGTGGAACCGCGGCGAAGGGCTGAGCGAATACTCGTATTTCTCCTTCGCGTCCCCGGCCGCGTTCGATCTGGGTGACGGCGATGGCACGCCCTGGGACACGCAGGTCCCGATCAATGATCCTGAAGTGCAACTCGTCGACATCAACTTCGACAAGGCCATCGATATCATGCAAACCGACAGCCAAAACGGGTTCTGCTACGTGATTAACGGCCAGGTGGAGGGCGGCGCGAACACCTTCATCGACAACGTTCCTTCTCAAGCCGAAGATTTGGGTGTGCAATTTAGCGACGGGTGGCAGTTTGCTGATGTCAACGGCGACCGGCTCCAGGACCTGGTCAAACTACAAACCCAGGAAGACGGGGGCGGGGTTCTCGTCCACTACAATTCGGGTTGGGGAGGCTTCGAGAAACGCTTGATCATGACCGGCGGCCCGATTGGATCGGAAGTTCAGATAGACGAACTCCACCTTAGCGACATCAACCAGGACGGCCTCTCCGACTGCATCCAGGTACGCGAAGGCTTGGTGAGGATCTGGCTCAACAAGGACTCACGTGGCTGGGACGATCCCATTCTCATCGAGCCCGAAGACCTCCATATCTACCCGAATACCGCGATCCGTTTTGTCGACATCAATGGCAACGGCTCCTCGGACATCGTCCTGAGCAGCATCGACGCCGAGGCGGATGTTCCTATGCAGTTTCTCGAACTGCAGCCGGAGGGGAAACCCTATCAGATGAATGCGATGCAGAACGGCATCGGGCGGACGCTGCAGATCGAATACAGAGATGCGGTCGAATACTATTTGGAAGCCAAGGAGACAACGACCCCAGACGACGATTGGGATTCGGTCATTCCTTTCAACCTGCCAGTGGTAGGTGCCTTTGTGGAGAGCGATGGCCTCGGCGGAGTGTATCGGACCGAGTTCTCCTACCGAAATGGGTATTACGATGCCAAGGAGAAGGAACTGCGCGGTTTCGAACGCGCAACCAAGCGCGAGATCGGTGACGCTACTTCGCCAACCCTGGTGACGCAGTTCGAATTCTTCACCGGCGAACAACAGGAGGCCCTGAAGGGGATGACCAAGATGACCCAAACCGAGACCGAAGCGGGTCAGGTTTTCTCTCGCGTTTCGAACGACTGGGTCGCCCGACCACTCGGCCTCGAGGCCGCTGGTGAGGATCCCATCACGTATGCCTACGTGGAGCGCGAGGTCACCGACGTGATCGAAAAGGGAAGCGGGACGCCCGTCATGCTGGAGAAACTCTACGAATACGACGACTACGGGAATATGACGAGGTCGACCGACTTTGGCCGCGTCGAGAACGGCAACCGCTCTGCCTGGGACGATGAGCGGGTGACGGTCGGCGGATTCACTGCGGCGCACCCGAGCGGGATCGCCAACTGGATTCTGAACCTTCAAGTGTGGCAGGAGATCCAGGATGAGAACGGGACAGCTATTGCCCGCACCGAACACTACTACGATGATCAGAGTTTCGGCGCAGGGGATCCGGGCTCCGTCTCGGCCGGAAACCTGACGCTGACGCGGGCCTTCATCGACCCGGCCGCCGGGACGTTTGTGAACTCAGTGCGCAACGAATACGATGCCTACGGCAATGTCACCGGGATCTACGATCCCCTCGGCCAGGCAGGCGACGCTTCTGCCGGTCACTACCGGGAGGTCGTCTATGATGGCGTGATCCATTCGCATCCGATCCGGGAGATCGTGCACACTGCGAATCCTCTGCCGGGCTCACCGCAGATGGTCGTAGTCGAGGCCGACTATGATCTCGGTCTCGGCGTGGTTAGCGCATCGCGCAACCCCAACGGGCACCAGACCAGCTATGAACACGATACTTTCGGACGTCTCGTCTCAATCGTGAAGCCGGGCGATTCAATCGCAGCACCAACGACCGAGTTTGACTACGTTCTCGCCGTGCCGCTTCCTGGCGATGCCTTGATCAACTATGTCGAAACCCGGCAGAGGGAGAGCGCCGGAGGCGGCACCATCGACTCCCGCACGTACTCCGACGGCCTCGGGCGGAAGATCATGACCCGCTCAGAGGGCGAAGATCCCGGCCAGATCGTGGTGACCGACACCGTCCAGTTCAATGCCCGGCGGGGCGAGTGGAAAAAGTACCTCCCCTACTTTGACAGCGGAGGCTTGGCGTTTGTCGATCCATCGTTTCAGAGCGGCTTTTTAGAGAATCACTACGATGCCCAAGGTCGGGTGCGGCAGACCTTCCAACCGCTTCTGGCCGGAGCCGCCGTGCGAGAGTTTTCGCAAGTGGCCTATCTACCGCTTGAGATGCAGACCAGGGACGAGGAGCAGACCAAGCCGGGGTCGGCCCACTTCGGAGCCTATCTTTCTGCCCAGCATGACGGCCTGAGTGGGGCCGAGGACGAACCTCGGGTTCGCTACAGCGACCAGTATGTGAAGATCTCAGATGCCGGCGAAGTGACCGGAAGTCTTGTCCCGTGGCGAACCGAGTATGTCTACGATCTGCTGAACAATGTGACCCAGATCACCGACAGCCAGGGGAACATCAAGTGGGCGCGGTTCGACGGCTTGAGTCGAAAGACCTGGATCGACGATCCCGATCGCGGGCAATTGACCACAGTCTACGACGATGCCTCCAACGTGCTCGAGTCTCGCGATGCTAAGAACCAGTGGATCCGCTACACCTATGACGGCGCCAATCGGGCACTCACCGAAGACTATTCGGACACACCCAACGGACTCGCCGATGTGCACTATCACTTTGATGTCGCAGCAGGTGCGCTCGCCGACGGCCTTGGAAATCAGCGGACGGCGGACAACCTGTTGGGCGTCGTCGCCTACATTCAGGATCTGTCCGGGGAGGAGCACCAATCCTACGATGAGCGCGGAAGGCTCAGCTGGCAAATCAAGCGGATCAAATCCTTCGCTGCCGGCGAATTGAGAAATTTTTATACGGGATTTCAGTATGACTCGGCGGATCGCCAGGCACTGATCTCCTACCCTGATGGGGATGCGGTAAGCTACACTTACGATCCGCGGGGCACGCTCGACACTGTGGTCAGCGCGTCGACGGGGCCGCTCCTGACGGGATGCGACTACATCTCCTCTGGGAAGTTTGCCGCCAAGCGCTATGGCAACGGGGTGGCCACCGCCTACCGATACGACAATCGCTTGCGCCTGATCGATCTCGAAACCGAGTCGCCAGCGGAGCGATTGCTCGACTACAATTACACCCTAGATGGGGTCTCGAACATTACGGCGGTTGCCGACGAGCGCCCCGGCGGGAGCGAACTGGAGAACAGCCAAAACTTCCAATACGACAACAGCTATCGGCTCTTGCAGGTGCGCTACCCGGAGTCGGACGCTGACGAGATCAACTATCGCTACGATCGGATCGGCAACATCGTCTCCAAGCGCTCGAACATCGTCCACCTCGACCGCGGGAACTCGGTCACCGACCTCGGGGTGATGGGGTATGGGTCGAGTGCCGGGGCATGGAACCGAAACGGAGATGGCGAAGCCGAGGGACTTCCCGGACCTGGTGCGGTGACGAGCGTCGAAGACGGCGGACGGAGCTACGCCTATGACGCCAACGGAAACATGGTCAGCATCGAGGGCATGATCTGCCAGTGGGACGTTAAAGACCGCCTGTCGGGAACCAGCAGAGACGGGACGACCACGAACTACACCTACGATTTTAGTGACCGTCGGATCGGGAAGTCGACCCGCAGTCCCGGAACCGACCCCTCCGCTCGCTTCTATGTGAACAAATATTACGAGGTCGAAGGAACCAGTGATACGAAGTACTTCTTTGCCGGTGCGGAACGCATCGCTAAGCTGGAGGATTCCACCGTCGATGAGGATCGGCAAACGGTCGAACTTCGTATTGGTTGGAATCTGTTCGCCCTACGAGTCGGAGGGGTTTCCGGCAGTGATCTTCTCACAGGAGGCGCAGCTGGAGTTGTTGCCTATTCCCTGAGCCTGACCACGGGTGACTATCTGGAAATTGCAGCCAATACAGCGCTCAGCCCAGGGTCAATTATCTGGATGTGGACGCCAGAAGCAGGGAGATTGAATTTGGAGGGAACCGCCCCAGTAGAGGCACCGCCAGCATGGAATGGGGAACCCGGACTTTTCGCAAACACTGGTCTCCAACCCGTCCGCTTCGAATCCACCAGCTTCTTTCTGTCACGCTTCGTTTCCACCGAGCAACGCTGGAGCACCCGGATCGAGGAGGCGGCAGAAGTGAACCCGGGAGAGGTGGTGCGCCTGGAGAGGAAAGAAGGAGAAGGATGGCCTAGCTCTGCCAGCACGGTTGCGCCAGCCCTCGCTTTCTACCACTCAGACCACTTAGGATCGACCTCCATTCAGACAGATGCAGCGGGCATGGCCAAAGCTCGCTCTATCAACTACCCCTACGGTTGGGAAAGAGCCAGCGCTGGCGAAGGAGAAATTCGCTATGGCTTCACCGGCAAGGAACAGGACGGGGAGACGGATTTGCATTATTTCGAAGCGCGATACTATGCTGCCCATTTGGGCAGATTTATTAGTGTCGATCCAATTTTGGAAGAGGGAGGAATGAACGTGTATGCGTATACTACAAACAATCCAATGGTATATATCGATCCAACAGGGCTTGAGAAAGTTGTAGCACTCGGCCTCGATGTAAATGGGGGAGTAGGATTTTTGGGCTTTACTGGAGGGGTCGGAACGGCTTTTGCGCTTAATGCTGATAATTCGGAATACGAAGAGGGTGAGACCTCCTGGTATGACAATATTCATATATATGGGACGGTTGGGGGAGGGGGGCAAATAGGAACGCCTTCAGCATCTTTTGGTGGAGCTGTTTCTATCAGCGAAAGCATGGAGGCTTTTAGCGGCACTTCGATTTCAACAGGCGGGTCTGGGGCATTCGCTATAGGTGCGGGGGTTGAAGTACATAACAGTGAGCATGGGAATACCCTTACGTTCTCTGGTGGCGTGGGTGGAGGTGGGGAAGGCCATCAATATTTAAATCACACTAAGACAATATCATATGGAGATGTGGCTCGTAAGGCTTTTGGATTAGATCCGAGAGTGAAACGTATGAACCCTTTGCCAGAAGTTCCTACAAGAGGATCCAACTCCTATTCAGTAGGTGGTATGGAATCACCTATAAACCATTTTCCTACAAGCGTTCCCGGAGATGATGGGGATGTGGCGAGCTTTTCTGAATGACAGCTACGTGCCGGATTGATATCGCAAAAAAGAAGCGAAAATAATGCCAGGCAATAAAAGACAAAATGATGCCAGGCAGACAGTGTGTTGACGTCCTTTGTTTTTTTGGATCAACTGCATTTAGCGTGGTTTGAGATCAAGGCCTCCGAGGAAGAACAGGATGCGGATCCGAAACGTTGCGAAGCTGTGGAAGCCGCGCGCGGATGCCTTAATAGCCTGCACCCGGCTGTTGAGACCCTCGCTCAGCGCGTTGGTGATGTGGTGGTCGAAGTAGTTGAGCAGACCAGGCAAGCGCCGCTTCAGACCCCGCGCAACATCGACGACGGGTTTGAGCTTGCTAC
>Ga0316197_10000858_pt1 | contig 21426 bp, 24 predicted proteins | sample OudBiesiAoxic_MG_FD_204939 | JGI IMG/M metagenome (GOLD analysis project Ga0316197, IMG submission 204939) | Coastal sediment microbial communities from Oude Bieten Haven, Netherlands - site A oxic | ecosystem: Environmental > Aquatic > Marine > Coastal > Sediment | place: Netherlands... | reverse complement strand
CAGGCGATTCGGTCGTGTCCGGCACCGACGACGCGCCGGGTTGCCTCCGCAAGTGTCGCATCGCTTGCCATCGTCGTGGACCGCTCGCTCGTTCCCGTTGTCCAGCACAGCCAACACCTCGACGTCACCATCGACCATGATGGAAACGTGGTGATCGCGCGACCCGACAATCATGCCGCCGTGACCGCGTCGAACGTCAGCGAGTTCACCAGCGACGGCGCCACGGTGATCCGCGAATTGCTCGACGACGACTGGCTCGGCCGGATCGCCGAGGGAGTCGAGTTCAACCGCACCCACCCGAGTGAGTGGTCGCACTGGTACACCCAGCCCGACGAGGCGGTCGGTTTCTGGTCCGACTACGTCACCTGGCCACGCGTCGAGCAGTACCGCCGAGCTGCTTTCGAGAGCCCGATGGCCGATGCCGCTGCTCGCCTGATGCGCTCCGACACGGTCCGGTTCTTCCACGAGCACGTTCTGGTCAAGGAGCCGGGCGCCGCCGAGCGGACACCGTGGCATCACGATCAGCCGTACTACTGCCTCGACGGTGACCAGAACGTAAGCCTGTGGGTCGCGCTCGATCCGGTTCCGGCTCGCTCAGGGATGCGGTTCCTCGCCGGCTCGCACCGGTGGGATCGCTGGTTCGTCCCGCGCAAGTTCATCGACCACACCCCGTACGCCGCGGCACCGGAGGGTTTCGAACTGGTCCCCGACATCGACGGCGAGATCGAACGCGGCGAGCACCGGGTCCTGTCGTTCGGCGTCGAGCCGGGCGACGTGATCGCGTTCCACTACCGCACGCTGCACGACGCACCGGGCAACGAGTTGCCCTCCCGGCGCCGCGCTGTCAGTTTCCGGTGGGTCGGCGACGACGCCACGTTCGCCACGCGCCCGTGGCAGGTGTCGCCGCCCTACGAGCCCGACGGGTTGTTCATCGGCGGCGACCTCGGCGACGATCCGCGATTCCCGCTCGTCCCGCGTCGCTGACGTACGAAGGGCGGTTCAGCCGCGACTCCAGAGCCCGTGGACCGTCCACTCTCGGTCGACGAATCCGACCGCCTCGACAACGCGGGAACACGCCGGTGCCGGCGGCGGCCACTCCCCCACCCCCGACTGCAGGTGTGCGGTGAGCCGATCCGACGTCTTCGCGGTCATGCCTCGAGCTCGCGCACTCGGGCGATGACGGGCGCGAAATCGTCCAACGCTCGCACGGCGAAGTAGGTGATACCCCAACGATCACGGGCCCGGAGGATCTCGTCGGCGATCTCGTCGACGGTGCCGATCAGCACGTACGGGATCACCGCAAGCTCGGTCGCCGTCATCCCGTCGCCGATCAGTTCGGCAAGGTTCGTGAGCGATTGGTCTGCGTCGTCGGTGACGTCGACCATCTGGACCAGTGCGTTCAGCTCGATCTGGTCGACCCGTTCACCGGCGCCGGCACAGACCTGTTCGACCTGGTGATCGAGGTGGGCGACCTCCCATCTGACCGAGTGCTGATGCCCGTCGGGATGGGTCTTGCCGAGCCCCTGCAGCCCGATGATGTCGGCGTGTGCCCCGGCGTGGCCGAGCAGCGTCGCGCCGTTCCCGCCGACGAGGATCGGCAGATGATCTTGGAACGAACGGGGAACCGCAGCATCGAGGACTCGGTGGTGGGTGCCGGGATGGGTGACGGTCTCACCGTCGAGCAGCCGTCGCACGATCTCGACCCGTTCGGCGAGCGCGGCCTTCCGCTGGCGCGGGATCTTCAATTCGATCCCGGTCGCCTCGTACTCGTGCGGTGTGTGACCGGCGCCGAGACCGAGTTCGAACCGACCGCCCGACAATCGGTCGAGTGTCGTCGCCTCCCAGGCGAGCTGAACCGGGTTGCGCATGTCGGCGTTGAGTACGAACGTGCCGAGCCGGATCGTCGAAGTCGCCGATGCAGCCGACGCCAGCGCTGGCATCGGCGCCGGACCCACCCCGACGTGGTCCGGGAGGAGGAAGACGTCGAATCCGGCGGCCTCCGCTCGCTGGGCGACCCCGACTGGATCCTCGTCCGCTGCAAGGAGCGGCTGATGCCCGAACCGGATCACTCGCGTCATGAGGTCACAGTACCGGCGCTCGCCGCCGCGGCCGATCGCGGTCGCCGTACCATCGCAGAATGGCACTCGACGACGAACTCCTGAACCGCGTCACCTGGAAGATCCCCAACGCACTGGCGCTCGTCGGCTCAGCGCACGACGGCGAACGCAATGGGATGACGACGAGCTGGATCACCCAGCTGTCGATGGAACCAGTGCTGATCGGCATCGGCGTCGACAACAGCGCGGTCACGCATCGCCTGATTGCGGCGAGCGGGGCGTTCAGCGTCAACTTGTGGGATGCGGAGAACACCCGTGTCTTCGTGAAGTTCTCGAAGCCGGCCCACGACGACAGCACCGCCCTCAACGATCGACCCGTGTCGACGGCAACGACGGGGGCGCCGATCTTCGACGACGCGATCGCCTGGATGGACTGCACGGTGCGACACACGCTCGACCTCGGCACCCACACGCTGTTCGTCGGCGAGATCGTCGCCGCATCGATCAACGACGACGAGGCGCGCCCAGCGTCGATGAACGACACCCGGATGAAGTACGGCGGGGTCAAGCGGCACTAGCGGCCACCCAACCGCGGGCATCGGCCGAATCCGGTCACCGTCCGACCTGACCGTCGTCCGCGACGCTCATCGAACCACTGCGGTCCCACCAGTAGCCTCGTTGCCACCATGGCGCACGAATTCATCTATCAGGCCCACAAGCTCAAGCGGATCTACCCGCCGGACAAGACCGTCCTCGAGAACATCTCGCTGTCGTTCTACCCCGGCGCCAAGATCGGGGTCCTGGGCAGCAACGGCGCCGGCAAATCGTCGCTCCTCAAGATCATGGCCGGCCTCGATGACGGCTACCAGGGCGAAGCACGCCTGACCCCGGGGTTCACCGTCGGCTACCTGGCCCAGGAGCCCCAGCTCGATCCGGAGAAGGACGTCAAGGGCAACGTCATGGACGGCGTGGCCGAGGTGCAGGGCATCATCGACGAGTACAACGAGGTCATGGCCAAGTGGGCCGACCCCGACGCCGACTACGACAAGATCGGCAAGCAGCAGGCCGTGCTCGAAGACAAGATCGCCGCAACCGACGCGTGGTCGCTGGAACGCAACGTCGACATCGCGATGGACGCACTGCGCTGCCCGCCTGACGACGCCGACGTGACGGTGCTCTCCGGTGGTGAGCGCCGACGGGTCGCGCTGTGCCGGCTCCTGCTCAGCCGCCCCGACCTCCTGCTCCTCGACGAGCCGACGAACCACCTCGACGCCGAGTCGGTCGACTGGCTCGAGCGCTTCCTGGGCGACTACTCCGGCACCGTCGTGGCGATCACCCACGACCGCTACTTCCTCGACAACGTGGCCAAATGGATCCTCGAACTGGAACGCGGTAAGGGGCTGCCGTTCGAAGGCAACTACTCCTCATGGCTTGAGCAGAAGCAGGAGCGGCTCGAGCGCGAAGAGCGCGGCAACGACGCCCGCAAGAAGGCGTTGGCTCGCGAACTCGAGTGGGTTCGGATGGGCACCAAGGCCCGCCAGGCCAAGGGAAAGGCTCGCCTCAGCGCCTACGAGAAGCTGCACGCCGAGGCCAAGGCCGCGGAACTGCAGGACTCATCGCTCCAGATCACGATTCCCGCCGGCCGCCGTCTCGGCGACCAGGTGATCGAGGTCGAGAACCTCCGCAAGGGGTTCGGCGACAAGCTGCTCATCGATGACCTGTCGTTCACGTTGCCGCCCGCCGGCATCGTCGGCATCATCGGGCCGAACGGTGCCGGCAAGTCGACGCTGTTCAAGATGTTGGCCGGCCGCGAGGAGCCCGACTCGGGCTCGATCAAGATCGGCGAGACCGTCGACCTGTCGTACGTCGACCAGGACCGTGACAACCTCGACCCCGACGCCACGGTGTACGACGAGATCACCGGCGGCGGCGAGGTGCTCGACGTCGGCGGACGTGAGATCCACGGCCGCGCCTACGTGTCGAGCTTCAACTTCAAGGGCACCGACCACGGCAAGCGTGTGGGCGATCTCTCCGGTGGTGAGCGCAACCGCGTCCACCTGGCGAAGCTGCTGAAGTCCGGTGGCAACGTGCTGCTGCTCGACGAACCGACCAACGACCTCGACGTCGACACACTCCGAGCGCTCGAGGCAGGCCTCGAATCGTTCCCCGGTTGCGCCGTGGTGATCTCCCACGACCGTTGGTTCCTCGACCGCATCGCCACCCACGTGCTCGCGTTCGAAGGCGACAGTCAAGTCCGCTGGTTCGAGGGCAACTTCAGCGAGTACGAAGAGCGCCGCAGGGAAGAGCTCGGAGCGGCAGCGGCCACCCCGCACCGCATCAAATACAAGAAGCTCAGCTGACGCGGCTCGCCGATCGATCTGGGTCGCTCAGCGTCGTCTACGCTCGCAGGCATGTGTGTGAACTGCATGAGTAACGCTGAGGCCGCAGGAACTGCGGCGATGGCCGCGGCCTATTTCCTCAAGCCGCCGATGCACAAGATGCTCGCAACGGTCGACCTCGCACCGGATCCCGACCCGGTCGCCCATGATGTGCGCACCGTTGCGTTCCTCGAAGCGCTCGACCTCGACCCGGTCGAGGCCCTGGGCGCTGACGCCGTGGCGCAGGCGGCTGCATGGACCCCCGACACGAGCTGGGTTCCGTTCCGCGACCGTCTGCGTTCCGCTCGCCCGCGTCTCTCGCAATCGTTGGCCTGATCCTCACCGCGTTCCCGGGTCGGATGCGGCCCCGAGGCCGGGACGATTCCGATCCAGAACAGCAGCGCAGTCAGGCATCGATGCGCCGGGACGCCTGACTCTTCCGGTGCTCTGCCTCCTTGCGACCCATCGGCTCCCACAAGCGGATGAGCACGACGTAGAGCAGGCCCAGCAGGGTCAGCGCAGCCGGATACGCGATCCACGGGTTCACGTGATCGAGCGATCGTGCGTCGAGCCAGTACGGGCCAGTCCACGACAGGTCCATCGGGAAGCCGCGTGAGGTGACGTCGAACTCGCCGTACTTGTCGGGGTCGGCGAACAGGCGCGCCCAGGCGCTCCACGAGATCATCCGACACAACCCGTAGAAGAACGTCGCCCGATAGAGCGCAAGCAAGCCTCGCTCGGGCAGCCACCTCCCGAACCACGCCCAGATCCGTGCGTCGGGCGGCACGATCTCGGTCCGCCAGTGCTCACGGGTCAGCACCCGCCACGAGAACAGGACGACGATCAACCAGAACACGTCCATCGCCAGCCCGAGCGACGAGTAGTACGCCGCCGCGTCGAGATACTTACCACCGTCGATCGTTGCGGCATACGCCCAGGTCTCCGACGTGAAGTTCAAGGTCAAGAGCGGGAACAGCAGCATCACACCGACCGAATCGTTGATATCGGTGAGCGCGTGCGCGGCGTAGCCGAGGATGTAGCCGACCGTGAACGCACGGTTCTTCTTCCAGGACCAGATGAGCAACGTCACGATGGCGCCGAAGAACAGCGTGTGGGTGAACCCCATCCCCGGAAACCCCCGATGCCACTGGTGCGGCACGTCGGAGCCGTAGCGGGTGCCGTTGATCGTGAACCCGTACACCCAGAACTTCGACAGGAAATCCGGAGTGAAGTCGCCGAGGAAGATCGCCCAGAAGCTGACCTTGCCCTTCATCTTCTTCGGCAGGTGGGCCTGGACGGCATAGACCTCGAACTGGTGTGCCGCCCAACTCATCGCTCACCGCCCGACCGTCGACCGGTGATGCCGATCCGATCCGTGATCCATGGCCCGATCACGACGATGGCGACCAGCCAGACCGGTCCAACGAACCAATTGAGAAGCCACTTGTGCCAGATGCCGAGCAAGATGTAGCTGACCGCTGCGAGGAGGTACCAGAACCACTCCTCCTTGCCGACGAGTCGTCGCGAGCCCCTGAAGTCGGGCGGCACCGTGACGTGTTCACTGATCGGCTCGCTCGACACGTGGAGCGACGCTAGTCGGGTCACCTCCTGGCATGATGGCTCGATGCCCGCAACCACCTACGAGGAGACCGACGCCGACTTCGCGAGCAGACTGGCGATCGAGGCCGGCAAGATCCTGGTCGGGCTGCGCGAGCAGATGTTCGCCGACGGTGCGAGCCAGTGGGATGTGAAAGACGCGGGCGACGCGGCCGCGCAGGCCTTCCTCGCACAGGAACTCCACAGCCACCGCCCCGACGACGCGGTGCTGTCGGAGGAGGAGGGGAAGACCGACCAGCGGCGCTTCGATTCCAACCGCGTCTGGATCATCGACCCCCTCGACGGCACTCGCGAATTCAGCGAACCGGGCCGCGACGATTGGGCCGTGCATGTCGCACTGTGGGAAAACGATGCATTCGGCGCAGCGGCCGTGAGCCTGCCGGCGATCAACGCGGTCTTTGCCACCGATCCCGCTCCCCCGATCCCCACGGTCGATCGAGACCGGCCTCGACTCATCACGTCGCGCACACGTGCCCCGTACTCCGCCGTGCTCGTGGCGGAAGGGCTCGACGCCGACGCGGTTCGGCTCGGTTCGGCCGGGGCGAAGGCGATGGCTCTGGTGATGGGTCACGCCGACATCTACGTCCACGACGGCGGGATGTTCCAATGGGACTCGGCGGCACCCGCGGCGGTTGCGATGGCTGCGGGGTTCCACGCCAGCCGCCTCGACGGCAGCCCGCTCGTCTACAACGAACGCGACCCGTGGCTCCCAGACTTCATCGTCTGCCGACCTGAACTCGCCGAGCCCGTGCTCAAGGCCATCTGGGGCTGAGGATGGACCTGCGGGCAACCCGCTTCGAGGTGATCGATCGGCTTGCAACGGTCTGGCTGGACCGACCACACCGTTCGAACGCCTGGACCGGTCAGATGCACGCGGAATACCGCTGGATCTTCGAACAGCTCGAGGATCGCGACGACGTGCGAGCGGTGATCGTGACCGGTTCGGGCGATCGGTTCTGCGTGGGCGGCGACAGCGACGCCCTACGCAACCACGTCGAACGCGGCGGCTACGACACCGGGCTCCCCCCCGAGCCCTCCCGACCCGGCGGCGGCGATGGACTCGATGCCGACTTCGCATGGCAGCTCGGCTACCGGCACCCCATCATCGCCGCAGTCAACGGTGCGTGTGCCGGCGTCGGGCTCGCCCTCGTCTTGTTCTGCGACCTCCGCTTCGTCACGCCGGATGCACGGATGACCACCGCCGCACCCAAGCTCGGCCTCCCCGCCGAGTATGGGATGAGCTGGACGCTGCCGCGTCTCGTTGGCACCACCCGTGCCACCGACCTGCTGTTGTCCGGTCGGGTCTTCACGGGCCGGGAGACCGCAGCCTGGGGCCTCTGGAACGACGTCGTGGCCGACCCGCTCGCCGCAGCGACCGAATGGGCCCGGAACCTGGCAGCCACAACGGGCCCCACCGCGGTCGCGACGACCAAGCGCCAACTCGCGGCCGACCTCGTTCACAACTCACCGGAGGTCAGCGTCGGCGAGTCGCTGCGCTTGATGGACGCCGCGATGGGCACCGCCGAATACGCGGAAGGCATCGCCGCATTCAGCGAACGCCGCGCTCCGGACTTCTGACGGTGCGGAGTGGGTCAGACCCACAGCGCTACACGGCGCCGTAGGCCAGCATCGCATCGGCGACCTTGACGAACCCGCCGATGTTCGCGCCGGCGACGTAGTCGACCCCGTTCTTCGTCGAGCCGTACTCGGTGCCGTACTGCACACACTTGCCGTGGATGTCGCTCATGATCGTCCGCAGGCGCTCGTCGACCTCGTCATGCGACCAGGAGATCCGCAGTGCGTTCTGGCTCTGTTCCAGACCCGACACCGCAACACCGCCCGCGTTGGCCGCCTTGGCGGGAGCGAACAGCACGCCGGCAGAGCGGAACGCGTTCACGCCGTCGAGTTCAGTGGGCATGTTCGCCCCTTCCGACACCGAGACCACACCCTGATCGATCAGAGTTCGTGCATCCTCCCCCGACAGTTCGTTCTGCGTCGCACACGGGACGGCGAGTTCACACGGCACCTTCCACGGACGCTCCCCCTCGTAGTAGTCGCAGCCGAAGTGGTCGGCGTACTCGCTGACTCGACCGCGACGATTCTCCTTGAGGTCCTTCAGCCACGCAAGCTTCTCGGCGTCGATGCCGTCGGGGTCGTGGATGAACCCGCCGGAGTCGGACGCCGTGACGACGTTCGCTCCGAACTGGTTCAGCTTCTCGATCGCGTACAGCGCGACATTGCCGGAACCGGAGACCGTTGCGGTCTTCCCTTCGACCGAATCCCCTCGGTAATTGAGCATGTTCTCCATGAAGTAGATCGCCCCGTAACCGGTTGCCTCGGTGCGCACCAGGCTGCCGCCGAACTCGAGTCCCTTCCCGGTGAGAATGCTGGTGAATCGGTTCTCGAGCCGCTTGTACTGCCCGAAGAGGAAGCTGATTTCCCGAGCACCGACGCCGATGTCGCCCGCCGGCACGTCGACATCGTCGCCGATGTAGCGGTGGAGCCCGGTCATCAACGACTGACAGAAGCGCATCACTTCGTTGTCGGACTTCCCCTTCGGGTTGAAGTTCGAGCCCCCCTTCGCTCCGCCCATCGGCAAGCCGGTGAGGCTGTTCTTGAAGATCTGCTCGAACCCGAGGAACTTCAGCACGCTGAGCGTCACGTCGGGATGGAACCGCAGTCCACCCTTGTACGGGCCGATCGAGTTGTTGAACTGAACCCGCCACGCGCGGTTGGCCCGAATCTGGCCGCTGTCGTCCTGCCAGGTGACGCGGAAGATGATCGCGCGATCGGGCTCGGTCATCCGTTCGAGGATCTGCGCATCGCGGTACCGGAGGTGGTCGAGCGTGAACGGGATGAGCGTCTCGGCAACCTCGCGGACGGCTTGGTGGAACTCGAGTTCGCCCGGGTTTCGCCGTTCGAGGCCGTGCATGAACGTCTCGATTTCCTCGTCTGCCGCTGCCGTCATGTGCCCGTCCTCCTCGGTGTCCCCTTTGAGAGTCGCCGCTCAGCGTAGATCACCGCCATGTCGGCGAGCCTTGAGCTCACGATCGTTTCTGGGAGTTCATCGGTTGCTGGCGAACCGGATCGCGGAACTCGTCACGCGGGTCGGTGCGATCGCTCTCCTCGCCGAAGTCGTCTGACTCTGTGAAAGATGGAAGATCGCGGGAAGCTCGCCGAATGCCACGACTCTCACAGGTCCCGCGCGACGACGCACACCCCTTCGCCCAGGCCGTCTACGGGGCGGTCTTCGGCGATCGCGATCCGGTGGCCGAGCCCGGCACGGCATCGGGGACACCTGGCGACTGGTGGACCGTCTTCGCGCTCGTGCCCGACGCGTTCGATCACACGACCGCCGGCTTCCAGTTCTACCGCTCACCGGATCGGGAGCTTTCGGCCCGACACCGCGAGCTCGGCCAGACCCGCGCCGGCTACGTCGTGGGCAGCCAGTTCGTGTTCAGCCAGCACTGCAAGGCGATGCGCGACGTGGGCTTCAGCGACGAGCACGTCGCGTCGATCCCGAGCTGGTCGACTGCCGCGTGCTTCGACCCCGGTGAACGGGCGCTGCTCGCCTACACCGACTGCCTGGTCCTCGAACACGGTCGGGTGCCCGAGACCCTCTTCGCGACGCTGCAGGAGCACTTCTCGGAGGTCGAGATCCTCGAGTTCACCTACATCACCTGCACCTACGCGATGCACGCAACGGTGAGCCGGGCGCTGCGCCTCGAGTACGACGACGTCAAGGACCGTGTGGTCGAAGTCGCCGACCCGAGCGGCAACTTTGCCGGACTCGACGTGATGGCCGCGGTCGACGACACCTGACCGGCGCCGCCAACAGCGTGGGATGAGTCAGCCGAGCGCGGCGATCACGTCGGCGGGTGCCTGCACGAGCTCGATGAGCACGCCTTCGCCCGAGCGCGGCGTTGCCTCGTTGCCCTTCGGGTGCAGAAAACACACATCGTGGCCCGACGCACCCCGACGGATGCCGCCGGGCGTGAAGCGCATCCCCTGCCCAGCGAGCCAGTCGACGGCAGCCGGCAGGTCATCGATCCACAGGCCGATGTGATTCAGCGTGGGGACGTGCACCTTCGGTGCCACGTCGGGGTCGAGCGGCTGCATGAGGTCGATCTCGACGGCGTGCGGACCGTTGCCGAGTCGCAGGATGTCCTCGTCGACGTTCTCCGATTCAGCCACGTAGTCGCCGACTTTCTCGACGCCGAGCAATCCGGTCCACAATCCGGACAGCGCGCCCTTGTCGAGACCGCCGATGGCGACCTGCTGGATCCCGAGGACCCGGAACGGACGATCGACCTGATCTGAAGTGTCACTCATGTCAGAGGACGGTAACCGTCCCGGCCCCACCGTCGACAGTGACCGTTGCACCGTCGGGAATCGAATCGGTCGCTCCCGTCACGCTGACGACACACGGAATTCCCAGCTCACGGCTCACGATGATCGCATGACTCACCTGCGCACCGACGTTGACGACGACACCGGCAGCCGGGACGAACAGCGGCGTCCACGCCGGATCGGTGAACGGTGCGATGAGGATGTCGCCCGGTTCGAGCGCCATCGGATCACTCGGGTCGAGGATCACCCGGGCGGTGCCGGTGACCACACCGGGACACCCCGGCACGCCGTGGAGAACGTCGCCGGTCTCGCTGACAGCGATGCCGGTCCCGCCCCTGTGCGGCCACTCCGGAAGTGGCGGCACCGACCCGTGGATGATGAAGGGCGGCTCGAGGTCGAACAGCTCCTCGTACTCGATCGCCCGCTGGGTCAGCCGAGAGTGGAAGTCGTCGGGACTGTTGAGGAATGCGTCGAGCTCGTCGTCGAGCAACATGTGGAACTCGGTGATGCCGACGGCGTGACGGCGGGCGAGCTCGCGGAACGCAACCCGGATCTCGTTGATCACCTTGATGATGTTCGTCTTGGCCCGCTCGCGGCCGGCGAGATACGCGTGGGCCGACGACAGGCCCGCCTCGAACTGCGCCAGCGTCTCGGCGTCACCGGCGAGCGCCTCGCGGATCTGAGCCGTGACCGCCTCGCGCTCCGCCGCGCCGACCGAGGAACGTGCAGCCGGGTCGCCATCGGCCCCTTGCTTGCGCATGACGTTGATCAGGCTGAGTGCGAGCTCGGGCTTCGTCTCCCAGACATCGCTGATGATGTCCCACTCGTTCGGACCACGACTCCCGTACTCGAACAGGAACGCGTCGAACCCCACCTGGAACTCGGACGATCCGGGATCGAGCCTGGAGAGCTCCCACATCGCACGACTCGGCAGCGCCGAATCCACGTCGCCCACACCGGTGATGAGCCGCAACGCGATCGATGGGTCGCCCATCGCTTCCGCGATTGCGGACAGGATGCCCGGCCCGATCGATGCGCCGGCGGTGACGGTCAGGTGTCGCTCGAAGAGCCGTCTCACGGTCGGCAGGAGGCCGCGGGCTCGTTCGACCAGCTCGTAATCGGTGAGCCGGGTGAGGTCCGGACGCTCGGCACGAACGCGATTCGCCTCGGCCTGATCGTCGAGCAACACGGCGAGATCGCCCGTCAGCACGTGCTGCATCCAGGCGCCGACCTTGGCGGTGTTCTCCGGGCTGTCGTGCCAGTCTTCTGGGACGTACGGCGGAACATCGGGATGATCACCGAAGTACGTGAAGTCGATCATCTCGGCGCTCAGATCGGGACCACGAACACCGAACAGCCGCGCCAGCGACGCATTGATGTAGAGGTAGCCGCCAAACATCCCGGTGACCTCTTCGGCTTCCAATTCATGGGGTTCGCAGGTGCCGACGCTGAGCTGGGCATCGCGCCACCCCTCGTTCGTCGCAGTCCACACCGTCGTCACACCCAACGGGCAGGCCGGGTTGGGCAGCACCTCACCGGCGTTCGCACGCGTGTACAGCGGATATCGCTGCGAGACGACGTAGTCGGTGATCCATCGGTCGGCGCTCATGCGCCGACGATAGTGAACGACTCAGGACCGGACGCGCAGCGGACGGACCGAGCGATGCTCGACGCGATGCCGCTTCACGATCAAGCCGCCGAGCATCGCCAGCAGCACGATCACCTCGGCCGTGGTGGTGAGCATCAATGACATACCTGGTCATCGTCATTGCGCAGCGACGCCTTGATTCAGGAATTCGTCACGATTCCGGGAGCTTCGCTCAGGTTTCTCGTTTCGTTCACGACATCATGGGGCACCATGACCGACACGGCCGATCTCGCCACCGACCGCAGTTGGGCCGCCTTCACCGAATCGGGTCCGTGGACCATCGAGCGGGACGAGGCGCGCTGGCTCGACCTGGCGCGCACACTGCGCATCCGCGCCCAGCAGGAGGTCCCGACGCTCACCGCTCCGCGGCGCCTTCCGCCCGGGCACCGCGTGCTCACGGTGGTCGGTCATCTCGGTGTGGCCGTCGTGCCCTGGATGGTCCGCAAGAAGCTGAAGCACCACGCAAGCCCAGAGGCGAGCCGCACCGACATTTCGCTTCGTCTTCGGCGGGCAGCCGAAGCCCTCGGGCCGACATACATCAAGCTGGGCCAGATCATCTCGTCCGGCGAGGGTCTCTTCCCGTCCGAACTCGTCGAGGAGTTCAAGAAGTGCCGCGACCAAGTGCCGGCCGAGCCCTTCGAGGTGGTGAAACGGACCGTCGAGCAGGACCTCGGCGCACGTCTCGACGACGTCTTCGAGTTCTTCGACGAAACCGCACTCGCCGCCGCATCGATCGCCCAGGTGCACGTTGCCCGTCTCCGGACGGGCGAGGACGTCGTCGTCAAGGTCCAGCGACCACAGGTGGCCAGCCTGGTCCGCAAGGACCTGAAGGTCATGGCCTGGATCGCGCCCTATCTCGTCGGGCGAATCCCGGTTGCTGCACTGGCAAACCCGCCCGCTCTGGTCGAACTCTTCGCCGAGACGATCGTCGAAGAACTCGACTTCCGCATGGAAGCGGCCAACATGCTCGACGTGGCCGGCATGCTGCACGACCTCGAGCAGGACCGCTACGTGACGCCGCGTCCCCATCCGACACTGGTCACCAGGCGCGTCCTCGTGATGGAGCGTGTCCACGGCTTCAACTTCGACGATGTCATCGGGATGCAGGACGCTGGCATCGACACCGAGGACGTCGTCCGGACTGCAATGGTCGCATTCATGGAAGGAGCTGTCGTCGAGGGCATCTTCCACGGCGACCTCCACGGCGGCAATCTGCTCGTGCTCGACGACGGCCGGACGGCACTGCTCGACTACGGCATCGTCGGCCGCCTCGACGGCGGCAAGCGCAACGCCTTCCTCCGGCTGATGCTCGGCGCCACGACGAACGACCCCAAGGGGCAGGTCGCCGCACTGCGCGACTTGGGGGCCCTGCCACTCGACACCGATATCGATGCAGTCGTCAGCGATCTCCGGCTCGATCAGGAGGTCATCGATCCGACCACCCTGACCGGCGAGGAGATGGTGCAGGAGGTGCAGCGGGTCGTCAAGGCCATGCTCGGCTACGGCGCCAAACTTCCCAAGGAACTGATGCTGTACGTGAAGAACCTCGTGTTCCTCGACGGCGCGATCGCCCGACTTGCACCCGATCTTGATCTGATCGGCGAGGTGCAGAACATCTCGATGATGTTCGCCATGAAGCACGGCGAACGACTGGGCCGCGAGCTCGGTGTCGACCCCAACGACGTCGAGTTCGACATGGACGGCGTCAAGGCCAGCATGGGTCTCGATTCAAGCGTCAACCGCCTCACCTATCGCGAGCTGCAGGCCCGCCGGGCACTGATCCAGAAGCGGATGGCCGACCACGTCGAAGGGCGCGACTGATGCGGCTGGTCGTCGCACGGTGCTCGGTCGACTATGCCGGACGGCTCGACGCCCACCTGCCCGAGGCCAACCGGTTGATCATGGTCAAGGCCGACGGGTGCGTAGCGATCCACGCCGACGGCGGCGCGTACAAGCCGTTGAACTGGATGAATGCGCCAAACACGCTCGTCGAGCACGACGACGACGAACGCGGCCACCACTGGCTGATCACCAACCCGAAGAAGGAGACGTTGACGATCACGCTGCACGAGGTGATCAGCGATGTCACCGCCGAGCTGGGCGAAGATCCCGGACTTCAGAAGGACGGCGTCGAAGCGCACCTGCAGGAGTTGCTCGCAGCGAGCCCGGAGGCAATCGAGGATGGCCTCACGCTCGTGCGTCGCGAGTATCCGACCGCGATCGGGCCGATCGATCTCGTGTGTCGTGATGGCGACGACCAGGTCGTCGCCGTCGAAGTGAAGCGGCGCGGCGAGATCGACGGTGTCGAACAGCTCGCGCGTTACATCGAACGGCTCCAGCTCGACTCGTCACTCGGCGACGTCCGCGGGGTCTACGTCGCACAGTCGATCAAGCCGCAGGCCAAGGTGCTGGCCGAATCGCGCGGGTTCACCTGGGTGGAGGTCGACTACGACCAGCTGCGCGGGCTGCGCTCCGACGAACTCCGACTGTTCTGAACGATGCGGTCGGGGCTGACTCTGTGCGTGACGGTCGCCACGCTGCTGGCCGCGTGCGGCTCGGGAGACGATGTTGCGCAGGCGCCGGCTGCCCCCGTCACGACACTGTCCGGCCTGTCCGCGAACTCGGCACCCGCCTCCACGACTGCGACCACCACGATCGCCGCGACAACGACGGTTCCGGCGACGACCACCACAACGACAACGACGCTGCCTCCGACAACAACGACCACGACAACGACAACGACCACGACGCTGCCTCCGACAACAACGACCACGACGACGACGTTGCCTCCGGTGACGAACACGGCGTGTCGCTCGGTCGTCGTCATCGGCGACTCGACGGCAGTCGGGTTGGAACGCGCCGACGTGCTCGGCCAGCTCGCTCGGGTCGGTGCGACCGACGTGCGACTCGAGATCAGCGGTGGCCGCTCGATGGTGGAGCGGCTCTCCGGACAGGAGAACGCCGTCGACGTCGCACAGCGCGTTGCCGGCACGGGCTACGTCGGGTGTTGGGTCGTCGTGGTCGGCGCCAACGACGCCGCCAACGTCGCAGCAGGCTCGAACGCCGACGCACCCGCCCGCGTCGACCGCATGCTCGACGCCATCGGCGGCCAGCCGACGATCTGGCTCGGTGCCACGTCGATCGCCAGCAACGGCTTCTGGGCACGACCCAACATCCAGTCATGGAACAACCAGGTCGGCGGGCTCCTCGCTGACTCGGACTCGGTGGTCTTCGCCGACTGGGACGGGGCCGCGAGCACGAAGCCCTGGTACGTCTCCGACGGCATCCATCCAAATGCCGACGGGTCGGCTGCGATGACGTCATTCATCGCCGACCATCTCCTGTTCTTCTTCCCGCAGCGTTGATGCCGCCGTCGGCTCGGCTGCCCCGCTGGGCGAAGGGCACGCCGTCACCCGACGGGCTGATGTCGGTGCGACTTCGATTACGGTCCGGGACATGAGCCAAGAAGTTCGTGGAATCATCGCCAAGTCGAAAGGCGCGCCCGTCTCCATGGAGACGATCGTCATCCCCGATCCCGGACCGGGCGATGTCGTCGTGGCAATTCAGGCCTGCGGTGTTTGCCACACCGACCTGCACTATCGGGAAGGCGGCATCAACGACGAGTTCCCGTTCCTGCTGGGCCACGAGGCCGCCGGCGTCGTCGAGACCATCGGCGACGGCGTCACACACGTCGCTGTCGGAGACTTCGTGATCCTGAACTGGCGGGCGGTCTGCGGAGAGTGTCGTGCGTGCCGCCGCGGCGAACCGCAGTACTGCTTCAACACCCACAACGCGTCGCAGAAGATGACCCTCACCGACGGGACCGAGCTCTCGCCCGCCCTGGGGATCGGAGCCTTCTGCGACAAGACGCTGGTCCACCAGGGGCAGTGCACCAAGGTCGACCCCGCCGCACCGGCATCGGTCGCCGGTCTGCTCGGCTGCGGCGTGATGGCCGGCATCGGCGCCGCCATCAACACCGGCGAGGTGGGTCACGGTCAATCCGTTGCCGTGTTCGGCTGTGGTGGTGTCGGCGACGCTGCCATCGCCGGCTCCAAGCTCGCAGGCGCGTCGAAGATCATCGCCGTCGACATCGATGACCGCAAGCTCGAATGGGCTCAGGAGTTCGGCGCCACACACATCTGCAACTCCACCAACACCGATCCGGTCGAATTCATCCGATCCGTCACCGACGGGAACGGCGCCGACGTGTGCATCGAGGCGATCGGCCACCCCGAGGTCTACAAACAGTGCTTCGAGGCCCGGGACCTGGCAGGCACCGTCGTGCTCGTCGGCGTACCGAACCCGGAGATGACCGTCGAGCTGCCGTTCATCGAGATCTTCGGTCGCGGCGGCGCCCTCAAGTCGTCCTGGTACGGCGACTGCCTCCCGGAGCGGGACTTCCCGATGTTGATCGACCTGTATCTCCAGGGACGGCTCGACCTCGGCGGCTTCGTGTCGGAGACGATCGGCCTCGGCGACGTCGAGCAGGCCTTCCACAAGATGGAACAGGGCGAGGTGCTCCGCAGCGTGGTGGTGCTGTGACGATCGAGCTGGTCACGACTGACGGCATCTTCGCCCTCGACGGAGGCGAGTGGGAGGTCACGAACAACATCTGGATCGTCGGCGATGACCGAGAGGTGCTCGTGTTCGACGCCGCGCACGATCACCGACCGATCGTCGACGCCGTCAACGGACGCAGAGTGGCGGGGATCGTGCTCACCCACGGACACAACGACCACATCAACGCCGCGGTCGCGCTGCGCGACGCCGTCGACGCCCCCATTCTGCTCCACGAAGCCGACCGGATGCTGTGGGACGTCGTCTACCCGGATCACACCCCTGACGGGCTGGTCGAACCCGGCTCGACCATGACAGCCGGCGGACACGAACTCGGCGTCTTGCACACCCCTGGCCACTCACCCGGCTGTTGCTGCTTTCACGATGTGGCGAACGGCGCCGTGATGAGCGGCGACACGCTCTTCTGCGGCGGGCCCGGAGCGACCGGTCGGTCGTACTCCGACGAACCGACGATCCTCACCTCGATCCGCGACGTGTTGTTGAAGCTGCCCGATCACACCGTCGTGCACACCGGGCACGGCGACACGACCACCATCGGCGCCGAGCGCGACGGCGTCCTCGCCCGCGCCGCCGAGCTCGGCCTCTGACCCACCCCACGCCCCTCCCTCACACGCCGTAACGTGTCGGGATGCCGGTTCGGGTGGTCGAGGGGGTGGTCCAGCACTACGAGTGGGGAGACCGGGATTTCATTCCGAAGCTGCTCGGCGTGGCCGGGAAGGGCCTTCCCTGGGCGGAGTTGTGGTTGGGCACCCACCCGAATGGTCCAACGCTGCTCGACGACGGCACACCGCTCTCCGACCTGACCGGCACCCTGCCCTACCTGTTGAAGGTGCTCTCGGCGGCCGAACCGCTCTCGCTGCAGGTCCATCCGACACAGGAACAGGCGATCGCCGGGTTCGAACGCGGCGTGTTCGGTGATCCGCAGGCAAAGCCCGAGCTGCTTGTCGCGCTGACGAAGTTCGAAGCGCTCTGCGGTGTGCGCCCTGTCGACGCAACACTCGAGCTGCTTCGCACGATCGGGGCGACGCAGCTCGCTGACGCCGTGGCCGCCGACGGACCGGGAGCGGTCATCCGTGACCTCTACGAAGGCCGCGTCGATCCGGCCGACTCGATCGACGCCTGCGCCGACGCATCCGTCCCGGAGGCCGCATGGGTCCGCCAGCTCGCCTCGCACTACCCAGGCGATCCGAGCGTGGCGGTGACGCTCCTACTCAACCACGTGAAGCTCCAGCCCGGCGAGGCACTCCATCTCACGGCCGGCAACCTGCACGGCTACCTCCGCGGGTCGGGGATCGAGCTGATGCAGGCGTCCGACAACGTCGTGCGTGGCGGCCTCACCGTCAAGGACGTCGACATCGAGCTGTTGCTCGACACGCTCGATCCGACACCGCTCGCCGACCCGGTCATGCACGTCGACGGCGGCCGGTATCCCCTTCCCGCGGCCGGCGTGGTACTCGTCCGTCTCGAACCGGGCGACAGCCACACAGCGGTCGGTCACGAGCTCGCGGTCGCCATGGACGGCACCACGCTGTACCTGTCGCCGGGCACGCCGATCTACGCCGACAGCCGGACCTACGTGGTCACCCCGTCCGATCCGACCGCCACCTAACGTGGCCCAGGTGACGGTCAATCGGACGCGCCGAGCACGGGCCGCTCGCCGGCGCAAACGGCGGATGGACAGCGTCGACCACGACCTCACCGCCGAACAGTGGATGGCACTCCAAGAAGCGTGGGGCGGCTGCGCGTACTGCGCTGCGCCCGATCGCCCACTTCAACGCGACTGCGTGCAGGCGCTGTCACGCGGTGGCCGCTACACGCTCGACAACATCGTTCCGGCATGCGCCTCCTGCAACGCCAGCAAGTCGAACGACGAGGTCACCGGCTGGCTGCGGCGCAAACGGCTCGACGAGCGGACGTTCCTGCTCCGTCACCTCGAGATCAGGACGATGTTGATCGAACGGTTCGCCGTCGATGCTGCGACCGACTGACCGCTACTTCTTGCGGATCTCGACGATCTTCTCGTTGGCGTGGTTGGCGTCGTCGCCCTGCTCTTCGAGCAACTTGGCGCGATCCTTCTCGGCTTCGCGTCGCGCCTTGTCCAGATCGGCGCGCTCGAGTGCCGCGTCGATGCCGTTCTCGTTGATGAACTCGGCCCACTCGACGAGCTGCCCGACCATCTCGTCCTCGGGAACGACAGCAACGTTCTGGCCCTTGATGAACAGGTGACCGCGTTTGTTGCCGGCGGCGATACCGATGTCGGCATCACGAGCTTCACCCGGACCGTTCACCACGCAGCCCATCACGGCAACCTGCAGCGGGATCTCACGCTCACCGAAGGCATCCATCGCATCGTTGGCCACCTTGATCACGTCGACCTCGGCGCGACCACACGACGGGCAGGCGATCAGGTCGACGTTCTTCCGTTCACGCAGTCCCAGCGCCTCGAGCAACTGTCGACCGGCCTTCGCCTCCTCGACCGGATCGGCGGTGAGCGAGTAGCGGATCGTGTCGCCGATCCCCTCCATGAGCAGCGTCGCGATCCCCGCTGTCGCCTTGATCAGACCGGCCGGCGGCGGGCCGGCCTCGGTCACACCGAGGTGCAACGGATGCCTCGTGACTTCACTGAGCGCTCGATACGACTCGACCATCAACGGCACCGACGACGCCTTCACCGAGATCTTGATCAGATCGAAGCCGACCTCGTCGAAGTACTGCATCTCGGTCTGCGCCGATTCGACCATCGCTTCAGGCGTCGCTCCGCCGTACTTCTCGTACAGCTTCGGATCGAGCGATCCGGCGTTGACCCCGATGCGGATCGGCAGGTTGCGGTCCTTCGCTTCGCGGGCCACCGCCTTGATGTGCTCGGGTTTGCGGATGTTGCCTGGATTGAGCCGGAGCCCGTCGACGCCGGCCTCCATCGCGGCCATCGCCATCTTGTACTGGTGGTGGATGTCGGCGATGATCGGCACCGGTGATCGCGGCACGATCTGGGCGAGCCCCTCGGCCGCCTCGATCTCGTTGCAGGTACAGCGCACGATGTCGGCACCGGCCGCCGCGAGCGCGTAGATCTGCTGCAGCGTCCCCTCGACATCGGACGTCTTGGTGATCGTCATCGACTGCACCGTGATCGGAGAGTCGCCGCCCACCGGAACGTCCCCTACGGTGATCTGGTTGGTCTGTTTCCGAACCGCGGCCGAGACAACTTCCATGACGGCCAGTCAATCAGATCATCCGACCACCCGGCAGATGGTCCGCGTCACGTAACGGGTCAGACCCGCTACGTGACGCGTGACGGGATGGGTCAGACCCGTTACGTGACGCGTGATCAGATCCGAACCCCACCCGCAGGGAGCGCGCCACAGGCACAGGAGCGACGCGGGCGGGTTCAGAGCGGATCGGTGATGTCGAGATACAACCCGGCAAACATGAACGCGAACAGGAAGATGATCACGCCCATTGCGAGCGGCATCAGCCGTTCGACGTCGGCGAAGTAGCGCTGTTTCCCACCCCGCATCGCCTCGCGGATCCGTTCGTAGATCGCTACCGCGGCATGCCCGCCGTCGAGCGGAAGTAGCGGGAACATGTTGAACACACCGACGAACACGTTCAGCACCGCCAGCAGCCACAGCACCCCGAAGATGCCCTCCGAGTCGCCGACGTCGTCGGACAACCCGGTGACGCCGACCAAGGTCACGGGGCGGGTTTCGAGGTTCTCGTTCTCACCGCTGAGGTGGTTGATGACGTTCACCGGATTGAGTGCCTTGAAGACGCCCTTGGTCGATTCCCACGCAACAGGGAAGATGTCGGTGACCGCGTTGCCGGCAGCAGCGACGACGCCGTGCTCCTCATAGACGAACGGGTTGTATGGGCTGACGCCGATGTACGCCGTGCCGAACAGTTCGCTGCTCTCGGGGACATCGGTGCGTGCTCCCAGCCCGACTGGCACGACCTGCTCGATCCCGTCACGCAGAATCACAAAATCGACGGTCTCACCGGGCTCGAATCCTCGCACCACGGGTCCCAGGTCGGATGGATCGTCCAGCGGCACGCCACCAATCGACAGGATCTGGTCGTCGGCCATGATTCCCGCCTGCTCGGCAGGAAGCCCCTCGACCGCCTCGGCGACCACGACTTCGGGAACGAGTTCTTCGGTGCGCTCACCCTGGGCGACGTACACGACGAACAACAGGGTGACGGCGATGATCATGTGCATGATCGAGCCGGCGGAGATCACGAGTAGGCGACGCGGGAAGCTCTTCTGCCGATAGGTCCGCCCCTCGTCCTCGGGGGCGACATCGGCATCGATGCGATGCATCCCGATGATCCGAACGAAGGCGCCGACGGGGACCAGCCGCACGCCGTACTCGGTTTCGCCCTTCCGGAAACTCCACAAGCGTGGCCCCATGAACATGAAGAACTGGGTGACCTTCATCCCGGTCCACTTGGCAGTGAGGAAGTGCCCAGCCTCGTGGAGGAAGATCGAGATCACGATGCCGACGACGAAGATGAACCACCAGACGTTGAGGGTGTAGAGCCACACGAACAGGCCGGCGATGGCAGCCATCGCGAGCGCGCCCTTCCAGCCCCCGGCGAGCTCGTCGTCGGAGATCTCCTCGGCGGAGCCCCCCGCGACGATTTCGCTCTTGATCTTCTCGGACCGCGACATCGTCGCAACGGGTTCAGGTGGTGGGAGTTCTTCGAGTTGGTCGGTCATTGCTACTCAACGATCTCTTCGGCAATTCGTCGGGCGACTTGATCAGCTTCGATCACGTCCGCGACACATGTGGGGGTCGCACCA
>Ga0316197_10000857_pt1 | contig 21445 bp, 14 predicted proteins | sample OudBiesiAoxic_MG_FD_204939 | JGI IMG/M metagenome (GOLD analysis project Ga0316197, IMG submission 204939) | Coastal sediment microbial communities from Oude Bieten Haven, Netherlands - site A oxic | ecosystem: Environmental > Aquatic > Marine > Coastal > Sediment | place: Netherlands... | reverse complement strand
CGTGCTGTTTTGGGACACCCTGCGCCAAAGGGGCAACAACTTCCTCGAGCACGAGCAGGCCGGCAAGCCACCATTGCTGCATTTCGAGTACGAAATGGTGCTCGACGCCCGCGAATTCGAACGTGCGGTGGGTTACGCCATGGTGCGTATCATCCCGCCGCAGGGCGTCACCGTGGATCCGAAACGCCGGCCCTACATGATCATCGATCCACGCGCCGGTCACGGCCCCGGGGTCGGTGGGTTCAAGGATGATTCCCAGGTTGGCGTGGCGCTGCGCGAGGGCCACCCTGTCTATTTCGTGATCTTCTTCCCCGAGCCCGAGCCGGGGCAAACGCTGCTTGACGTGTGCGGCGCGGAGGAAAAGTTCGTCCGCAGGGTGCGGGAGCTGCACCCGGACAGTCCCAAGCCGGTGGTTGTGGGCAACTGCCAGGGCGGCTGGGCCGCGATGATGCTCGCCTCCTCGAACCCGGATGACACCGGCCCGATCGTCATCAACGGCGCACCCATGTCTTACTGGGGTGGGGCCTGGAGCGAGGGCGAGGGCGACAATCCCATGCGTTACGCCGGCGGCATGCTCGGTGGGACCTGGATGGCGTCGCTGGCTGCCGACCTTGGCAATGGCCTGTTCGATGGGGCCTATCTGGTCGAGAACATGGAGAACCTCAACCCGGCAAACACCCTCTGGAAGAAGTACTACCATCTGTTTGCCAATGTCGATACCGAACCGCCGCGCTTCCTCGACTTCGAGCGCTGGTGGGGTGGTTTTTATCTTCTCAACCGCGAAGAGATAGAGTGGATCGTCGACGACCTGTTCGTCGGCAATGATCTTTGGAAGGGCGGAGCCCAGGCGCAGAACGGCAAGGCCTTCGATCTTCGCGACATCAAGTCGCCGATCATCCTGTTCGCCTCCATGGGCGACAACATCACCCCGCCGCAGCAGGCGTTCAACTGGGTGGCGGACGTCTATGGCTCCACCGACGAGATCAAGTCCCGCGGCCAGACGATCATCGGTCTGTTGCACGAGGACGTCGGCCACCTCGGGATCTTCGTCTCGGGTCAGGTCGCCAGGAAGGAGCACGCCCAGATCGTCTCCGTGCTCAAATCCGTCGAGGCCCTGCCCCCGGGGCTCTATGGGATGAAGATCAACGAAATCCACGGCAAGGACGGCTCGGTGGACTATGACGTCGAGTTCGTGGAGCGTGAACTCGAAGAGGTCGTGGCGCGGGGGAACCGGATGAAGCGCGTCGACGAGAAGCCGTTCGAGGCAGTCGCCGAGATCGGCGAGTTCAATCAGCGGGCTTACGAGTTGTTCGCCCGTCCCCTGGTGCAGTCGATGTCCAACGAGTTCAGTGCAAGGCTCGGGCGCGATTTTCACCCGCTGCGCTTCCAGCGCTGGGCCATATCAGACCTCAACCCCTGGCTGCAGTGGCTCGGCCCGGCGGCCGACCTGGTCAGGTCCCAGCGGAAGGCGGCCGGCCCGGAGCAGCCCTACCGGCAGGTCGAGGGCATGGTGTCAGAGCTGGTGACCGCCTCGCTGGACTACTATCGCGATATGCGCGATGCAGCGTCCGAGGCCGTGTTCTTCCAGACCTACGGCGGTCTGTTCTCGGCCTACCTGGCCGACCGGCACGAGGAGAAGGTGCGTCGGCTGGCGCCTCCGAGCGACCCGCGGCAGCTGCCGTTCGTCAAAGACGCGCTGGCATCGATCGCCGAGGGCGGATACATCGAGGCGATCACCCGTGCCGCTCATCTGCTCGGGCGCCACGGTGAGCCGCTGCCGCTGGAGCGGTTGCAGCTCAAGGCGGACCTGCTTGACGAGTACCGGGACCTGTTGCCGGACATCGCCAGGGACGAGGCCCGACGCATCCGCGGGGAGCAGGAGATCATCTGCCGCTACGAACCGGAGCAGGCCGTCTCCTCGCTACCAACCCTGCTGCGCGATCCGGCAGACCGTCAGCGCCTGATTACCCTGCTCGAACGTCTGCTGGCCGACCCGCGCATTCAGGCTGCGGGGATCACCGACGCCCAGCGTGAGATGCTCACGCGAATCCATCGTGTGCTCGACGAGGAACCCGCCAAGCGCATACCGGCCCCAACCAAGAGACGGGCGCGCAAGGCCCCCGGTCCATCAACCAAGAGCCGGACATGAGATCCTTTACCAACCAGACCTATGACGAGATCGAAGTCGGTGCGTCCCTGACCCTTTCGCACGTCCTTTCCGAGGCCGACGTGGAGGCACTCGCCATGGTCTCCGGCGAGATCGATCCCTTCCACATCGACAGCGAGGCGCCACCGCAGCAGATGGTCTCGGACGCGGTGGGCGCGGAAGCCCTGGTGTCCGGCATGCTCAACCGGCGCCTGCCCGGGCCAGGTACCAACATCCTGGCGCAGAATCTGACGTTCTCCGGCACCTTGACCGTGGGCGACGAGGTGACGGGCACGGTGACTGCACTGGAGAAGCGTCCGGAGGGCCACCAGATTGTCTTCGAATGCCGCGTAAGTCGAGGGGATGACGAACTGCTGGCCGGCACCATCACCGTGTCCGCGCCGACCGAACGCATCAGTTACACCGACCTCGCGACACCCGAGATCATATTGCGTCGCAACGACGGGTTCAGCCGATTGTTCAAGCGCTGCCAGGGGGCGCCCCCGGTCATCTGCGCCATCGTTCATCCCTGCGACCGTGACTCGCTGCTGGGTCCCATCGAGGCGGCGAAGCGGGGCCTGATCGAGCCGGTATTGGTCGGCCCCGAAGACAGGATCCGCGCCGTGGCGGATGCCGAGGGGATTGATCTCTCGCCCTATCGCATCGTCACGGCCGAGCACAGCCACGCAGCGGCAGAGCAGGCCGTGGCCATGGCGCGGGCCGGTGAGGTCGAGTCGCTGATGAAGGGCTCGCTGCACACCGACGAGCTCATGGGGGCAGTGGTCGCCTCGGCCACGGGCCTGCGCACCGAACGCCGCGTCAGCCATGTATTCGTGATGGACGTGCCGGCCTACCCGCGCCTGCTGCTGGTAACCGATGCCGCCATCAATATTGCGCCGACGGCCAGGGACAAGGTCCACATCGTGCAGAATGCCATCGACCTTGCAGCGGTGCTCGGGATCGATCCGCCACGGGTGGCGATCCTCGCGGCGGTGGAGACCGTAAACCCGGACATGCAAGCCACGGTGGACGCGGCCATGTTGTGCAAGATGGCCGACCGCGGTCAGATCACCGGGGGAATCGTGGACGGCCCGCTGGCCTTCGACAACGCGGTGAGCGAAGAGGCGGCACGGACCAAGAAGATCGAGTCCCCGGTGGCAGGCCGGGCGGACATCCTGCTGCTGCCGGATCTCGAGGCCGGCAACATGGTGGCCAAGCAACTCCAGTACCTGGCCGGAGCGGACGCCGCAGGCATCGTGCTGGGCGCGCGCGTGCCGATCGTGCTGACCAGCCGCGCGGACAGCGTACGCACCCGCCTTGCCTCCACCGCGGTCATGGCCCTGGTCGCCCAGGCACGACGCGGCCAGGCCAAACTGAATCCGCGCCAGGGGTAAACCATGTCGGACGCCATCGTCGTCCTCAACGCCGGCTCATCGAGCATCAAGTTCTCGGTCTTCGCCACCCAGGGTGAGGACCTGGACCTGGTGGTGCGGGGGCAGTCCGAGGGCCTGTACACGGAGGCCCGCTTCCTGGCAAAAGACGGTGAGGGCGCGGTCGTCGCCGAGCACAGCTGGGATGCCGGGCATCACCCCGGGCACGACGGGGCGCTCCAGCACCTGTTGGAATACCTGCGCGCTGAACTCTCTGCCTACCGCCCCCTGGCGGTCGGTCACCGGGTGGTGCACGGCGGACCCGATGCCACCGGGCCGGTGCGCGTGACAGCGCAGGTCCTCGACGATCTGGAAGGTTTCGTCCCGCTGTTCCCGCTGCACCTGCCACACAACCTGGCCCCGGTACGGCTGCTCCTCGAGCTCGCCCCCGATCTGCCCCAGGTCGCCAGTTTCGACACCTCGTTCCACCGCAGCAACCCGGAGATCTCGCAGCTGTATGCACTGCCGCCCGAATATGCCGAGGCCGGGGTGCGCCGTTATGGCTTTCACGGCCTGTCCTACGAATATGTCGCCTCGGTACTGTCGCAGTTCGACCAGAGGGCGGCCTCCGGCAAGACCATCGTCTGTCACCTCGGCAACGGCGTCAGCGCCTGTGCCCTGCAGGGCGGCAGGAGCATGGCGAGCAGCATGGGGTTCACGGGCGTAGAGGGGCTCCCGATGGGCACCCGCAGCGGCGCGCTCGACCCGGGCGTCATGCTCTATCTGATGGACCAGCGCGGCATGGATGCGCGTGCTATCGAGCGCCTGATTTACAAGGAGTCCGGGCTGCTCGGTGTCTCGGGCCTGTCGAGCGACATGCGTACCCTGCTGCAAAGCGACGCTCCGCGCGCGCAGCTTGCAGTGGACCTGTTCGTCTACCGCATCGGGCGCGAACTGGGCTCCCTGGCGGCTGCGCTCGGTGGACTCGACGCCATCGTGTTTACTGCCGGGATCGGCGAGCACTCCGCAGAGATCCGTGAGCGGGTCTGCCGCGAGGCCGCCTGGCTCGGCGTGGAGCCGGATGACGGAGCCAACGCCGCACATGGGCCACGTATCAGTTCCGCGACCAGCCGGACATCGGCCTGGGTCATCCCGACCAACGAAGAGCTCATGATCGCGCGCCATACCCGACGCCTGATCGAGCAGGCTTGAAGGAGTAACAGAATGCCAGTCGAGCCACGCAATTCGGTTCTGGCGGGTCACAAGGCCCTCGTCATCGGCATTGCAAACGAGCACTCGATTGCCTACGGCTGCGCCAAGGCGTTCCGGGAGCAGGGTGCCGAGGTCGCCGTAACCTATCTCAACGACAAGGCCAGACCCTATGTCGAGCCGTTGGCCCGCGAGCTGGAGGCTGAGCTCTTCATGCCCCTGGACGTATCCAGGCCCGGCGAACTGGAGGCTGTATTCGGGCAGCTCGAACAGAACTGGGGTCGGCTCGACACCCTGGTACATTCCATCGCCTTCGCGCCGAAGGAGGATCTCCAGGGGCGATTGGTCGACTGCTCGGCCGAGGGGTTCGCCACGGCCATGGATGTCTCCTGCCACTCATTCATCCGCATGGCCAGGCTCGCCACGCCGTTGATGACGGATGGGGGGACGATGTTTGCGATGAGCTTTCACGGGGCACAAAAAGTGGTTGCGGGCTACAACCTGATGGGCCCGGTCAAGGCGGCGCTGGAAGCGAGCTGCCGTTACCTTGCCAGCGAGCTCGGGCCACAGAGGATCCGGGTGCATGCCATATCGCCCGGCCCACTCCAGACCCGCGCTGCCTCCGGCCTGAAAGGCTTCGACCAGCTCCTCGACGAGGCGGCGCAACGGGCACCGTTGGGTGAACTGGTGGACATCCTCGACGTCGGTCGCCTTTGTGCCTACCTGGCGGGACCCGATGCACGCCGCATCACCGGCGATACCCTGTATGTGGACGGCGGTGTTCATATCGTAGCCTGAGTGCGGCGGCTGTCGCCTCGAGCGCGGTCAAAGTAATCACTGCCGAGCGGGAAACCACCAGAACACCGGGGCGAGCATCATTGACAGTCGGCCCGGCAGCGGAAGCAGGACGATGGAAGGTGGTTTGAAACTATACTTGGTGCAAACCGAGCTGGAGGGTGGGCGACAATGGATACGGTCAGCGTCAAACGTGAAAAAGAACGCATCAGTCGGGTGGCGAATCTTCTTTACGAGGCCAGTCGTCCGATTCGCGTCCTCGATACCATCGCGTGGTCACCCGAGGTCAGGGCACAGTTTTTTGCCCAGGGTGGCAAGGCCTTGCCAAAAGTCACCTACAGTCCCGTCGATACAGCCCCCGCCGTCAAGGCCATACAGGAAGCGCGCCGTCACATCGGAACCAGCGGGACCATCGATGCCTGGCTGGGTCGACAGGCAGACACGCTCGAACTCAGTGCACTCATGCTGGCAGGCGTGGGGACGCCGGCTTTTTTCCGCCATGCGCGGGAAATATACGGTGAGCCGACTGCACCGCTACAGCTGTTCTCATCGACGCCGCTTGAACTCGCGCAGAGCGTTCATGACACCATTGATCAACTCGCCCGCATCGACATGGAAATCGCGCCACCTGGATACCATAGCGCCGAGGAGGTGGCTGGGGATATCGAACGTGCAGTGCGCCGGCATTTCGGCGACGATGCCCCCAAGGTGGAACTGGTCGACTCGTTGTCCTCCAACGCACTTGCGACATCCACCGCCATCCGGATCCGCCGGGACGCGCGGTTCACCGACCGGGATGCCGCCCAACTCCTCAATCACGAAGCGTATGTGCATGTGGCCACTTCATTGAACGGCCGCGCGCAAACCGATCTGCCCATACTCGCGGCTGGCCACCCCGGCACGACGCGCACCCAGGAGGGGCTGGCGGTATTCGCCGAAATCATCAGCGGCGCGATGGAACTGGACCGGATGCGGCGCCTGGCAGATCGTGTATTCGCCATCCAGATGGCCATCGATGGCGCGGATTTCCTGGAAGTCTACCGTTACTTTCTCGGTTGCAGCCCAAGCGATGAGCAGGCTTACGAAAGTAGCAGGCGCGTATTTCGTGGCGGTGTCATTACCGGTGGCGCGCCCTTTACCAAGGACGTCGTCTATCTGTACGGCCTGCTGCAGGTCGGCAATACCATTCGAGCCGCCTTTTCGGCGGGCCGGTCCGATTGCCTGCGTCTGCTGTTCTGCGGCAAGCTCGATCTCCGTGACATCCCTGCATTGTGCGAGCTCCATTCCATGGGCCTGCTGAAGGCGCCGCTCCACCTGCCACCCTGGATCAGCGACCCGCGTTATCTGCTGGCATTGCTCACCTATTCCAGCTTCATGAACCAAATGGACATGCAGCCAATGCAGGCGTTCGCCGAACAGCTGCTGGCCGACGCACCCGTCGTCAATCTCTAACCCGCAAATCTCAGTGCGCCGTGAAAGGGCGCACTGAGCCTTCCAGGCTAGCCTGGACGACTTGACCAGCGAGTACAGCCCTCAGCACCGCTGATCGAACCACAAACAAACTATTTTCGCTATGTCGTGGCTGAGCGCGGCAAGGCCTTGGCCTTACTACTCGTGACGACAGGCAAGACGCTCGAGCAAGTGCTCCGCAGCAAGCGCATTGAGGCGCGGGCGTCGCCGGGAAGGCATTCAGAAGTTGGTGAGGAAGAACGGGATGATCAGCGCATTCGCCAGATCGATGAAGAAGGCACAGACCAGCGGCACGATGATGAACGCGAGGTGCGAGGCGCCGTAGCGCTGCGATACGGCAGCCATATTCGCCATCGCGGTCGGGGTCGAGCCCAGCGAGATCCCGCCAAAACCCGAGCAGACGACGGCGGCGTCGTAGTTGCGTCCCATGACTGGAAATACCACGAACAGGTTAACCGCAATTGCTACCACAAACTGGATGGCGAGGATGATGAAGATGGGTCCTGCGAGGTCGATCAGAGTCCACAACTGCAGGCTCATGAGCGACATTGCCAGGAAGGTGCCCAGCGAAATGTCGGCGATCAAAGCGATAGCGGGCGTGCGGCTTGGCCAGCGGGTGCCGCTCAGGCGCGGGAAATTATCCGGTATCAGGTTGGTGATGAGGATGCCTGCAAACAGGCAGGTGACAAACAGGGGCAGTTGCAGGCCAGCCTCTTCCAGAACCTCGTTCAGCAAGGTGCCGGCAATTGCGGCAATATGGATGGCGAGAATGGCATCAAGAAAGTCCAGGTGGCCAATCTTCTGATCGTGTTGTTGTTCTGAAATTCCCACATCCTGGGATTCGACCTTCTCCGGCTCCAGCTTGTGGCGGGTTATCAGGAATTTGGCGATCGGACCACCCATCAGGCTGGCCAGGATCAGACCGAAGGTCGCGCAGGCGATGCCGATCTCCATCGCATTGCTGATACCGAATTCCTCGGCGATACGTGGCGCCCAGGCGATCGCGGTACCGTGTCCCCCGATAAGCGAAACGCTGCCGCCAAGCAGCCCGACCTGGCTAGGTATACCAAGCATGGACGCCACCGTGATGCCGGTCAGGTTTTGCAGGATCATGTAGCCGATGGTCACTGAGAGCAGGATCACCAGCGGCTTGCCGCCAAGCAGCAGATCCTTGATGCTCGCGTTGATCCCGATGGTGGTGAAAAAATACACCAGGAGCACATCCCGGGCTTCCAGGTTGAACTCCACCGCCACGCCGGTTGAAGCGTAGACGAGGCCGAACAGCACCGAGAAGATCAGACCACCGGTCACCGGTTCCGGGATGCTGAATTCGCGCAGGAAGCCTACGGTACCATTGACCCGCTTGCCGACGAACAGCACGATGATGCCGAAGGTTACGGCGAGAAAGGAGGCGATGTGAAGGCTTCCGTCAGTAAATTCCATCGGTACTTTTTCCTAACCTTATTAAGTGATGCTTCCCGGTACTGCTCCGGCCACAGGCCACGTCAAAATGAAGCTGTCGTTCAGTTCGGAATCAAGCCTTTTCTCACTTTGCCTCGATTCTGAACATCATCGCGTACAGGGTCGGAACGAAAACCAGGGTCAACACGGTCGCGAAGCCCAGCCCCGCCATGATCGTGATCGACATATTCACGAAGAACACGTCCGAGAGCAGCGGTATCAGTCCGAGGATGGTTGTGGCCGCCGCCAGGACGACTGGTCGCAGGCGACTGACCGTGGCGTCGAGAATCGCGGTGAACCGCTCCTTGCCTTCCCCGATTTGCTGGTCGATCTCGTCGATCAGCACAATGGCGTTCTTGATCAGCAGCCCGATCAGAGACAGTGCGCCGAGCAGTGACATGAAGTCGAAGGCGCCGTTGGCCCCCAACAGCCCGGCGGTGATGCCGACGATCGCCAGAGGCACCGTGAGCCATATGATAAGCGGTTGGCGGATCTTCCCAAACAGCAGGATGCTGGTAAGGATCATCAGCAGGAAGCCGACCGGCAATGAACGCCCGAGGCCGTTCTGGGCCTTTTGCGAGTCCTCGTATTCACCGCCCCAGGACAGACTGTAGCCGGCAGGAAGTTCCATCGCCTCGATCTGCGGTTTGATGCGGCTGAACAAGGGCGTCGCCAGCTCGCCGGTCGGGTTGCTCGAGGCAATAATGGTGCGGATCCGGTCGCGCGAGCGCAGCACCGCGTTTTCGAACACGGTCTCGAAACCGCTTATCACCTGTGCTGCCGGCACGGCCTGGTTCAGTACCGGACTCCAGATGGTCACGTCCTGCAGATTGCCAACGTCCGCACGCTCATCCTCGGGCGCGCGCATCAGGATTGGCAGCACCCGGATACCGTCACGGTAGCGGCCGACCGCTGTCCCCTCGAAGGCGTAGCGCAGTGCTGTGGACAGGTTCTCGCGTGTGATACCCAGCTGCCTGCCCACCTGTTCGTTGAACACCGGTCGCACCAGCTTGACTGGCTGGCGCCAGTCGTCGCGAATGTCCTTCGCCTCCGAATCCGAGCGCATGATCGCCTGGGCCTGCTCCGAGAGCTGCCGAAGTACGGCCGGGTCAGGGCCGTGAAAGCGGGCCTCGATCTTGGAGTCACGCCCGGGCCCGATTCGCAGCGACTTGATGATCGGATCGGTCCAGGGCATCTGCGTCTGCATATACTCCTCGACCTTGGACCAGATTTCGGGGATCCGCTCACGGCTATCGGTCTGAACGATGATCTGAGCATAGGCCGAGGAGATCTCGCGTGGGTCGTAGACCAGCGTGAAACGCTCGTGCGGGCCACCGATCACCGTCGTGGTCTGCTCGACGCCCTCCAGTCCGCGCAGATAGGCACTCACGCGCAGTGCGTCTTCGCGCGCCGAACGGATGTCGCTGCCCTCGATCTCCCACACATCGACGAAGAACATCGGGGTGTTGGATTCTGGGAAAAAAGCGCGCTTGACGTGCCCGAAGCCGATCACGGCTGTTACGAAGAGGGCTAAGACCACTGCCACCGTCAGCCAGCGCCGGCGAATCGAGAAGGCAAGCACGCCCCGGAAGAGCGTAAACAGCGCGCCGCCGTAGGGATCCCTGTCTGCAGCACCGTCGCCCTGGCCCGGTTTCAGCAGCAGCGAGCAGAGCAGCGGCGTGGTGCTGATGGCCGTGACCCATGACAGCAGAAGCGAGTACAGAATGACGTAGAACAGCGAGCCGGCAAACTCACCGGTGCTGTCCGGCGACAGGCCGATGGCCGAGAAGGCCAGGATGCCGATGATGGTGCCGCCAAGCAGTGCCCAAATGGTCTTTCCGACAGCTTCGCTGGCGGCCTGCGCTGCGCGCATGCCGGCCTGCATGCGCACCAGGATCCCCTCGGCGATCACGATCGCGTTGTCCACCAGCATGCCAAGCGCGATCACCAGTGCGCCGAGCGAGATGCGCTGCAATTCGATACCGCTGAGGTGCATGATCAGCAGGGTACCCGCCACCGTGATCAGTAGCACCGCGCCGATGATAAGGCCTACCCTGACACCCATGAAAAGCAGCAGCACGATGATGACAATGGCGACAGCCTGCCCAACGCTGACCACGAAGCCGCTCACCGAATCGTCCACCTCGACCGGCTGGTTGTAGATCTCGGTCAGTTCCATCCCGGCCGGCATCATGCCCCGAAGTTCTTCCAAACGCCGTTCCAGACGATGCCCCACCGCGACCACGTTCTCACCGGCCTGCATCGAGATCCCGAGGGTCAGCGCGGGCCGGCCATTGACGTAGTACATCTTGCTGGGGACGTCCTCGTAGGCCCTTACGATGTCGGCAATATCTTTCAGATAGACGAGTTTTTTGTCATCCGACACGATCAGCACGTCACCAATTTCTGTCACCGAGGCAAACTCCCCGGTAGGGCTGACGCGCACATATTCCGGGCCTACCTGGACCTGCCCGGCGTCGGTGACCACGTTCTGGGACGCCAGAGTGTCCGCGATTCGGGCCGGGGATATGCCCAGTTCGCCTAGGCGTGACCGGGAGATATCCACATACACGACCTCCTGCTGTGCGCCACCGATGATGAGCTTTCGTATTCCGGGTACCAGCACCAGTTCACGTTTGAGCCGGTCGGCGAAATCCCACAGGTCGCGCCAGCTGTATCCCTGGCCCGTCAGTGCCAGGTAGGTGCCGTAGACGTCCCCGAATTCGTCGATGATCATCGGGTCCTGCGCACCTGGCGGCAGTTTGGATTTCATGTCCGCGATTTTGCGGCGCAGTTCGTCGTAGATGCCGGGGAAATCCTCGGCACGATACTTGTCCTTGAATTCGATCTGGATGTCCGACATGCCAGGCCGAGAGATGCTCATCTTGATGTGCTTGACCTGCTCCATCCGCTGCAGGGCGTCCTCGATGTGATAGGTCACCTCGTCCTGGACCTGCTGGGCCGATGCACCGGGGTAGAGGGTGATGACCTTGGCCAGCTTGATCGTGAAAGCCGGGTCTTCGAGCTTGCCCATGTTCTTGAAGGCCCAAAGGCCGCCAAACACCAGGATGATGACGATCAGCCAGGAGATCACCGGCCGCTCGACCGAGTATTCACCGATATTCATGCTGTGACTCCCGCCTGCTGCTCTGGAGCGCCACTCATTGTTGGTACTTCAGGTCTTCGGGACGGGGGGTGGCCTGTTCCAGTTCGGGCATCAGGGTGACCTGCATGCCTTCGACCAGGAAAGGCGTACCGGCGGTCACCACCCGTGCGCCCGGTTCGAGTCCGTCCACCACCTCGATACCGTCGCCGATCAGGCGCCCGACTTTCACCGGCCGGGGGGATACCGTCATGCTGGTTTCGTCCACTGTCCAGACCTGAGGATCGAGCTTGAAGTCTCCGACGACTGCACTGACTGGTACGGTGAAGGCCGTTCCACTGTCGACATAACCTCCCAGATCGACAGTCACACTGGCAGTCATGCCGGGCAGGACCGTGCCTTGCTCCCACTGCTTCATCAGGTAGGTGGCCTCGAAGGTCTGGGTGTTGGCGTCGGCCTTGGTTGATATCTCCTTGAACGTCAGCGGGTACTCGGTTCCGGGCCGGTCCTGGAAGCTGGCGAACACCTTGACCTTGCCACGTGCCGCGTGTCCGCCATCTTCGCCGCTTGCGCGGATGCTGCGAATGATCGATTCAGGGACATCGAATTTGACCTCCAGCATCTGGACATTCTGCACCACGGCGATGGTCTGTTTGGCCTGGACCTCCTCGAATCGGTCCACCAGCCGATTCGCGATCATGCCCGCGAACGGGGCCTTGAGCTCGGTATACGAGAGGTCCTGGGTGGCTGTGTTGAGCGCCGCCCTGGCATTCTTGAACTCGGCCTCCAGGCGGTCGAAATCCGTCCGTGAGATGGCGCCCGATCCGACCAGCTCTTTGCCCCTGCCGAAGTTCTTCTGAGCCTTGTCGAAGGTCGCCTGGCGGTCGTCTACGACGATCTGGTAGTCCGTTGGGTCGAGCCGCGCGATCAGGTCGCCCTCCTGTACGGGATCGCCCTCCTTGATCGGAAGCTCCTGCACGGTGCCTGCCACGCGAAACGCCAGGTCAGCCTTGGCTGCGGCCGCGATGCGGGCGGGAAACGAGCGAACTCCGGTGGCGTCGGCGCCTGCGATCACAACCGTCTTCACTGGCCGGGCGACGGGCTCGGTCTGCGTTGGTACTTCTTCGGCACAGCCACCGAGCATCAATCCGATAAATAAACCGCAGGCAATCAAGGACCCTCCCAGCTTGCGATGGGAGTTCATTTTCATATGTTTTCGCATCTGGAGATTTCCCGTGAATTTGTTACCAAACCTTCGCGTACCGATCTTGCCGGTGCATAGCTCTTCTTCTCATTTGCCTCATTCTATATTCCATTAAGAGATCATCGACGGAAGCATCACGGTCCTGCGGAATGAGCGCCGTCGGCTCTTCAAAAATCCTGTTCTCTTCTTCCTCCGGTGTCGCAAAGCTTGCCGTAGGCGCGAGCAGGATTGTTGTTACAACGAAACCCAAAAGCCATCCACAAATTTATAGTTGACGCCTCTCGCCGCCTGAATTGGCGAGCGTTGAGTTCGTTTTTTTTACTTCGGGCCTTCTGGAAACACCAGGTCGCCGGTTTCACTACTACTAACGACTAGGTTAGCATCGGACACCATCTTAGCGATAGGCATATGTGGACACAAAATGGGCCTTTTAGGACTGGCGCACTTAATATTGTCGCGCACGATCAAGGACTAGACAAATAGAATCCATGGCACATGACAGAAAAAAGTCCACGCGGCCAGAAGCGGAGTTGCGCATCGGCGCCACAATGGCCCTTCCAGCGGTTCTCCGAGGATTGGGAGCAGACCCGGCTGCAGTGTTGGCCGAGGTAGGGTCAGACCTCAGGCTGTTCGATGACCCCGACAACCGAATTTCATACGCGGCCCGGGGCCGCCTGTTAGTACACTGCGCGGCCAGAACCGGTTGCCCACACCTGGGTCTCCTGGTCGGCCAGCAAGCCGGCTTGCACTCTCTGGGACTGGTGGGCTTGCTGGTGAAATACTCGTCAGACGTGGGGACCGCCTTACGCAGCCTCACGCGCTTTTTGCATCTCCACGTTCGCGGCGCGATTTCAAACCTGGAGATGCAAGGCAACCTGGCGGTTTTTACCTATGAAATCTATCAACCCGGCACCGAGGGCACGGATCAGGTCGGGGATGGTGCAGTTGCCGTCATCTTCAACATCATGAAGGCGCTGTGCGATCCGATTTGGAAGCCGTCCGAGGTCAGGTTTGCACACCGCAAGCCGGACGATGTCAGCCCGTACCGCAGTTTCTTCAAGGCCCCCTTGGTCTTCGACACCCAGCAAAATGCAGTGATATTTGCCGGCGACTGGTTGAGTCTGCGTATCTCCCGAGCCGACCCGGATTTACAGCATTTGCTTCGGGAGCAGATCAATGCCCTCGAACTCAGATTTGGCGACGACTTGCCGGGGCAGGTACGGAGTGTACTTCGATCCGCGCTGCTGACAGATCACGCCAGATCACACCAGGTCGCCGAACTTTTCTCTATGCACAGCCGCACATTGAGGCGTCGCCTGAATGAATGCGGCACGAGCTTTCAGGAACTTCTGGATGAGGGCCGCTTCGAGATAGCGCGGCAGATGCTCCAAGACACCGGGTTGGAGATAAGCCAGATCTCTGAGGCACTGGGCTATGCCGACGCAAGTACCTTCATACGTGCATTCCGGCGGTGGAGTGGCACCACGCCCGCCCAATGGCGGGAGAATTGAAAGACTGCAATCTTGCGCACGACGTAAATTTCACAGCTCACTCCCGCTTAACTGAACCGTCCCGGTTGTTGGACAACTTCCTCCTTCTCAGGACCAGTTGCCGACTCGGATGACCACAATGGCCGTAGGATTACACAACTGTTGAAGTCACAGGTCCGGCATTAAAAGTCGGGATCCGGGAAGTTCGGCTCTCGACCTTCGGTGAAGGCAAGGAGCCCCTCGCCACGGTCGGGATGGACCACCGAGCGCCAGTGCTCATCCATCATGATCGCAATAGCCTGCTCAACAGGCTCGCCCTGTCCCATTTGAACGGCTCGGTTGACCGACTGCACTGCCGTCGGCGAGTTGCTCGCGATCTTCTCCGCGATACTGAGCACTCCAGCTATCAACTTGGCTCGGGGATATACCTCGTTGACCATGCCAAGTCGGTGCGCCTCTTGCGCCGTGCTAGGTTCTCCCGTCATCAACATCTGCATAGCCTTACCCGGCGAGAGTGCACGCGGCAGCAGGACCGGTGAGCCGCCACCGGCGCTCAAGCCAACGATAGCTTCGGGCTGGCCAAAGACAGCGTTATCTGACGCAACGATGAAGTCCGTGCTGATAGCAATCTCACACCCTCCGCCGTAGGCCATCCCACCGACCGCGGCGATGATCGGCCGGCGTAATTGGCGCAGCGTGTAGAACACGCGATCAAGGCACCTGCGTCCTTAGAGCCGGGTGGCACCGGCACCAGCCGCCTGCCGTTGCTTCAGCGATCGTTGGCCAGCTACTGCATTGGCATCGGTTTCGTTCGCGCCGGTTATCTCGCCGTCGGCCCGATGCTGCTTGCCGTGGGAGCCTTCGTGCCCGAAGGTGGGTCGGTGACCATCGTCGCCCCAACGTCCTTCAGAAGGCGTTGGAACTCAGGTGACTTCGCGATAATTTCACCTGCTGCGGCACGCAGACGATCGACGGCTTCGTCGGGCAAAACGAAGGTCGTTGGCAGGTTATTGAGGTAGTCGAACTCAGCCTCGTCCTTCAACTCGGCGAACGAGACATCGATGGGATAGATCTCGATATCCGGGCCTCTCAACTCGTCGGCAATTGCCGGATCCTCGTTGCCCGCAAATGCCGCCGATTGCCGCAGGTTACGCAGCGACCGCCAGCGCGTCGCCTTGTCTTTCAGCAACTCCATCGATTCGTAGGAATAATGGTCGATAGGGACGCCGGACGCCGCGAGCAGCAGGTTTATCGTGCCCGGCGCCTTCTCCGATTCATCCCATTGCGTCCGCGGCAGGGACACGGAATTGACAACGAAGACCACGATACTTCGAACGCGGTCGAGCCGCGTCGGGAGGCCGGCACGGTGTGCCGCTTCCATCATCTCCAGGGAGGAGACCACGCTGCGCATCCCGACGTTGTCCGATACGCCGCCGTCCACGACGTGGATGTACGGGCGGTGCGTGCCATCGGCGAACGCGAGCCGTTCACTTATTTCACGCCTTGCACGTGCAGCTGTCCGCGTCGATTCCACAGGACCCGCAAACAGTTCCATAACGGAGGGCGCCGCATAGTTGCAGGTACCTCCATAGTTGTCGAACGTAAGCGGTGACAGCACGACAGGCACTGCCGAGGATGCCGCTGCGACACGTGACAGTCGCACGGCGCCAAGGTCCGAGCACATCGCATCGAAGAGGTCCTGATCGAATACCAGTCGGGCCCCGGTGGAAATATCGGTTGCGGATGCGAGGATCAGCGGGCCATCGCCCTGGTCGAGGTCGGCAAAAGTCGCGTCATTGAAAAGGATCTCGTCATACAGATCGGCTGCCAGCTCCGAGCGCCCCCAGTGAGTCGACCACAGATCCCCCCAGTAAACAGGATTGAAGGTGCGAGCGATGATCTCGCCCTGCACATCCCGTTTCAGGAAACGTTGCTCGTAGTCGTCGAAAAGCTGGTCGCCGTAGAGGCCATAGGCCAGCGCTGTGAAGCTGCCGCCCGACACGCCGGTGATCACGCCGACCGCATCGATCAGGCGGACCTTTTCGCCATCTGCCCTGACGATCTCGGTGTTTCGGAGAAACTCCAGGACACCGTAGGAGAAAGCGGCCGCGCGCGTGCCGCCCCCCGAAAATGCGAGTACGACCAGCGTCTCCTGGTCGTTGAAATGTGCCTGACGGGTCGCCAGACGGTAGCCGGTATCTGGGTCGGCCTGCTCGATTGGTGGATTGACTGGTCGCGTTGCGCAACCACCGAGAAAAAACACGGCCCACAGCATCGTGGCCAGCCATACGGGGGAGCTCAATGCAGTTCGCAGTTTCATGGAGGGCTCGGAAGAATGCACCCCTAATCCTATACGATTCGAAGAACCTTTCAATTTCTCATGTGGACTGTGATAGCAAACCCGGCACTCGTGCAGTGTCGAAGTTCAGATTGCCAGGGATTGCCACTCGCCGTCATCGGGCTCGTGCCCACCGCGGGGCCAGGTGCGCGCGGTTCGGGAGTGTATTCTCGCCAGGAATGCCGATGACCAATTCCTGCTCAGGTGTCCGGACTGCGCTGGGCAGCGACGTCTTTTCTCTCGGGGAAAAGCGCCTCGAGGACATAGAGCGCCCCGATGGCGTAGATTGCTGCCATGCCAAGCTCACCGAGGCGGTCAGCGAAGTTGGCGCCTCCTTCATCGCTGAAGGGAATGAGCGATTCGCCGTACAGGATCATCACCACGCTCAATGCAAACCCGGCCAGCGGCGCCCAGGATGCGTTGGAGGTAATCATCCGGGCGAGAATCAAAACGACCGTCAGCACCAGCGCAGCCACGAACGGCAGGTGCGGTGTCATCACGGTCAGCTCGTACATAACCAGGGTCGTCAGGCCCGCCGCAACATTGGCTGCAAGTATGCCCTTGCTGACGGTCAGCCCACGCGCCAGGTTTGCGCTGTAAGCGTAGATGGCGATGTAGATGGGTGTGTGCACATTGGTCCACCCGAAGCTGAAGTAGACGACCGCGTACGAGCCGGTGATCGCCGTCAGGATCCAGGCGCGCCGGTGTACTTCCTCTGCGGACAGGATCGGCTTTGGTGCCGGCTCGGGTTCCGACGCAAGGGACGGGAACAGGGCGAACATCAGGACCGTCACCACCAGCGACAGGCCGATGTTGCCAATGAAGGAGCCGGCGACGTCGCGCGTGATCTCCACCGTGGTGCCCGCGACCATCGGCACCAGCATCAACCCCACCAGCAGCAGCACCAGGACCAGAGGCTGCCCCCCGCGCAGGCCATAGCGAAAGGTCCAGAACAGCGCGGGAAAGAGTGCGATCAGGAAGAACCCCGGGAAGTTCTGCGACACCCCTGCCGCGAGCAGGCAGACGAGCATGATCAGCGACGTCGCCAGGATAACGCCGAGCATCGCGCGCAGCGGTGGCGCCGCTTGCTTCTGCAGCATCGGGGCGACAAATATTGGTGCCAGATAGGCGAGCGTCCAGTCGTACAGGAGTGCGATCACGAAGGTGAGGGTGACACCCACCCCGATCCGCAGCGCGCGCCTGTCGCGCGCGCGCTGGCCAAGCGCCTCGTCAGTCAGGATGGCAGGCTGCTCGCCTCCGCCTGCCGATTGATCAGACGCCGCCTCAGTAGGCATAGGAGATCCAGGCATTCAGCCTGATCCAGAGCGCCCCCAGGGTGTTGAGAATCCAGCTGTCGCCCGTGAAAACGATCACGTCGGCCTGGCCGTTGAGATTGCGCCGGATGTCCACCTGCTCGCTGCCGATCTCGTAACCCAGCATGCGGATACGCACCGGAAAACGCTGCGGATCGCGCATCCAGGCCTGTTCCTTCGGCGGCGTCGGCAGGCTGCCGGCCGACCCGGGGCCGGCGGAAGCACCGATGGTGATGCTGCTGACCGCTCCTTCGAAGATCCGGCCTGGATAGAGGTCCAGGGTCATCTCGACCGGATCGCCGATGGCCACCCGTGCGAGGTTGTTCTCGGTCAGGTACGCCTCAACCCATACCTCGTCGAAGGAAATGAGGTTCATCAAGCCTTGGCCCGCCTTCGCAAACGTCCCTTTACCGATGGTTGGATCGACAACGACGCCCCGGGCCGGTGCGCGCAGCTCCGTCCACTCCAGATTGAGCTCCGCCTGGCCGAGCTGGGCAACGGCGGTGCGGATCTGGGCGTTGTCCGCACCCGCCCCGCCCAGTTGCTGTTGCGACTTTTCGAGATCCGCCTGCGCCGCCACCACCTTGCTCTTGGCGGCCGCCAGTTCGGCGCGCATCTCGTCGGCCCTCGCCTTGGATACCACTTTCTTCTGTTCGAGTTCGAAGATGCGCGTGCTCTGCAGCTTGGCATTCTCAAGACCGATCTCGGCCTGGGTCAGGTTGGCCCGGGCGATCTCCACCTGGGATGAACTGGCCCCCACGTCCTCGGTCGCCGATTGCAGGGCGGCCCGGGCCTTCTCCACCTCAAGAATGAAGGGCCGCTGATCGATACGGGCGAGCAGGTCACCGGCCTCCACCAGCTGCGCATTGCTCACCGCAAGCGCGGCGACGTAGCCCGAGACCTCGGGCACCACGTCGATGACGATCGCCTTGACGCGCGCATTCGACGTATAAGGCGTCATTCGGTCGGCGAACAGATACCAGACAAAGAGCAGCACCACCAATAGTGCAGCAATACTCGTGGTTTTTTTCATTGGCTGCCCTGCTGTGTTGGCCTTGTCTTGATCAGGGTGAGGGACGGCGAAGGCCGTCCCCCGTTGCTTGTATTGTGACCTGCTACTTTGCCGACGCCGCCCCGCGCAGTGCTTCCAGGCGATTGGCTGTCAGCGCTGCCCATTTGTCGAACGCATTTTTTGCGTACGACCAGCTCTGGAACGAATTCACGTAGCCGTTCGCCCAGGTCTGCGCAGCGCCCGTAGCCCCCGAATCGAGTTCAGCCGCATACTTGCGACCGATCTCCGTATCGCGACATTCCGCAATAACGGTCTCGGAGGCGCCGTCGATGAACTGCATCTCCATGCCCGTCTCGCCGAGATAGGGTGTGGAGCCGGCGGGACGACCCGTCGCCGCACCGGAACCCGCTTCGGCAACAAAGGCGTAGGGCACCAGCGTGCCAGTGATACTCTTGCTTGTGTCGGTGGGCACGAGATCGGTCAGCGCGATGCGCACGCCGAGCACGCCGGGCCCTGGCTTCTCGACCACCTCCATCTGCGGTTTGAGCGCCGTCACCATCGCGTTGTAGAAATAGTCCGTCAGCATCTTGAGGTCGGTCGGATCAACCCCCTTCTGCTGGTCCGGCTTGAGCATGATGGTCATGCGCGAGATCAGCACCTTGTCGTACTTGCTGGCATCGAGATCGGGTTTGCGCCAGCACTGGATGCCAGCGGTCCAGGATACCGGCGCCAGGCGCGAATAGTTCGACAGGAACCCGCTCTGCGTCAGGCGGGTCGGGTCGCTGGCGGTCACGGACGCACCACTGCCAAAGGGGTTGGAGTCCGTGGCGCAACCGCCCACAAGTACCGCCGCGGCCAGGGCGAGGCCGTGAGTCCAGCGCGCGGTGTTGAATCTGTTGTCTTTCATTGTCATGTCTCTGTTGTGGCCAAAGGGCCGGGGTCATCGGGTCGTCTGCTTCGCCCCAACCCCATGTCAGGGTGAAGTGTCCCATTGCCGGCGGGTCTGGAAAGCTCTGCGATTCCGGCCTTCACCAAGTCGTCGGCGATTGGAGCACGATGGCAAGCGTCAGCGCTGGACGTTTTTCGACATGGCCGAGCACCCCATCTGGCACATTCCACATCCGGTGCACGCTGCACGCCGCACGCCGCGCTATTGTGTGTGCTTGGATGAGTATTCTTCAAGGATGATTTTTTCGGGATCGATGTCATAGACCCACGGGGCCGAGTTCTTCCAACCGTTCCTCATCCTCTTCCCGTGAAAGACGCTGTCGGGATCCTTCACCTTGTCGCCTTCAAACCCATCAGTGATGGTGTAAACGTTCTTGAACCCGGCTGTCGCGAGCATCTCGACCGCCTTGGCGCTGCGGTCCCCAGACCGGCACATGAGCAGCACGGTGTCGGTCGGCCCGGCTACTTGTTTGACCTCGGCGACAAAATCCGTATTCATCTTCGGACCATATTCGGTTTTGCCGTCCTTTCTCTGATAAGTCACAAAGGCGAAGGGAACGTTCCACGCCATCTCAGGGTGGCCGACGAAGGCGTATTCCTCGGGGGTCCGCACGTCGATGAGCGTCACCTTATCCGGTGTGGCTTTCCACATTTCGTAAGCCTGCTCAGCGGTCACATAGAGACCAAGGGTTGTCTGCTTTCTTTCGGGAAGCTGGCGATCCTCGGGCGCCGCCCAGGTGAGCGCGGGAACAAGCAGGATGCTTGCAGCAGCGAGTGTCGATAGCCATTTCGTGTTCATTGTTGACGCCTCTTATCGCCTGAATTGGCGATGGTTAAGTCAGTGCGTTTCGTCCTGCGGGCACGCAGCAATCACTTGGTCGCTGGATTCACTGCCACCACCCGCTAGACTAGCAGTCAGGCATGCCGGACCGATAGACATATCCGGACACCTCATGGATATATCCGGACACTTGAAGGCGACCCTCTGAATGATGTTGCGCCAGATCAAGGACGTTCAGTAAATCGATCCCATGGCAAAAAGAAAAATAGAGCGGGCGGGTTCAGAGACTGAGCTGCGCATCGGCGCCACAATGGCTCTTCCCGCGGTTCTCCGGGGGCTGGGCGTCGATCCGGCGAAGGTGTTGGCCGAGGCGGGGGTTGACCTCAAACTGTTCGATTGCCCCGACAACCGGATTTCCTACGCGGCCCGAGGCCACTTGCTTGCGTATTGCGCGGCCAGGACCGGTTGTGAACACCTAGGGCTTTTGGTCGGCCAGCATGCCGGCTTGCACTCCCTTGGGTTGGTGGGCTTGCTGGTGAAATGCTCATCCGACGTCGGGACGGCCTTACGCAGTCTCGTGCGTTTCCTGCATCTCCACGTGCGCGGCGCGGTGTCGAATCTTGAGACAGAAGGCAAACTCGTGGTTTTCAGCTACCAAATCTATCAACCCGGCACCGAGGGCACGGATCATGTTGGGGATGGCGCTGTTGCCGCCATGTTCAACATCATGAAGACACTGTGCGGCCCGGATTGGAAGCCCTCCGAGGTCCGGTTTGCACACAGCAGGCCGGATGATGTCCGGCCT
>Ga0316197_10000856_pt1 | contig 21449 bp, 20 predicted proteins | sample OudBiesiAoxic_MG_FD_204939 | JGI IMG/M metagenome (GOLD analysis project Ga0316197, IMG submission 204939) | Coastal sediment microbial communities from Oude Bieten Haven, Netherlands - site A oxic | ecosystem: Environmental > Aquatic > Marine > Coastal > Sediment | place: Netherlands... | reverse complement strand
AGAGGGTGCCCTGGGGTACAAGGTGAATTGCGCAGCAAGAGAGGGTGCCCTGGGGTACAAGGTGAATTGCGCAGCAAGAGAGGGTGCCCTGGGGTACAGCGTGTACCGGAAGGCCATGTCGGCTCACTTCCGGACCCATTCAGAGTTTCGATTTCTCCGGCACCTTGCGCAAACGGATGTTCAGCTCGCGTAACTGGGTGTCTGCCACGGCGGATGGTGCGTCTGTCAACGGACAGCTCGCGGTCTGGGTCTTGGGGAATGCCATGACTTCGCGAATCGACTGTGCACACGCCATCAGCATCACCAGACGGTCAAGACCAAACGCCAGCCCGCCGTGGGGAGGGCAACCGTATTTGAGCGCCTTCACCAGGAAACCGAATTTTTCTTCAGCCTCTTCGTCACTGATACCCAGCAACTCGAACACTCGCATCTGCACCTGACTGCGGAAAATACGCATTGAACCGCCACCCAGCTCGGTACCGTTCAACACCATATCGTAGGCTCTTGAATGGCAGGCGCCCGGATCGGATTCCAGCAACCCCAGGTGTTCCTCCTTCGGCGCTGTGAAGGGATGGTGCAGGGAGATCCAGCGGTCCGCGTTTTCGTCCCATTCGAACATCGGGAAATCCACTACCCACAGCGGCTTCCATTCGCCTTCCATCAGACCGCGGTCTTCACCCAGCTTGACGCGCAAAGCACCGAGGGCTTCGTTAACAATGTGCGCCTTGTCGGCACCGAAGAACACCAGGTCACCGTCTTCGGCGGCCGTGCGTCGCATAATTTCTTCGATGACGTCGTCGGGCAAAAACTTCAGAATCGGCGACTGCAAGCCATCGCGGCCCTTGGCAACGTCATTGACCTTAATATAGGCCAGGCCTTTGGCGCCGTAGATAGCGACAAATTTGGTGTAGTCGTCAATTTCCTTGCGCGTCAGTTCGCCACCCCCGGGCAGGCGCAAGGCCGCCACACGCCCATTCGGGTCCAGCGCCGGGCCTGCAAATACTTTGAAGTCCACGCCCTGCATCAGGTCACCGACGTCAACCAACTCAAGTTTGACACGCAGGTCGGGCCGATCCGAACCGAATCGCTGGATGGCCTCCTGGTGAGTCATGCGCGGGAAAGGATCGTCCAGCCTGACGCCCAGCACCTTGTCGAACAGACCACGGATCATGGTTTCCGTCATTTCCATGATCTGACCTTCACTCATGAAAGCAGTCTCGATATCGACCTGGGTAAATTCGGGCTGACGGTCGGCGCGTAGATCTTCGTCGCGAAAACAGCGCACAATCTGGTAATAGCGATCCATACCGGACATCATCAACAGTTGCTTGAACAGCTGTGGCGACTGCGGCAATGCAAAAAATTCGCCGGGATGGGTGCGGCTGGGCACCAGGTAGTCTCGCGCACCTTCGGGTGTGGCACGCGTCAGCATTGGTGTTTCGATATCGAGGAAGCCGTTATCGTCCAGGAAATGACGCAACTCACGGGTAATCTGCGCACGCAGGCGGAGATGATTGAGCATTTCCGGTCGGCGCAGGTCGATGTAGCGGTAACGCAAGCGGTGTTCTTCGGAAACCGTGTCATCATCAAGATGAAAGGGCGGTGTCTCAGCGCTGTTGAGGATTTCCATCTGCTTGCCTAGCACTTCGACTTCACCGGTGGAAAGCTCCGGATTCTCGGTACCTTGCGGGCGACGACGTACACGGCCTTTGACCTGTAACACGAATTCACTGCGGACGCGTTCCGCGGTGGCGAATGTTTCCGCAGTATCCGGATCGATAACCACCTGCACCCTGCCTTCGCGGTCGCGCAGGTCGATGAAAATGACACCACCGTGGTCGCGGCGACGGTGCGCCCAGCCAACCAGGGTGATTTCCTGATCCAGGTGGCTTGTATTCAGTTCTCCGCAATAATGTGTACGCATGGACAATTCTTAACTCTGGGTTGGGTCGCTCCCTGACACAGCCGGGAGGACGAAGGGGTTAACCGGTCTTTTTTGTTTTCCCTGACGAAGAATTTGAGCCGGCACCGGTCTTTTTACCGGCTTTGGGCTTGGCATCCCCGGCTTTGGAACCGGAATCCGGCTTGGCGACATTTTTCTTTTTGCCGCTTTTGAAGTCGGTTTCATACCAGCCACCACCTTTCAGGCGGAAACCGGCCGCAGACACCAGCTTCTGCAGGGCGGGTCTTCCGCAGGCGGGACAATCCGTCAGCGGTGGATCGCTGATCTTCTGCAGTTTGTCCATTTCGTAGCCGCATCCGCCGCAACGGTATTCGTAAATCGGCATGTTTCAAACCCCGATTGGCAAAGCGCGCGATTATAGCAGCCTAACCCTGAATTGCCGACGTTTTGGCCATTTCGGGTACAATCCGGCACATGCACGTACGCCACACCGAACTGCCCGAGTCACGCGGCTCCGATATTAAAACCCTGAAATCCCTGGCGCCTTTCCTCTGGGAATACCGCGAGAGAGTCGTGCTGGCGCTGGCTTTCCTGGTTCTGGCCAAGATTGCCAATGTCGGTATCCCACTGGTGCTTAAAGATATTGTCGATGCATTGGACAAGGACGATGTGCAACTGGTGTTACCGCTGGCATTGGTGCTCGGCTATGGTGCACTACGCCTGGCCGGCTCACTGTTCAACGAGCTGCGCGACTCGGTATTTGCGCGGGTAAGGCACGGTGCGATGCGCAAGGTGTCGACCCGCGTACTCGATCACCTGCACCGGCTGTCGCTACGCTACCACCTGGAGCGTAAAACCGGCGGCATCTCCCGCGACATCGAACGGGGCACCCGCAGCGTCAGTTCACTGCTCAATTACATGGTATTCAGCATCCTCCCGGTTATTGTCGAAGTGACACTGATCGCCGGCATTCTACTGAAGAAATACAGTGTGTGGTTTGCGGTTATCACCTTTGGCTCGGTGATCGTCTATATCTACATCACCTTCAAAATCACCGAATGGCGCATGAAATACCGTGTTCGCATGAATGTCACGGATTCCAAAGCCAACACTCAGGCTATCGACAGCCTGCTCAATTACGAAACCGTGAAATACTTCGGCAACGAAAACTACGAACTGGAGCGCTACAACGAAACACTGGAAGAGTGGGAGGATGCAGCGGTCAAGAGCCAGACCTCGCTGTCCGCACTCAATGTCGGCCAGGCTGCGGTTATCGCTATGGGTGTCACCTCGCTTATGATTCTGGCCACCAGCGGTGTGGTCGCAGGCGATCTGACCCTGGGTGACCTGGTTTTGATCAATGCCTTTCTGTTACAGCTTTTTATTCCGCTCAATTTCCTCGGTATCGTCTACAGTCAGCTCAAACATTCCATCGCCGATATGCAGTTGATGTTCGATGTGCTGGAACGTTCGCCGGAGATTGAAGACCGGCCGGATGCCATACAACTGGACATCGGTGATGGCGAAGTTCGTTTCGATCGCATCAGTTTTGCCTATGACCCGGAGCGCCCCATCCTGCACGACATCAGCTTCGTGATCCCGGCCGGACACAAGGTCGCGGTGGTGGGCCCGAGCGGTGCCGGCAAATCCACGCTGGCGCGCCTGTTGTTTCGTTTCTACGACGTCGAATCCGGCTGTATTCTAATCAATGAGCAGGATGTACGTGCCGTCACCCAACACAGTCTACGCGCCGCTATTGGCATTGTTCCTCAGGATACCGTGCTGTTTAACGACACCCTCTACCACAACATCGCTTACGCGCGTCCCGGATGCAGTCAGGAATCTATTGAGCGCGCGGCGAAAGCCGCCAACATCCACGACTTCATCAGCAGCCTGCCCAAAGCTTACGACACGGTTGTCGGCGAGCGCGGACTGAAGCTCTCAGGCGGGGAAAAACAACGCGTTGCGATTGCACGCGCTATACTCAAAAATCCGAAAATACTGGTGTTTGACGAGGCCACCTCCAGCCTGGACAGTCATTCCGAACAGGCGATACTGGAAAGTCTGAGGACTGCCGCTGAAAACCACACCACCCTGGTCATTGCCCACCGCCTGTCAACCATCATCGATGCCGATCAGATCATGGTGATGAAAGAAGGACGTATCGTCGAACAGGGCAACCACCAGCAACTGCTTGGGCAGCGGGGAGCCTATGCCAATCTCTGGGAACTTCAACAGCAGGAAGAACGAGATCAAGCCGCTGTTTAATCGCCGTCCGAACGCCGGGAACGCAGCTGCCGGGTTTCCTTGGACATGATATGGCGAACCAGAAGCTCGCGATCGGTTTCACGCAGGTGTTCGTAGACCACCGAAATCAGCCAGGGGAATTTGAGATTCCCGTCGCCCGCGCGTTCGCACTGGATAACCCGGCTTATTGTCAGAAGCCCAACCAGTGACGGGAATAGCACCATACGCAGTTCCAGCAGGCTGTCGACCTTGATTTCGTGCTGGACCCGGAATGCGATACCACCGGCACTCAGATTCACTTCGCGCGTCGGCTGTTCATGAAGATCGATTTCCTCGCTCACGAACAACTGGGCAATCATGTTCAGTTTCTGGTCAATCGCCTGCAGGCAACGGGCGAGTTCCGGGGACTGATTCTGGACCTTGTGCATTACATGGGTCATGTGTCTGGAGGTCGCGGTGAAACTGGAAGCCGCCGTAAACCGGTCTACCATGCGCGACTGGATTTTCTCCCGCAAGCGCTCGGCCTCGTCCTGGCTTATCAGCCGGTAATCGAGAGCAACTTCATCGTCGATGCGGAAGTATTCTCTGCGTTCTTCACTCATAACAATCTCTGAACTTGTTTTTAACCGTCAATAAAATACCCGTCGCCGGCGCGCCGCCTTTCGGCGCGATATCACCGCCAGACGGCCGCTGCTGCGACGCCGGCTTAATTGCCAGCTTAATAGTGTAACCAGCTCGCTGCACTAGTGCCCCCCGGCTTTAATACCCAGACTCGGTTTTGCTGTCTGCTTGGCTTTTGCTGTCTGCTTGGCTTTTGCTGTCGGCTTGGCTTTTGCCATCGCCGTCTTCGACCTGGTTTTCCGTTGCCCGGTCCGGCTGGGCGTGTCACCGGCTTTGCCTGTGAGCGGCTTTTTCCCACTGACGCCACCATCACCGGATAGTTTGTCCTCGCCCTGCTGCAGGATGATTTCAACACGACGGTTGCGGGCGCGGTTAGCGGGCGTGTCATTTTTCGTCATGGGTTTAGTATCGGCAAAACCCTGCACCAGAAAACGATCCGATGGAATCTTGGTCGCCAGCATCATTTCATGCGCAACAGAAACAGCACGCGCCGCAGACAGTTCCCAGTTGGAACGGAAACGCTCTGTATAGATCGGCACATTATCGGTGTGCCCGGCGACAATAATCTTGCCCTCGGAATCTTTAAGAATGTTGGCAACCCGCTCCAGAATTGGCCGGAAAACGCCCTTGAGCTGCGCCCGCCCGGATCCGAAGGACGCTTTTTCACGCACCCGGATAATAATCTTCTCTCCCTCCGTCTCGACATCGACGGAACCGCCCTTGATTTCCCGCCCCAACGCCTGGCTGATCAATTTGGCGTTGTGTTCAAGCTTTCTGCGTTTTTCGGCGGCCACCCTGGCCTTGACCAGTTCCTCAAGGGATTTCTGGTCGATGCCGCCGGCCTGTTTCTGCTGCGCCTGGAGATTGCCCATCTGCTGCTCGGTCTTCAGCTTCTGCTGCAGGCGGACGACGGCAAGTTTCTTGGCCTGTTCGAGTTCCTTTTTCTGGACATCAGTCAGGCCGGCCTTCTGACCCGCCTGTTGGTCAGCCTTGTTGTTCGCCTGCGCATGGGGCTTGAAGGTTTTGTCCCGATCAGCTTCGTGCTCAGACTTCGGTGTCGGCACAGGTCGGTGGCGTTCCTTGCCCAGGTCAAGATTGACACGCATATCGGCAGTCGTCATCTGCCGGATGACATTCATGATGGTGGGTTGGGGACGCCCGGGACTGAACTCCCTGGCGATAATATTGATGCCCTTGGGTGGTTCCTTGACTTTGACCTCGCGCTGCACGCCGAAGGCGTTCTTCATTGAACCCGCCATTTCCTTGTACTTTGATACGTCCATCTCGGAGAACGCCAGCAGCAGCACGAAAAAGCACATCAGCAGGGACATTAGATCGGCAAAGGTCATCACCCAGCCGGGTAGCCCCTCTTCGACAACTTTGGCTGAAGCCTGATCTGACATCAGTATCTACCCTGTCCTGGCGGACCTCAGGCCGCATCCCGCTGACTGGCGCTGACTTCGCGCTTGTTTCCGGGCAGATAGGTCTTGAGCAGTTCCTCCATGACACGCGGGTTCAGTCCTTCCTGAATCGAGCTGATCGTTTCCAGAATCAACGCCTTGTTGAGGCGCTCCTCGCGGCTGCGGTGTGCCAGTTTGTCCGCGATAGGCAATGCAAAAGCGGTGGCGATAATGGCGCCATACAGCGTCGTCAACAAGGCGACCGCCATGGCCGGACCGATCATCTTTGGATCGTCCATGGCGGATAACATTTGTACCAGGCCGATCAGCGTACCGATCATGCCCATGGCCGGTGAGGTATCGCCGATCGCTTTGAAGATCGCCTGGCCGCGCTCGTGGCGTTCAATGGTGAGGTTAATATCTTTGCCGAGCATGGAGCGCACAAACTCGGGTTCATGGCCATCCACGCACAGCTGGATACCACGCTTCAGGAACTCATTCTGGATATCCTGACCTTCCAGACCCAGCACGCCTTCCTTACGGGCTATATTGGCCAGATCAACGCCCTCCTCGATCAGTTTCGAGGGATCTTCCGCTTTATTGAAGAAAGCCTTCATGGCAATCTTGAAAGCGCCCAGAAAATGCCCCATCGGAAATTTGATCAACACGGCAAAAATGGTACCGACAACAACGATCAGCAGCGAGGGAACATTGACGAAGAGCATGACACTGCCGCCGAGCACCATTGCAACGAAAATGATACCGAAGGCGCCCAGCAATCCGACCAGCGTGGCGAGATCCATAAAAACTTACTCCATTAAAGCAGTCTGCAAATCAATACCCGCTATATCGCCGTGTTGCATGGATTCTTGAATCGACATGCGGCCCTGAACGAACTCGACTGCTCATCAGATTTCCTTGACTAATCAAGAAGGTTGCTAATGTCCACACAGACCGCCTCCGCTACTCGAACGGTGTTCATAACCGGCTGCTCAACCGGCATCGGCTATTGTGTAGCGCACGGATTGAAAAACCGTGGCTTCACAGTGATTGCCAGTGCACGAAAACCCGGGGATGTGAAGCGGTTACGTGAAGAAGGTCTGGACTGCATTGAACTGGACCTCGACCGGCCGGAATCCATCGCACAGGCGGTTGAGGAACTGGCCGGCAAGACTGACCGGAAAATCTACGGATTGTTCAACAATGCCGGCTTTGGCCAGCCCGGCGCTGTAGAGGATTTACGCCGCGAGGTGCTGAGGGCCCAGTTCGAAACCAATGTCTTCGGCACTATCGAACTGACCCGCCGGATTCTGCCCTGGATGCGGGCTGCCGGTGAAGGCCGCATTATCCAGAACAGTTCGGTGCTGGGCCTTGTTTCGCTGGCCTATCGTGGCGCCTATAACGCCAGCAAATATGCCCTCGAAGGCTTGTACGACACACTGCGCCTGGAGCTCAGCGGAACCAACATCTACCCTGTTCTTATTGAACCGGGCCCCATTATCAGCCGCTTCCGCGCCAACGCCCTGGCCGCCTACCAGCGCAATATCGATACCGAAAACAGCGTGCACCGGCAAGCCTATCTGGCAACCGGGAAGCGCCTGGCCGGCACGGCTGCGGGCGTGCCTTTCACCCTGCCGCCGGAGGCCGTGCTGGATAAGGTGATAAAGGCCCTGCAGAGCCGAAAACCCCGCCCTCGTTATTACGTCACCTTCCCGACTCACCTGTTTGGGACGCTGAAACGGCTACTGAGTACGCGGTCACTGGATCGTATCCTGCTGCGCATTTCCCGCAATGAACAGAAATAGACAGGCTCGCGCATAAAAAACCCACCGTTAACGGTGGGTTTGAAGGCTTTGCACTGGCAAACTTCAGAAGTCGACCCGAAGGCCACCAAAATATTTCTGGATATCGTTACTCTGCCGGGTATTCAGCGAAATCGAAAATTTCTTGGTAATCTTGTAGATGGACTCGACCACCGCGAAGGTACCATCGTAATCGCCCGACCGGTACTCGACCGCAGCGTCTAATTCCCACTTCTTGGTGGCCTGGAAGCGCACGCCGAGGTCGGCGAGCCCTCCGCCTTCACTGATCGAAGAAACACCGCTGGAACTGCTGTTGATGCTGTTGTAGAACCAGGTGCCGGTGCCGAACATATCGAGCTTCTTCTTCATCAGCGGATAGTGCCCCCTGACGCCGAACTGAAACTCGGTGAAATCCGGATCGCTGCTATCCTGAGCGGGTCGGTAGTCCTCGATCTTGCCACGCTGGAAACCGGCACGCAGGGCAACGTAGTCGAATACACCAAACGAAGCGTTTAACAGGCCAACCTTGAAATTCTCCGGATCGCCGCTCGTATACTGATAGCCGGCATCGACGAAGCTGTAATTGAACCCTTTAGCGGCCATGGCCGGGGATGCGATCAGCGCAATTGAAATGATCAGCGAAACCCCGACGGCTTTTCTTGAAATCATCACTCCTCCTCCTGAATATTCTTGTTTTGGCCAGCAACCGGCCGGACGCAGGCTGCCAAGACCAAATACCGGGCCATACTACGGATTCACTATCCGCCCTTCAAGTTGAAAGTTCGTGCAGGAGCAAAAAAGGGCGGACCAGCGCCCGCCCTTTCGCGTTGAAAAAAAACGTCTTTCAAGCTGCGCTGGCTTGCCCCCCGCGGTCGAGGAACAGCAGTTGGCCACCGTCCACATCGACCTGGATAACGTGCCCCGGCTGGAAACGTCCGGCCAGGATCTCCTGCGCCAGCGGATTCTCCAGCTGCTGCTGAATCGCCCGCTTGAGCGGCCGTGCGCCGTACACCGGATCGAAACCGGCCTCGCCCAGGCGATCCAGAGCCGCTTCGGACAGTTCCAGCCCGAGCTCCCGCTCCGCCAGGCGTTTGCGCAGATAGCCGATCTGGATCGTAGTGATGGAGCGAATCTGCTCGCGGCCCAGCGGGTGGAATACCACGGCTTCATCAATACGGTTGATGAATTCAGGCCGGAAATGGGCACCCACCACCTCCATCACTGCGCTTTTCATACGATCGTAGTTCTCTTCTCCGGCCAGCTCCTGGATCTGCTGACTACCCAGATTGGATGTCATCACAATAACCGAATTGCGGAAATCGACAGTGCGGCCCTGGCCGTCGGTCAAACGGCCATCGTCCAGTACCTGCAGCAAGACGTTGAACACATCCGGGTGGGCTTTCTCGACTTCGTCCAAGAGAATGACCGAGTAGGGTTTGCGCCTGACGGCTTCGGTCAGATACCCCCCTTCCTCATAACCCACATAACCGGGTGGCGCACCGATCAGGCGCGCTACCGAGTGTTTTTCCATGAATTCGGACATATCGATGCGCACCATGGCCTCTTCGGTGTCAAACAGGAACTCCGCCAGCGCCTTGGTCAGCTCGGTTTTACCCACGCCGGTTGGCCCCAGGAACAGGAACGAACCATTGGGACGGCTGGGATCGGACAAACCGGCGCGTGAACGGCGAATAGCGTCGGACACCGCCTTCACCGCTTCGCTCTGGCCGACCACGCGTTTTTCGATTTCCTGCTCCATCCGCAGCAGTTTGTCACGTTCGCCTTCCAGCATTTTGGACACCGGGATACCGGTCCACTTGGACACCACCTCGGCGATCTCTTCCTCGGTCACCTTGTTGCGCAGCAGTTTCATCTCCTGCATTTCCGCCTGGGCCGCCATATCCAGCTGTTTTGCCAGTTCCGGGATACGTCCGTACTGCAATTCACCGGCGCGCGCCAGATCGCCGGCGCGCTGCGCCGTTTCCAGTTCCATGCGCGCCCGTTCCAGTTCCTCCTTGACGTGGGATGATCCCTGCACCGCGGCTTTTTCGGCTTTCCAGATTTCCTCCAGATCAGAGAATTCGCGTTCCAGAATATCGATTTCTTCCTGAAGATTACCCAGGCGCTTGACCGACGCCTCGTCACTTTCCTTGTTCAAAGCCTCGCGCTCGATCTTCAGCTGGATCAGACGCCGCTCCAGCCGATCCATCTGTTCCGGCTTGGAATCGATTTCCATGCGTATCCGGCTGGCGGCCTCATCGATCAGGTCAATGGCCTTGTCCGGCAGCTGGCGGTCGGTGATGTAACGGGTTGACAGGGTCGCCGCCGCCACAATTGCAGGATCGGTGATATCCACGCCATGGTGTACTTCATAACGTTCTTTAAGGCCACGTAAAATAGCGATGGTATCTTCAACCGTGGGTTCGCCGACCAGCACTTTCTGGAAGCGACGCTCGAGTGCGGCATCCTTTTCGAGGTACTTGCGATATTCATCCAGAGTGGTTGCACCCACACAGTGCAGCTCGCCGCGAGCCAGCGCCGGTTTCAACATATTACCTGCGTCCATGGCGCCTTCGGCTTTGCCGGCTCCGACCATGGTATGCAACTCATCGATGAACAGGATGATCTGGCCTTCCTGTTTGGAAAGATCCTTGAGCACCGCTTTAAGACGTTCCTCGAACTCGCCGCGGTATTTTGCACCGGCGATCAGCGACCCCATATCGAGGCTCAGCAGGCGTTTACCCTTGATTCCCTCCGGCACTTCACCGTTAATGATCCGTTGCGCCAGACCTTCAACAATAGCCGTCTTACCCACCCCGGGTTCGCCGATCAGTACCGGGTTGTTTTTGGTCCGACGCTGAAGCACCTGAATGGTGCGACGAATTTCGTCGTCTCGGCCGATCACCGGGTCCAGTTTCCCCTGTTCGGCGCGCTCTGTGAGGTCAATGGTATATTTTTCCAGTGCCTGACGCTGGTCCTCGGCGCTGGGGTCATCGACATTCTGGCCACCGCGCATCTTTTCAATAGCCTGTTCGATCAGGCCCCTGCTGGCCCCCGCCCTGCGCAGTAACTCACCGAGCTCGCCCTTGTCCTCGACTGCTGCGAGCGCAAACAATTCGGACGAGATGTACTGGTCCTTGCGTTTCTGCGCCAGCTTGTCGGTGAGGTTCAACAGACGGGTCAAATCATTGGAGATATGCACCTCACCAGAGGTGCCTTCCACCACCGGCAGGCGATCCATCTGCTCGCCTAACTGGGAACGCAACAGGTTGGTATTGACGTTGGCCTGGGCCAGCAGATGGCGGACAGTACCGCCCTCTTGATCCAGTAACGCCACCATGACGTGAACCGGCTCGATATAGTTATGATCCCGCCCTACCGCCAGGCTCTGCGCATCGGCCAGCGCCATCTGGAACTTGGAAGTCAGTTTATCCATTCGCATGACAAGGAGTCTCCCCAAATAGTGTATTAGCTGAGTAATATATGGGTGGGTCTGTGGGAAATTTCAAGGCAGGCAAGAAAACAGAGTGCCCCTGGGTAGCGCCTGTTCTGCTTGACCGAGGTCGCATAAATCCTCGTAGTTATGAGTTTTCAGCTATTTGTAGACCTTGCGCTGGAACAGGTCCTGGCGCCGACTGACCAGGCGATCGAGGAACAGCAGGCCGTCGAGGTGATCCATTTCGTGCTGAACAGCACGTGCCTCAAAGCCTTCCATCTCAAAACAAAGTCTATTGCCCTCGCGATCTAACGCGTCAAGCCGGATACGCTCGGCGCGCACCACGTTACCCGTGTAATCAGGGACTGACAGACAGCCCTCGCGGCCGATAGCAAAACCATCCCACTCGGTAATCTCGGGATTCACCAGAATCAGGTGACCATGGTTTCCGGTCTTCTTGCGGCCCGAAACATCAACGATCAGGACGCGTTGAAACCAGGCCACCTGTGGAGCGGCAATACCCACCGCGCCCGGGCCCGCCAGACGGGTTTCCTCAAGATCGTCGATATGACCCTGCAACACACCGTCGAACTGCTCGACAGGCTCGGAAACCTGGCGCAGGCGATCGTCAGGACAGGTCAGAATCTCCAGTACGGCCACGCGTCACCCGATAAGCGTTTCAATCTGACGCACGTCGACCTTGACACCGTCGGCCTGCAACGGCGCCAGCGCCTTTTCAATCGACTCCACGCCCTGTGTCGCCATACCTTCGATCTGCAGGATGTAAATCGGGTCAGAGGCGGTACCACCGACATCCGACGCCAGGTCGAGAATATTCAAGCCCGCCGTTGCGGCTGCACTGGTCACCTGCGAGACGATGCCGGCACGGTCGGCACCGTGTACCAGAATACAGACATCCGGGATCGAACCATGATGCAGGCTACCATCAATGGCATCGACATGAAGAACCAGCCCCAGCGCATCGACCACTGGCTGCAAGACACGGCGCAGTGCATCGTCGCCGGCATCACTTTGCACCATCATCATCACCGTGAAGTACTCGCCCAGGCGAATCATGGAAGTCTCACCCAGATTGCTGCCTGCCTCGAACAAGGCGGTAGTGACCCTGGCCACAATACCGGGCTGATCCTGACCCACCAGCGTCAACATGTACCAGTTCGACATCGGCTTCCCCCGATTCAGTGAACAGACCGCACTATAGGCAGGGAATAACCAGCGATGCAAGCAGGTTATTCATCGCGGTCAGGTCTTTGAAAGCCGATCAGGCATGCAGGGTGGAATGCGTGACATAGATGAGCGCCACACCCAGACCGATCAGCGATATCTGTTTTAAGGTCGCGCTGAATTCAACACGTTTGTGCAGGCCCGGAATCAGATCGGCAACCGCGATATAGATAAAACTGGAGGCCGCAACGGCCAGTACGTAGGGCAATGCAGGTTCCAGATTCATTAAGCCATAATAGGCCAGAACACCCCCGATCACGGTAGTCAGGCTGGCTATCACGTTAAACAAAAACGCCCGGCCGGTACTGAAACCGCTGTGCAGCAGGACTGCAAAATCACCCACTTCCTGCGGAATTTCGTGAGCGGCAACCGCCAGACTGGTGACCACACCGAGATGGATATCGGTCAGGAACGCAGCGCCAATTAACACACCATCGATAAAGTTATGCAGCCCGTCGCCAATCAGAATCAGAGTACCGGCTGCCGGCTGATGGTGGTCGTGATCCTCGGGTACGTGGACTTCACAGTGTTCCTGGTGGCAATGGCGCCACAGCACCAGTTTTTCCAGCAGGAAAAAGCCAAACAGACCCAGCAGAACGGCGCCTGTAATGCCGTGAAAATCGTTACCGCCAACAGCTTCGAGCGCATGCGGCAGCAGGCCGAGCAAAGCGGCGCCCAGTAACGCGCCGATGGCAAAACTGACCGCATGCGGTAACAAACGGGTACGCAAGGCTTCCGGCAGCAGTAAAAACACAGCTGCAGCGACAACACTGAGCACACCGCCCAACAGGCAGAACAACAGAATCCATATCAGGAGTGGCATTTAATACCCGAACTTTTCGATGGCGTCAAAACATCGGAGTATACCGCAGTGCAGCCCGCATGCCCGGCTACGTATTTGCGTAACATGGATAGAGGGGCACACGCCCCTGGCCGCAATTCAAGCCAGCCAGATCAACGACGCCATGCGTCCGGTCAGACCATCACGCCGATAGGAGTAAAAGCGCTGCCGATCCGCAAAGGTACAAAAACCCCCACCGTAGAGCGCGGTCACGCCGCTCGCCAGAAGCCGAATCCGCGCCAGCTGATACAGGTCCGCCAGCCAACGCCCCTGTGGCCGCGCCAGGAAAGCCCCGGCAGCCTCGGCGTGCTGCTCGACAAAAACCTGGCGCACCTCCCCACCCACCTCAAAGGCACCCGGTCCGATGGCGGGTCCGAACCAGGCCATCAGTTGCCCGGGCGCTGTATCGAGCGCCCGCACAGTGCTCTCCAGAACACCACCGGCCAAGCCCCGCCAGCCGGCATGAGCAGCGGCAACCCGTGTTCCGTTGCGATTACAGAACAGCACCGGCAGGCAATCCGCCGTCAGCACTGCACACACCACATGGGTCTGATCGGTAAAACTGGCATCGGCGGATGGACGTTCGCCTGAGTTGGCAGCATCCACCACCAGGTCGCCATGAACCTGGTTCAACCAGGCCGGCCGCCCCGGCAGATTCAGCTGGTGCAGGATGGATAAACGATTCTGCCGCACTGCGTCCGCTGCATCACCGACATGCTCTGCCAGATTCAAGCTGTCATAAGGGGCTTTGCTGACACCCGCATGGCGCGTTGTCGTCACAGCTTTTACACACGCTGCTGCGGGCCACTCCGGGAAAATCATTCGCTTCTTAACACCTCAAGCAACTGCTTGTAATCTTTTGGCATTTCCGCCTCCCAGCCGACAGCCTCGCCGCTCGCGGGATGGATCAGTTGCAGGCGAACGGCGTGCAAGGCCTGGCGGCGAAAAGCGCTGATGGCCTGCCGCAAAACCGCTGAGGCGCCGCGTGGCAACCTCGGACGTCCTCCATACAGCGGATCACCCACCAGTGGACAGCGGATATGAGCCATATGCACCCGGATCTGGTGAGTCCGTCCGGTCTCCAGGCGGACCTGCACCAGGGTATGGGCCGCAAACCGCTGCAGAACCCGATAATGCGTGATGGCCGGTTTTCCGGACTCCACCACTGCCATACGCAGGCGGTCGCGCGGATGGCGGCCAATCGGCGCATCGACCGTTCCGCCTGCCGCCAGCACTGACTGCACCAGAGCCAGGTATTCCCGGTGTACACTGCGCGCCTGCAGCTGTTCGACCAGCGACTTGTGTGCGATCAGGCTGCGCGCCACCACCATCAGACCGCTGGTATCCTTGTCGAGACGGTGCACAATACCCGCTCGCGGCAGCGAGGCCAGCTTGGGATCATAAAACAGCAGGGCATTCTGCAGGGTACCGTCCGGATTTCCGGCGGCGGGATGCACGACCAGTCCGGCCGGCTTGTTCAAAACCAGCAGATGCTCATCCTGGAAGCTGATATCCAGCGGAATATCCTGTGGCTGCACCTCGGTCTCCCGCTGCAACTGTGCGCGTATTTCGACCTGTTCGCCGCCCGCCACCCGGTACCTGGCTATAACCGGCTGCTGGTTCAACAGCACCTTGCCCGCCTTTATCCACTGCTGCAGACGGCTGCGTGAATAGCACGGGAACAACTCCGCCAGGACCTGATCGAGACGGCGACCAGCCGATGTCTCCGGAATCTGTCCTGTCAGATGAATCTGCTCAAACATAGTATTAAGGTACAAGCCGCCTTACAATTTCACTTTAACGACAGAAATCGGATACACAGTCTGATGCGCTGGTTATGCCTTATACCTTTATTGACGATTTTGTTCACCTTCGGTTGTTCGACCACACCCGAGAATGAGCTGGATACTTTACCCGCCGACGAGCTCTATCGCCGTGCCAAGACAGCGCTTGACTCGGGTGATTATGAAACAGCGATCAATACCTTCGAAAAACTGGAAGTTCGCTTTCCGTTCGGCAAATACGCCCAACAGGCCCAGCTGGAGATCGCCTACGCTTACTACAAGTTCGACGAACCGGACTCTTCCATCGCTACCGCAGACCGTTTCATCAGTAACAACCCCGGCAGCCCCCACCTGGACTATGCCTACTACCTGAAGGGGCTGGTCAACTATACCCGTGGCGCCAACCTGGTTGACCGTGTTGCACCCCGCAAACCTTCCGAGCGGGACACCCGGGCACTGCGCGACTCCTTCAATGATTTCACCCAGTTAGTGAAGAAATTCCCCGACAGCCGCTATGCCACCGACGCCAGGGAACGGCTGGTTTTTCTGCACAACCAGCTGGCCCGATACGAAATCAACGTCGCCGATTACTACATGAAACGCGGCGCCTACGTGGCTGCGGCCAACCGCGCCAAGTATGTCATCGAGAATTATCAGCGCACACCGGCAGCACGGGACGCCTTACAGGTACTGGTGCAGGCTTATACCAAGATGGGCATGACAGATCTGGCCCACGATGTACAGCGGGTGCTGGACCTGAATCGTCCCGCCGGCGGGGTCATGGACAACTAGGAGCCTGTCGGACTTAGGGACAATCTACTGCGCTGTTGGGAGAGCGAGGGTCCTCTGGAGGAGAGGGTGCCCTGGGGTACCATGCTCGCTACGATTGCCTAAGTCCGACAGGCTCCTAGTCAATACTCAGATTGCCTCATTATCCGTTTCGCCGGTTCGAATACGAACCACACTCTCTACCGAGGTAACGAATATTTTTCCATCACCGATTTTGCCGGTCCTCGCCGCGTTGGTGATTGCTTCGATGCAGCGTTCAAGGTCATCCTCCTTGACGACAATGTCAAGCTTTACCTTGGGCAGAAAGTCCACCACATATTCTGCACCGCGATACAGCTCGGTATGCCCCTTCTGCCGGCCGAAACCTTTAACCTCGATGGCAGTCATACCGGTAATACCAATCTCTGACAGCGCTTCGCGCACATCATCCAGTTTAAACGGCTTGATAACGGCTTCGACTTTTTTCATGGGTCGTTCCCTTGTTTATGTCTGTATCGACGGTTACTAAAGCGTGCCTCAGTTAGCCGACATAAGCTTGCGGAACACGCTGTACCCCAGGGCACCCTCTCTCGCCTGGCGGCGATTCACCTTGTGAATACCACCCTGTACGCTCGACGGCCGCGTCCATGCGGCCGACGGTCCCGCAAGCTTATGTCGGCTAACTTCCATACTCATCAGTAACCATACTAAAACCGGTCACAAGAATCGAATCTAGGAGCCTGTCCGAGAATAGCGATCGTAGCGAGGGCAAGACTGGTTGAGTTGGATTTCCCGATCATTTGAGGCGAACAGTGGACCTATTTAACGAAAATGATCGGGAAATCTGGCCAACCAGGCTTGTCCGCAGTAGATCAGTCTATTCTCGGACAGGCTCCTAGTGTACCCCGTCACTACCGGCAACGCCCCTGGCTGCGCAGCTGAGCCATTAGAAAACCCGATGTAATGGGGTAGCGCCGATCGCGGCCGAAGGCGCGCTGGGTGATGCGGATTCCGGGCGGTGCTTGACGGCGTTTGTATTCATTGCGCTCCACCAGGGTCGCAATGCGACACACCGTCACTTCGTCAAAACCACGTTTGACCAACTCTTCGATACTCAGATCCTGCTCGATATAACCCTGCAGGATCGGGTCCAGTATAGAATACGGCGGCAAGGAATCCTCGTCTTTCTGATCCGGCGCCAGTTCGGCTGACGGCGGTCGCTCCAGCACACGCTGCGGAATGACCGACGCTATCGAATTACGGTACTGACACAAGTCGTAAACCAGCAGTTTGGGCACATCCTTGATCGGCGCAAAACCGCCGGCCATGTCCCCATACAGGGTGGCATAACCCACCGACATTTCGCTCTTGTTGCCGGTGGTCAAAACCATCCGCCCCTGCTTGTTGGACAGGGCCATCAGAATCACCCCCCGGCATCGGGCCTGGATATTCTCTTCCGTCACATCCCGTTCGGTACCGGCAAACACCTCGGACAAGGTCTCCAGGAAAGCCTCAAACGGCTGCTGGATGGGGATTTCGCGGTAGTCCACGGCCAGTGCCCGCGCTTCGGCACGGGCGTCTTCCAGGCTCATATCAATGGTATAGCACGATGGCATCATCACCGCTTCGACGCGCTCTGCGCCGATGGCATCGACAGCAATGGCCAGGGTCAGGGCAGAATCAACACCGCCGGACAGACCGATGACCACGCCTTTGAAACCATTCTTGTCAATGTAATCACGCACCCCGAGAACCAGAGCCTGATAGATACTGGCACGTTCATCGTCGCGTGGCGTTACCTCCCCGGGTATGGGCCTGAGTTCTCCCTGTGCAATTTCAAAATCGACGGGGTAGAGACCCTGCTGGTAGGCCGGTGCACGCACCACCGTGGTTGCGGATTGATCCAGCACAAAGGACCCACCGTCAAAAACCAGCTCATCCTGCCCACCCACCAGATTGACGTAGACAACAGGGCACGCCGTTTCTTCCACGCGCATGGCGACCACGGCTTCGCGCTCGTTGCCCTTGCCGGTATGGAAAGGTGACGCATTCAGGTTCACCAGCAGTCTGGCGCCTGCATCGACTGCGGCGCGGGCAGACTCCGGCGTCCAGATGTCTTCACAGATGGTTACAGCCACCGGCACACCCGCCACATCCGCAACACAGAAGCCATCACCGGCAACAAAGTAGCGTTTTTCGTCAAAAACGCTGTAGTTGGGCAGATGATTCTTGCGGCAGCGTGCAACCACCCGGGCATCGTGGATCAGCGAAGCCGTATTGTAGCGGCCTTCAGCCGTCTGTTCAGGGTGGCCGACCAGTACGTGAATACCCGACACCTCGGATCGAATCCTGGCTAAGCCGGCGTCCACCAGATCCTGCAAACCCGGGTGTAACAATAAATCCTCGGGCGGATAGCCGGTCAGTGTCAGTTCGGAAAAAACAATCAGGTCAGCACCCAGCTCATCTCGTGCACGGTGTGCGGATTCGATAACCTGCTCGGTATTGGCGGGAATATCTCCGACCAGCAAATTACATTGCGCCATCACCAGACGCAACACAGCCTGTTCGGGGCGTGAATCAGCCTGCATATCAGCGACCCTTCATGAAGCCGCCAGTACTTCGTGCATGCGCACCCCCATATCCGCCGGCGAACGGACAACCGCGACACCGGCCTGCTCCAGCGCTGCAAACTTTGCCTCTGCGGTACCCTTGCCACCACTGATAATGGCGCCCGCATGCCCCATGCGTTTACCGGCTGGCGCGGTAACCCCGGCAATGTAGGCGACCACCGGTTTGTTCATGTGATCGCGTATGAATACGGCCGCTTCCTCTTCAGCGCTGCCGCCGATCTCGCCCACCACAATGACGCCCTCGGTGCCGGGGTCGCGCTCGAACTGCTGCAGACAGTCGATAAAATCCAGCCCGTGAATCGGATCACCGCCGATACCGACACAGGTACTCTGCCCGAGGCCCGCCAGCGTGGTCTGGTAGACCGCTTCATAGGTCAGCGTACCGGATCGCGAGACAATACCGATGGTGCCCGGCTTGTGTATGGCGCCCGGCATAATACCCACTTTGCAGGCGCCCGGTGTGATGATGCCCGGGCAGTTGGGGCCAATCAGACTGGCGCCGCTGCCGGACAGCGCGGCTTTCACTTTCAGCATATCCATCACCGGAATGCCTTCGGATATACAGACAATGAGCTCGATGCCGGCGTCAGCCGCTTCGAGTATAGCGTCTGCGGCAAAAGCCGCCGGCACATAAATCATACTGGCATGGGCGCCGGTACCGTCCACCGCGTCCCGCACGGTATTGAATACCGGCAAATCCAGATGTTTCTGTCCGCCTTTGCCCGGCGTGACCCCACCGACCAGTTGTGTGCCGTAGGCCAGTGCCTGCTCGGAATGGAAGCTGCCCTGTTTGCCGGTGAATCCCTGGCAAATCACCCGGGTGTGCTGATCAACCAGGATGCTCATGCGGCTGTCTCCCGGCTTGCCTGCACGACTTTCCCGGCAGCGTCCGTGAAGCCTTCCGCGGCGATAATACTCAAGCCGGAGGCTGCCAGCAGCGCTTTACCTTCATCCCTGTTGGTGCCTTCCAGACGCACCACTACCGGCAGATCGACACCCACGTCCTGCACCGCCTGTATGATGCCCTCGGCGATCAGGTCACAGCGCACGATACCACCAAAAATATTGACCAGAATAGCGCGAACCTTGGTGTCCGCCAGGATCAGCTTGAAGGCCTCCGCCACCCGTTCAGCGGTGGCGCCACCGCCGACGTCGAGAAAATTAGCCGGTTCGCCGCCGTGCAGCTTGATCAGGTCCATGGTCGCCATAGCCAGGCCTGCGCCATTCACCATGCAGGCGATATCACCGTCCAGGGTGATGTAGTTGAGCCCATGTTCACTGGCGCTGCGTTCTTTTTCATCTTCCTGGCTGTGGTCGCGCAAATCGTTGATATCCGGGTGCCGGTACAAGGCGTTATCATCGAGTTCCAGCTTGGCATCCAGCGCCAGCAGATCACCGGACGCCGTGACCACCAGCGGGTTGATTTCCACCAGACTGGCATCCCGTTGCTCAAACAGACGGTACAGACCGCCCAGCAAGCGGGTAAACGCTTTTATCTGGTCCCCCACCAGGCCCACACCGAAGGCCAGATTACGGCATTGATAAGCTTGCAGGCCAACGGCGGGATGAACGGCTTCGGTCAGAATAGCGCGCGGGTCCCGCGCTGCGACTTCTTCGATATCCATGCCGCCGGATGCAGACGCCATGATCATGACCCGCTCCCGCGCCCTGTCAACCAGCATGCCCAGATAGAGCTCGCGTTCGATTGCAACCGCGCCCTCGATCAACAGACGATGTACCGGCAGACCGTGGCTGTCGGTCTGCCGGGTAACCAGGCTAGACCCCAGCAAGGCATTGGCTGTCTTTTCAACCGCTTCGACACCTTCAACCAGTTTGACACCGCCGCCTTTACCCCGCCCGCCGGCATGAACCTGGGCCTTCACGACCCAACGCTCACCACCCAGTGCCTTGGCCGCCGCTGCAGCATCCTGGCTGGATTCGACCATACGACCTTGCGGAACCGGAACGCCATAGTCGACGAACAGTTGTTTGGCTTGATACTCGTGGAGATGCATGGCAGCGTCCGTTTATTTGAAAGCCTGTATTCTCCTGAATAAACGGGGTCTGAGTAAAGTATTGATCGCGTCGCCCTCCGGCACAATAAAAATTCGGGTACACTACCGCGATGTTTGGCATACGCGTTCTGATTTACCTGTTGGGCATAGCCCTGGTCATCTGGATTCTCATGCGGCTGGCAAAAACGCCTCGCCTGGAAAAGAAATCCGCCAAAAAGGTTGGCGATATGGTGCGCTGCACACACTGTGGCGTGTATGTTCCCCGTCATGAAGCAATACAGGATAGCGATCGCTACTACTGCTGCACCCGGCACCGGGACCAAGACCAAAAGTTGTAACGAGGTACAGTGAACCGATGACCGAGGCGACCCCGTCAACTGCGGAGATTCCGTTCGGCCCGGCAAGCTGGCAGCCCTTGCGCATACTGACCTTCTACCGGGCCGTCCTCGCCGGCCTGCTGTCGGTTTTGTACTTCGCTCTGCAAGACAGCAATCCGTTTAATACCCAGAATCACCAGCTGTTCAGTGCAACCCTGGTGGCCTACCTTGTTTTCGCCATAGCCGCCGGGTTCAGCACCCGTTTACGCTGGCCGGGGTATCAGTTTCAGGCGCTGCTGCAGATACTGACAGACATCGCTGCGATTGCCCTGCTGATGCACGCCACCGGCGGGGCGACCAGTGCCCTGGGCGTTCTGCTGGTCATTGCCGTCACGGCAGGCGCGCTGATTTTACCGGGACGACCGGCGTATCTGTTTGCC
>Ga0316197_10000855_pt1 | contig 21457 bp, 24 predicted proteins | sample OudBiesiAoxic_MG_FD_204939 | JGI IMG/M metagenome (GOLD analysis project Ga0316197, IMG submission 204939) | Coastal sediment microbial communities from Oude Bieten Haven, Netherlands - site A oxic | ecosystem: Environmental > Aquatic > Marine > Coastal > Sediment | place: Netherlands... | reverse complement strand
TTCAAATAGATATTTTATCTTTGTTTCTTATAACTGGTTGATTAATTATTAATTATAGAAAATTTATAAGGTGTTATAAACCTATTCTATTACTTTTGCTATCTTTAAAATAAATTTTAACAAAAAACTTTAACTTTTAATAATGATAAGCCTAATGACCGACATTAACCAAAATTAAATTTTTAAAACTATCAACTATCCATCTTAATATATTATTACAATAAAAAAAATAAAAAGTCAAATTTTTTTAAATTTAAAAAAAATATTGTTGGAAAAAGAATTTAGAAAAGTTATAAAAATATAAAGAATAACCTCTAGAGACATTTTAAAGGAAAAAAAGAGAGGTTATAGAATATATTAAAAAGAAATCTATTTTAAATAAAATAAACGAGAGGAGATCTTATGAAAAAATTATATATCTTGATATTTTTTATATATTCTGTTATAAGTTTAGCAGAAGATACAGATAAATTAGAATTTAGGATAGGAGGTAATTTAGGAGGAAAATATAAAAAAATTAGTACAACTAATTTTAAAAATAATAGTGAACCTAAAGATATAGGGTATGAATTTATTATAGAATTAGTACATGAACCCATACCAAATTTAATAACTGGTTTAGGAGCAGGTTATCAAAGGGAAAATCAAGTAGAAATAGAGGGGAAAAGTTATAATTTGATTGATACTATACCTGTTTACGCCACTGTAAAATACAGATTTAATGGCATAGGGATATATAAACCATATATAAAATTAAACTTAGGAGTATCTATACCTTATACTCGTTCAGATTTAGATAGAACAGGTGTTATAGTGGAAACCGGGTTTTACTATTCCTTAGGAGGAGGAGTCGAGTATAAAGATATGGTTATAGATCTTAGTTATCAATATAATGAAAATAAATTGGAAGGTAAGTATGATGGTAAGATAGAACTTTCAAGATTAACATTGGGAATAGGGTATAGGTTAGATATATAGGAGGATGTTATTGTTATGGTAGATTATCGGAGTAGGATAGATAATATAACAAATCTATATAAAATATATGATTATGATATGTTTCTTTATCAATTGAGAGAAGAGATCTTAGATGAACAATTTAGAGACATATTTAATGAAATTAGGTGGACAAAGGAGATTAAAAAATTGGGATCGCCTATTCCAGAAAAACTTCTAAATATGTTGGAAAAATTAAAAGAAAGGATAGTTAATTACTATATAGAATATTTAAAAATCAATAGAGAGATAAAAAAAGTAAAAGATCCAGATCTGATTATTGGATTGGGGTGTAGTAATGGACTTGGGTTTTTAGATAAAAGGATAGAGGTATTAGGCGAATTGGCTAAAAAATTTCCTGAAGCCAAGATCTTACTTTCTGGAGGAGGAATGGGAATTTTAAAGACCGAGGCCAGAGAGATGTTAGAAAAATTGAAAAAAAAATATAAAATTGATGAAAAAACAACAATTTTGGAGGAAGACTCATTAGATACCTTAGGGAATATTGTTTTTTCAAAACTTCTTTTAAAAAAAATGAACATATTATGTGATATGAAAAAGATAATTATAGTTACGTCTCCTTTTCATGTAATTCGGGTTCATTCTTTATTTAGTAGAGTTTTTTCAAAGAAGATATCATTTGAGATTAGAGGTCATGATTACTATCTAAATAAAGTTAGTAGTGACATAACTACTAGAAGAATTATTGAAAATGAGATAAAATCACTCTATAGATCCGACAGAATATTTAATATAGTTAACTTGAAGGATGAGAAAAAGAATAATTTTGAGGTAGATGAAACTAGTATTTTTTATCAAATGCTCCTATACCATGATCTTTATAAAAATAGACGAGATATTTTGAGAAAATATTATGTATGTTTAGAAACTTATAAGATTTAAAAAACTGAAAACTATATTGTTCTCAGTTTTTTTTTTTGAATGGAAGATACATCAAGGTAAATAAAACTATCATTATGATCTCTAAAGAGATTATATAATATGGCCAAGGGCCTAAAAAATCCATAGGGCTTGAGAGAGGTTTTTTCTTTAAAAACATATAGTTTGTATCTAATAAAAAATTAAGTGGGAATAACACTAACATTATTTTATTAATGTAGATAAATGATTTTTTTAAAGCATCAAAAATAATAGTAAATTTAAAGTATTTAAAACTATAAAAAACAGCGAAATAAATATAGTAATGTGTTGTAAAAAAACTAATATTTGAGTAATTTGGAAAAGCAATTCTAATATCAGGTGTCAAAATAGCTAAAATGGCTCCGATACTCCAAAAATATACAAGATGAAAGAGTTTATTAGACCTGAATATCATCATAAAAGCTGCTAAAATTAAAGTATAATTGCACATATTAAAGGGTAAAAGGTATACAAAGGGTTCTTTAAAAATAAGGTATCTATAAATTAATTCAATAATTTTTTCTATTAAGATAAAATATCCTGAAAATTTAGCAAAATTATTTATATTAAGTTTGAATATTTGAGGTAAGTAAAGACTTAAAAAAGCTAATCCTCCATAACCTAAAATATAAAGAAAGTGTTCTGTGCTAAACAATGTAAATTCTCTAATTATAATCACCTACTTATGAAATCCTAGATCTGAAGGATTGATGTCTCCCGATACATGGGCAATATTTCCTCCTAATTTTTCAAACTCCTTTCGAAGTTTTACTACTTTTTTGGCCAATTCAACAGTATCAGTACTTAAATTTTCTGATTTTATTCGTCCCTTTGACCAATAATCTATGATGAGTTTACTATCACCATAGATATTTTTTTCACCATTTTTTAGAGCTATATTTAATGCAATATAACATCCTAGAAGTTCACCAAAGTTATTTGTACTTCCTGGTTTTGTAAGGTAATTATCAAATTGATTGATTTTTTCTTGGGGGACAAAATAATGAAGGATGGAAACTCCGTATTTATCAGTTACTCTAACTTCAGTACCAATACCACGACCAGTTCCAGCATCAAAATATATTCCTTGAGGTAATTTATCTTGGAGCATTTGTTTGGTTTCATAAACTCCTCCACTAGCTATCCAATTATTAGCCTCTTTACGACTTTTAAATGATTTATAACGGACATTTCCCCCACAGGTAAGAACTTTGCATTCATCCCAATTATTAGTAATCACGCCGGTGTTTGAGTGGGTATAAAAGCAAGCATAAAACTTATCTAATTTTTTTTCATAATTTCCACCTAAATTTAACCATTTTTCAGCTTCTAATTTAGTCACAAACCCTTTATATCTAGCTTTTTTTCCTTTGACCTTCTTTTGGCATTCTGGCCAAGATGTCAGTATACCAGTTTCATTTATATTTTCAATTACATATGCGTAATATTTATTTTTTGCCATTATTATCTCCTATTTTATTTTAAATTTTTTTAGATAAACTAACTTACTTTTAACTATAATCATTATAACATTATATTTAAAAATCAAAAAAAAAATTTGTAGATCAGTTTAAAAGTTATATTCTAAAAAAGAATTATTTTATTTTTTATTATTATAAATTTAGCTATGGAAAATTATTTAGATACTTAGGATATTTTTTTAAATAATATAAAAAATTATTTTGGAGATATAAGGTAATACATAGATGTTTCTGAGGACAAAAAATAAAATATATAAATTATAATTGGAAATTAAATGAATTGAATAAATAAAATTGTGTCAAGGAGATTAAAATTACAAAAAGACTTGAATTTATATGTTTTTTCTGATATAATTACTATCGTGAATAAAAAATTTTTATAAAAGGAAGGTGACTAGAATGAAAAAAGGTATTCATCCTGATTATCACTTAATTAACGTTGAGTGTTCATGTGGAAACAAATTTGAAACTAGATCAACATATACAAAAGAAACTTTAAATGTAGCTGTTTGTTCTGAGTGTCATCCATTCTATACAGGTAAGGCGAAATTCGTTGATGCTGCTGGTAGAGTAGATAAATTTAACAAAAGATACAATCTTAAGAAGTAATAAAAGTGGGACTTTTTTAAGTCCTATTTTTTTAGGGAAAAATAAAAGTATATAAAAAATTAGGAGGAATAAATATGTCAGTAATAGAAATTAATCACCCATTAGTACAGCATAAATTAACTTTACTTAGAAATAAAGATGCAGAAACGAAATTATTTAGAGAAACTTTAACGGAAATAACAGGGCTTATGACTTATGAAGCTACAAAGGACTTCAAATTAAAGGATGTAGAAGTAGAAACTCCTATAATGAAGACAACGGCGAAAGTATTAGCAGACAAGGTAGCAGTAGTTCCAATTCTAAGAGCAGGGCTAGGTATGGTAGAAGGAGTTACAACATTTATTCCAACAGCCAAAATAGGTCATATAGGAGTGTATAGAGATGAGGAAACACTACAACCAGTATATTATTACTGTAAATTACCAGAAAATATAGCTGAAATGAAAGTTTTATTAGTAGATCCTATGCTAGCTACTGGTGGATCAGCAATTTATTCAATTGATTATCTTAAGGAAGCAGGTGTAAAAGACATCTCATTTATGTGTATAATAGCAGCTCCTGAAGGAATCGCCAAAGTAATCGAAAAACATCCTGATGTAGATATCTTCGTAGGAAAAATAGATCAAGGATTGGATGAAAATTCATATATCTATCCAGGATTAGGAGATTGTGGAGATAGAATATTTGGAACTAAGTAATAGAGGTCAGTAATTATCAGAAAAATAATATATATAAAAAGGACTTTCTTTAGAGAAAGTTCTTTTTATATATATTATTATGGAATTAAATAATAATGATGTTATAATAATTTGTTATATATTATATTTAAAAAAAATATAATATCAAAAGAAATTAAAGTGAAAAGTTCTTTGACTACATGGGTTTTTTATATAGGAATATAAGAGACATATTTTGAAGGTTTATTTCATTAGTTAGAATATAAGAAACAAAAAAACGTTCACTAAATTTTCATTAATACAAGTTATTTTAAGATGTATCAAAAAAATAGGGAGGGAAAATCAGATGAAAGTGTTATATATAAAAGCGAGCCCAAAACCAAAAGATAAATCAGCTTCCCATAGAATTGCGGAAGTGTTTATAGAGGAATATATAGAAAATAATCCAAAGGATGAAATTATAGAACTAAATCTTCATGAGGAAGGGTGTCCATATGTAAATTATGAAATTTTGTGTGATTTATTTGAGAGAAAGGGACTTATGATAAAAACTGCAAATAAATTTATAGAATATGATAAATATATAATTAGTTCTCCTATGTGGAATCTTTCAATTCCAGCAATTCTAAAATCTTATATAGATCTTATAATTGTCAAAGGAATTACTTTTGAATATAATAAATTAGGAATTCCTGTTGGTCTTGCCAAAGGGAAAAAAACATTTTACTTAGGATCTAGAGGAGGGGGATATCCATTTCCGCTTTCACTGATTGCATTCGATTTGAAATATATAAAATATATATTTAGATTTATCGGGATAAAAGACTTTAAGAGTTTCATACTTGAAAATGTAGACAAATCACCAGAAAAAACAAAACAAAATTTTGAAAAAAAACTAAAAGAAGTCAGAAAATTAGCAAGGAATTTTTAATGTGGAGAGAATAGGATGAGAATAGATGAATACAACTGGTAAATTTATGAAGCAGCTTTCAAAATCAAATAAAATATACAATAAAGTAGTAAAAGATATAAGGAAAGATCTTTATGAACTATCTTTTTTTCATAAAATAGAGATCAATGAAGAAAATGAAAAAATAATTTGAGGACTTATGCTTTTAATGATTAGCTTAGCATTTACACAATATGGATATACAGGTTACTGGATGATGCCAAAGGGTAAATTTATCATTCCTATTGAAAAAAGTAAAAACTATGAATATATAGGTCATTTTGTCTGGCTAAAAGATATATATTACCCTAAGGGAGATAATATGGAATAACATTAAATGAAAAATAATTATAGTGAAAAATCTAAGATTTTTTTAATAAGGTTACGGAGACTAATTACGGTAATTCAGAAAAATTAAGGACTTTAAATTCAAATAACTTTCTTTATGGTCTGGATATATCTGAAAAAATGATAGAGATAACAATTTTTAAAAAAATTAAAAGGTGTGAGTTAAGTATTGGAGATAGCAATTATTTATCCTATAATGATGGGAGTATAGATTTAATAGTCTGTCTTAATTCATTTCATCATTATTCGACTCCAGGTTTAACTCTGAAAGAGATAAAGAGAGTTTTAAGTTTAGACGGTAGGGTAATAATAGGTGATATATTTACCTTGCCGATTATTAGAGAAGTAATTAATTTATATCTACCATATAGCAGAAGTGGAGACTATAAGATGTGCTCTAAAAAAAGTTTAGATAAAATCTTTAGCGTAGAAGGGTTTAAAGATCAAAATTTTTCTATAATATCTCCTTGGTTATTTATATCGGAATATAAAAATAAGTAAAAAGTCATCCTCAAATGGAGGATTTTTTTTGATAAATGGAGGATATTTTAATGGATAGAAAAAAAATAAGGGAGAAATTAAATGATAGAATAATAGGAAGAGAAAAAAACTTTAATAGTGCAGTACTCGCTAGTATTATAGAGATAGATGGGAAGTTTAATTTTATTTTAGAAAAAAGGTCAAAAAATATAAGTCAGGGTGGAGAGATTAGTTTTCCCGGAGGAGGATGGGAAAAAACAGATAAAGATTTTGAGGAGACAGCAATAAGAGAGACTGTAGAAGAGTTAGGAATACTTTCTGAAAATATAGAGGTACTAGGAAAATTAGGAACTATAATAATACCTGCCGGTGTACTAGTAGAGGTATATGTAGGAGAAATTTTATGCAAGGTAGAAGATTTTAATATAAATTTAGATGAAGTGGAAGAAATTTTGATAGTACCTATAGATTATTTTAGAGAAAATCCTCCTAAACTAGCAAAAATAACTGTACAAATGTATCCTCATTATGAATTAGATGGGAAAAAAGTAGAATTTCCAGCTAAATATTATAATTTACCTGAAAAATATCATAAACCTTGGAGTGGAAGGGATAGAGAAGTATATCTATATGAGTACTATGGAGAAACTATTTGGGGAATTACAGCAGATATAATCTGTGAAATTGTAAATAAAATAATATAAAATTATTTTGGAAGAAATTAAAAAAATTAAATTTTTATATCAAATCTTTCCTAATCTAGTCAACTTTTATAGTGTATGATATAATAGGGATAAATATAATTAAAATATAAAAAGATAAGGTTTTAAATTATCTATGGAGGAGAGTTTTGAATAAAAGTTGTGAGATATTAGATGTAGAAAATATAGATTTAAATGGATTTGAGAGTCGTGGAAAGATGGCTATGGATAGCCTGAGAAAAACTTATAGAAAACAAATATGGAGAAAATTTGTCAAAGCGATAAAAGATTTTGATTTGATCGAAGACGGTGATAAAATAGCTATAGGAGTCTCTGGGGGAAAGGACAGTCTACTTCTTTGTAAGTTATTTCAAGAGTTGGCCAAGGATAGAACTAAAAATTTTGAGATTAAATTTATTTCTATGAATCCAGGATTTGAATCTATGGATATAGAACAATTTGAGAAAAACTTGGAAGAATTAGAAATCCCATGTGAGATATTTGATTCAAATGTATGGGAAGTAGCTTTTAAAGAAAATCCTGAAAACCCTTGTTTTTTATGTGCAAAGATGAGAAGGGGAGTTCTGTATAAAAAAGTAGAGGAATTAGGATGTAATAAATTAGCTTTAGGACATCATTTTGATGATGTAATTGAGACTACCATGATAAATATGTTTTATGCAGGAACTGCAAAAACTATGATCCCAAATGTTAAATCGACCAGTGGAAAAATATCTCTAATAAGACCTATGATATATATAAAAGAGTCTGAAATAATTAATTATACCAAAAGAAATGGAATAAAATCTATGAGCTGTGGGTGTCCTGTAGAGGGAGAGAAAACTGATTCTAAAAGAGCTGAACTGAAAAACTTACTCCAAACTTTAGAGATTACAAATCCAAATATAAAGCAGAGTATATTTAATTCTATGAGAAATATAAATTTAGATTATGTATTTGACTATACAAGGGGAAATAAAAAGGATAAATAAAAATTATAAGATGAACAAATGTTCAAAAAATAGACAGGGAGTTCAGATGAAAATAGAAAAAATTGAAGAGTTAGATAATTTAAAATTTGAAAATTTTAGATTTAAAATTATAGAGGATAAATTAATTATAAAAAATATAGGAGAAAAATATGAGATAAAGTTCTCCTTAAATGATAAAAGACGGATAAAAATAGCCGAATCTATAGAAAAACTTACAGGTTTAAAATTAAGGTTTTCAAAGTTAGATGGGAGAGAAATTATATCTTATATTGAATCTAAGGGTTTCAATAAGACCATCTGGAGTCTCGCTGGGAAAGCTATGTGTGATTATAATATGATTGAAGAGGGCGACAGGGTAGCTGTCGGAGTATCTGGCGGGAAGGACAGTCTGGCCCTCCTAAATATATTAGTTCGCGTAAAGCTTATAACTAGGTTGAATTTTGAGATAATTCCTATCCACATCCATCCTAAGCAAAAAAGTGTTGCAACAAATGAAATTGAGGATTATTGTAAAATTTTAGGACTAGAATTAATTATAGAAGAAACCAATCTGGAGGATATTTTGTTTGGAGAGGATAAGATGAAAAATCCATGTTTTATGTGTGGGCGAATGAGGAGGGGTATTCTCTATAGGCTGATGAAGGAAAGAAATATAAATAAATTAGCTTTAGGACATCATAAGGATGATATTATTGAAACGTTTTTACTCAATACTTTTTATCAGGGAAATTTAGGAGTTATGAAGCCTAGATATATGTCGAAAGAACATGGATTAGAAGTTATCAGACCCATGGCATATATAGAGGAAAGTACCGTAATTAAGTATGCTAAGAGGATAAAATTACCAATTTTAAAATCTGAATGTCAGTATGAGACGAGTAAAGACTCCAAAAGATTAGAAATGAAGGAAATGGTAGAAAGATTGAGTGAAAAAAGTGAAAATGTTAGGAGTGTAATTTTTAATAGTATAAAGCCACTATTGAAAGACTAAATAATAATAAAAGAGGTATTTTCTATAACTAGAAAATACCTCTTTTATTATTATTTATTTGTTCTTTGTTCGCTCACTATTTATCTCTTCTAATTTAGCTTTAACTGTATCTATAAACCATTTTCTGTCTTCAGGATTTTCTTTTATATCTAAATTATCCACATTGATTTTCAAGATATTTGAAAGATTATAAGAATCAAAATAACTTTCATAATTTTGATTTAAACTTTCCCAATAAGATCTAGGAACGATTTTTTCATAGTCTCTACCTCTTTTGTAGATCTTATCGATAGCCCCCTCTACAGATGATACTAAATAGATCATTAGTTTAGGAGGAGAAAGATGTTCTAACATATTCTTTAGAAGTTCCTCATAAAGTTCGAACTCTTCAGGAACCATGTCTCCATCTTCCATGAGCATCCTAGCAAAAATAACATCACCATAGATACTTCTGTCCATAACACAGCCATCCAATAAATTAGCTTCCTTTATCATTTTAAATCTCTTATTTAAGAAAAATATTTGAAGTGGAAAGCTATATCTTTTTTTATCATAGTAGAATTTATCTAAAATAGGATTGTTTAGAACAGGTTCTTCAAATAATGAAATTCCTAATTCCTTAGCTAAAATATCTCCTAAAGTACTTTTTCCAGCTCCTACAACACCATCAATACAAATAATTCCGTTCATGTCATCTCCATTCAATCTCGTTTTTTTAAAAAATTCATTATAATACATAGTTTCCTCACAAAGTTTATTAATATAAAATTATTTACTTATTTTTTTTAAGATATCTTTTATAGCCATTTCTATACTGTCGTATGAATCAAGGTCTTTAGGAGTTATAAATTTGTCAATATCTTTTTTAGAATATCCAAGGGCACCTAAAGCAAGGTAGATATCTTCCTCTAATTGAATCTTGAGACTACTATTACCATTATCCATATTATCTATAAGTTGAAGATTTTTCATCTTATCCTTTATATCAACTATCAGTTTTTGTGATTTTTTAGCTCCTAACTTAGGAACTTTAGTTAGCAGTTTTATATCTTCATTAGCTATTATTTGTTTAAGATCATTTATATTAAATGTAGACAGGATAGCTAAGCCAAGTGACATACCAATTCCGTTTACATTGATAAGGATCTCAAAGAAATCTCTTTCCCTTTCCTCTGCAAATCCAATTAATTTAAACATATCTTCCTTTACATGATTATATATATATAATCTTATAGTTTCGTCTAGTTTAATTTTATCTAAAGTTTGGAGGGAGACAAAGACCTTATAACCTAAACCATTTACATCTATGGCAACATAACCCATTTTTTTTATGGTAATTTTACCATCTAAATATTCAAACATTTTTACACCTCTTTTAATACCATTTATATTATAATAGAAAAAAGTTATTTTATATTTTTTTCTAATTTACCATGATCATTTCTAAAAAAGAAAAAGTACTATCTCTTTCTCATTCTTTTAAATACTTTATCAAAACTAGCTGGAATCTTAGTTTCAAACTTATATTTTTCTCCTGTTATAGGATGGATAAATTCTAATACTCTAGCATGCAATCCTAATCTTTTGATTGGGTTGCCAATGGCACCGTATTTTTTATCTCCTACAATTGGATGTTTAATATCTTGCATATGTACTCTGATTTGATTTTTTCTTCCAGTTTCAAGAGACGCTTCTAATAACGTAAAGTTATTAGTTTTTTTGATTACCTCATAGTTTGTGACGGCTTTTTTACCACCATTATCAGTCTTACTAGAATAAACTACAAATGCGGTATTTTCTTTTAACCAAGAAGTAATAGTTCCCTTATCATCTTCAATTTTTCCTTCTGCTAATACAGAGTATTTTCTACTGATAATATATTTTTTCCAGTCAGTTTGTAAAAGTTGTTGAGCTTCTGCAGTTTTAGCAAACATCATTATTCCAGAGGTATTTCTATCCAATCTATGGACGATGAAGATCTTATTTGTAGGATTATTTGATTTAACATAATCTTTTAATTTATTATAAGCAGTATCTTCCTCTCTACCACCAGTAGATACTGAAAGAATACCTGCATCTTTATTTGCAACAATGATATTGTCATCTTCAAATAAAATTTGAACACCATTCATTTTCTTAACATCTCTATCTTTATTCCAGTTTATCTTTATCTCTTGATCGACAGCTAATATATGATTGTGTTGACTGACCATTTGACTGTCTACAGTTACTTGACCATGGGTAAGTAATGATTTTAAATTATTTTTACTTTTTCCTTGTAGATGGAAAGCTAAAAAATCCATTAATTCCATTTTTTCCTTTACTTTTAATATTGTGTCTTTTTTTATTTTCATATTTTTTTTCAAAATAAATCTCCTTGTTTTACATTTTTTTATTTACCTATAATTATATCATTTTATCAATAGTTTATCCATGAAATTTTCAGAATGTAAAATGCTAGTGAAAATCACTAGCATTTTATATTCTTATTTTATTTTATTTTTTTTATAATATTTTATGTTCAATACTTATTGTCATATGAATTACTTAATAGAAAGGTGCCCTTTATCTTCTTCTAAATATCACAGAATAAATTAATATTAAAACTGAATATATTTCTAATCTACCTAAAAGCATACAAAAAATAAGTACTCCCTTGCTATATGGATCGAAAAAACCAAAGTTTTCTATAGCTCCCACTCGAGCTAATCCTGGACCAATATTTCCAAGGCAAGAGATTGCAGCAGTAAAACTTGTGATAATATCATATCCCATTCCTGCTAGAAAAAGTGTAGAACCAGTAAAAATAAACATAAATAATATAGAAAATCCTAAGACATTTCTAACTACGTGATTTTCTACATGCTCCTCTCCTACTCTCAAGGAGAAAAATGCTCTAGGATGAGCTAATTTTTTAATCTCATTATATAGATGTTTAAATAATATCAGTATTCTAATTTGTTTCATCCCACCACCTGTAGATCCTGCACAACCACCAAAAAACATTAGGGTGACTAAGAGTAAAGCAGAAAATGAAGGCCATAGATTAAAGTCAGCAGTCATAAATCCAGTAGTAGTAGTTATAGATACTACTTGAAATGCAGAGTCAAGTAGTGCACGACCATAATTTGAAGTGTACTTTTCTATTCCGGAAGAAGAATATATATTTAATGATATTAATATAGTTGTAATGGTAACTACAGCTGTATAAAATTTTAACTCGCTGTCTCTAAGAAAATCTCTAAATCTTCCCTTGATAAGGTAAAAATGAAGTGCAAAATTAACTCCTGCTAAAAACATAAAGATAGTTATAACTATGTCTATATAAACACTATTGAAACCTGATACTGAGTTATTTAAAGTAGAAAATCCGCCTGTGGCTACAGTAGCAAAGGAATGATTTATAGCTGTATAAAGATCCATACCGCCAAACATTAAAAATATAGTTTGAATAATAGTGAGACCAATATAGATAAGCCATAAAATTTTAGCAGTATCTTTTATTTTGGGGCTTAATCTATCTTTTGTAGGACCTGGAACTTCTGCATTGTATAGTTGACCTGGGGCGATTCCAAACATAGGTAGGATAGCTATAGTAAATAAAACTATGCCCATTCCCCCTAGCCAATGGGTTAATGATCTCCAAAATAACAATCCTTTAGGAATAGATTCTATATCAGTTAAGATAGTAGAACCTGTAGTAGTGAAACCTGACATGGCTTCAAAAACACAATTTATATATGGTCCAAAGGATCCGTGAAAAAAATATGGCAGACCCCCAAAGAAAGCTGCTAAGATCCAACCTAGTGAAACACTTGCAAAACCTTCCCTAGCTTTAAATTTTTTATTTGATTTAAATATAAATATAAAAATTAGTCCAGTGACTAAAGTTATACCAATAGAAAGAGCTATAGCACCTAGATCTCCACCACCATAGTAAAATGAGATAATAAGAGGAAAGAACATCATAATTCCTAAGATGACTAAAAGATATCCTTGTACTTTAATTATTAAGCTCCAGTTCATCTTCTACCACCAAATTTTGGAGTACTAAACATCTTTTCTACCTCGTAAATTGCTCTTGGAAGTAAGAATACAATAACTTTATCTCCTATTTTTATTATGTTGTCTCCAGTGGGAATTATAACCTTATTTCTTCTGATTATCATACCAATTATAGATTTTTCAGGGAAATTGATATCTTTTATAGGAACATTTAAAATAGGTAAATCTTGAGTAATATTTATACCTACTATTTCTGCATCAACCTCTGTAAAAGGGGAGACTGAGAAAAAATCAGTTTTTCTAGTATGTTTTAATATGTCTCCAATTGTAAGTGAGTGAGGAGAAACTACAGTATCAATTGGTTCAAGATTGTTAATTAAAGTTACTATAGAACTGTTTTTGACCATACACATAGTTTTAGAAGCACCATATTTTTTTGCTGTGAACGCCGATAAAATATTATATTCATCGTTATCACTCATGCTAATTACACAAGAGTCCTCTATAGAGATCTCATCCATCAGATGAGAATCGGTAGCTGATCCATTCATAATTAAAACGTTGTCTAGTAAAAAACTTAGTTTTTTACATCTAAACTTATCCTCCTCAATAATTGTAATATTTTTTCCTGTTTTATTAAGAGCCTTAGAAAGTTCAATAGCATGTTTAGTTCCGCCAATGATAATTATATTTTTTAACTTCATAGGACTAAAAAAATGAGTTTCAACTATATTTTTTACAATATTTGTTTTACCTACTAAATACAGTTTATCTTTTGGATAGATTACATCCTGTCCCTTTGGAATTATAACTTTGCCCTCTCTTTGGATAGCTACCAATCGGACTTTGGAAAAAAGATTATCTCTTATAGAAATTTCGGAGATAGGGATTCCTTTATATTTAAAATTTCTTTTAACTTTAACTCCTACCAATTGAGCCGTATTATCCGCATAGTTCATAATTTCAAATATATTTGGATTTTTTATAAGTTCCATAATTTTGGCAACTGTAATTTCTAGTGGTTTTATAATAGTATCTATCCCAAAATCTTTGGGTGAAATATATTCTGCATTAAAATATTGATAGTAACTATCAATCTTACAAGTTATAGAAATATTGTCTTTGCAACATTTTTTTACAAGACTACAAGCTATGAGATTATCACCATCACTGTTTGTAACTGCTATAAAAGATTCGGCACTTAAGATATTTGCTTCTATAAGAGTATTTATATTAGTTGCATCTCCCGAAATGATCATGGCATCTAATTTACTTTGTAATATTCTGATTAATTGTGGATCTTTTTCTAAAATTGTAACATCATGGTTTTCATAGATGAGTTTTTCCGCAATCTTTACTCCTACATCTCCACCACCAGCAATAACTATTTTCATTTAATTCCCCCAGTATATATATATTAATATTTGTATAATTCTTTTAAATATATTATAAATATTAATTTCATTCCTCCATTATATAAATATTATTAATTACTGTCAATAATATCAGTATTTAAAAAATAAAAAATCTCCGTTAAAAACGAAGAATTTTTATTTTTTTATAATTCAAATAATCTATAGCCTAAATCCATAGGGAAGTAAGTTATCAAATTTTAAGATTTGATATTCTTTTTTCATATTTGCCATGATAACCACGGTATCTTCAGTAGAAAATTCATTTATAACTTGTCTACAAGCACCACATGGTGAGATAGGACCCTCTGTTTCTCCTACAACAGCTATAACTTTAATTTTCTTCATACCTTTAGAAACAGCGTGGAAGATAGCATTTCTTTCCCCACATATAGATAATCCATAAGATGAATTTTCTACGTTGCACCCTGAATAATGGTTCCCTTTATCGTCAATTAATACAGCTCCAACTTTAAAATTTGAAAATTTAGCATATGCACTTTCACGAGCTATGATAGCTTCGTCTATTAAATTTAATATTTCTTTTTTATTCAACATATCATCACCTCTTTTGTATTTTAATCTAATGGTATCAAAAGGCATACCATTAGGCATGCCTTTATATTATAACATATTTTTTTTAAAGAGTACCTAATGCTATTTCAATCATTCCACTAAAAGTAGTCTGTCTTTCAGCAGAGGTAGTTTCTTCTCCAGTAACTAAATGGTCAGAAATAGTAAGTAGAGTAAGGGCTTTTACACCATATTTAGCTGCTACAGTATATAAACCAGCTGTTTCCATCTCTACACAAAGGACACCATATGATGCCCATTTTTTATAATCATCAAAATTATCACCATAAAATTCGTCAGAAGTAAATACATTTCCAGCTTTAACTTTAATTTTTTTTTCTTCTGCTGATTTAATAGCCTTCATCATCAGATCAAAATCAGCTGTAGGTGCATAGTCTGCACCATTAAACCTAATCTTATTTAATCCTGAATTTGTAGAAGCTGACATAGCAATAACTATGTCTCTAACTTTGATATCTTCCTTATAAGACCCAGCAGATCCTACTCGGATTAAGTTTTTTACTCCAAAATCTTTAATTAATTCATTTACGTAGATAGAGATAGATGGGACACCCATACCAGTACCTTGAACAGAGACTTTTTTGCCTTTATAAGTTCCAGTATATCCATACATTCCCCTTACTTCATTGTAACACACTACATCTTCTAAAAATGTATCGGCAATCCATTTTGCTCTAAGTGGATCTCCTGGTAATAGTACTGTTTCTGCTATATCACCTTTTTTTGCATTAATATGTATACTCATCCTTAATTCCTCCTTTTATTTACATTCGCATTTTTGATTATGATTACCCTTATGTTCATTACCACAACATTTAAATAGATCTTTTGCAAAACTAGTTCCTGGTAAATTATTTGAATTTAAAATTAATTCTTCAATAGTAGAAGCTATATCTGCAAATGATTCTCTTTCACCTAAGTTTATCTCTTTTTTTAGTCCATTTCCGTATGTGAGGATAGGGATATATTCTCTAGTATGATCTGTTCCTTTATAAGTTGGATCGCATCCATGATCAGCAGTCAGTATTAAAAGGTCTCCTTCTTTCATAGCATCTATGATCTCAGGGAGTTTATTATCAAATTCCTCTAGAGCATCTTTATATCCTTTTGGATTTCTTCTATGTCCAAAATTCATATCAAAGTCAACTAGATTTGTAAAAATAAGACCCTTAGTATCTTCCTTGATGGCCTTTATAGTTTTATTGATCCCATCCATATTATCAAGATTTGTACCACGGGTATCGGTTATCCCTACACCTGTAAATATATCATTAATTTTTCCAACAGCTACTACATCTAAACCCTTATTCTTAATCATATCTAGAATAGTAGTTCTTGGTGGAACTATTGAATAATCATGTCTATTAGAAGTTCTTTTATAGTTGCCTACCCCATCTCCAAGATATGGCCTAGCAATTACTCTAGCAACAGGAGCCGACTTATTACATATTTCTAGTGCTATTTCACAGGCTTTATATAGTTCTGCTAGAGGTATATCCTCTTCGTGGGCTGCTATTTGCATTACTGGATCAGCAGAAGTGTAAACTATCCAAGCTCCTGTCTTTTTTTGTTCAATTCCAAAATCATCCAAGACTTTAGTACCTGAATATGGCATATTACAAAGAACTTTTCTTCCAGTTCTTTTCTCCAATTCATCTAAAACTTCCTTGGAAAATCCATTTGGATATGTTGGAAAGGGGGTTTCGTTAATTATTCCAGAGATTTCCCAATGACCTGTTGTAGTATCCTTCCCTTTAGAAGCTTCTTTAGCTTTTCCATAAGCTCCTAATGATTTTTTTCCACAATGATTTGTAGTTTTAGCTACTCCTTTTATATCTGTTAAGTTTCCTAAACCTAATCTTTCCATATTTGGGAGATTAATTCCACCTGTAGAACTTGCAATATGGCTAAAAGTATTTGCCCCTAAATCCCCATAATCTTTTGCATCAGGTAATTCTCCTACACCGGCACTATCAAGCACTATAATTATTGCTCTATCTATATTTTTCATAATTACCTCCCTTTATGTAATCCTTTTAACTATTCTATAATTATTATTCTGTGATATATAGGACAAATGTCTTTATTTTACAAAGTTGGTACCTATTCACTTAAAAATTTTAAATATATATTTTTCTCGATTTCAATGAGGGAGAGATTAGATTTAGAACCTTCAATAAACTTTGTAAGTTCATCATCAAAGCACATATTCTTAAATGTTATTTTCTTACAGGTTTTTTCAAGGATAATGCATCTACTTTTTATTCCAAGACCCTGTCTTTCTTTACAACTATTTTCTATCACAGTAGCAATATATATTAGTTCTATATTTTGAGGGTCAAAGCAAATTACATCATCTCCTACTTTAATATTTTTAAAATTTTTTCTAAGTTCTCTAGATAATATTTCTATCCTATCACCTTCTTCATAAAAAATATCTGACCATATAGTTAAGATTTTATCTGTGACTTTACACTCTATATCTGTTCTCAATAGATAAAATTTTTTCATCGAAAGTCCTCCTGTAAAAAATGATTTATATTACATTCTACTCTTTTTTGATAAGAAGTTAAAAAATATTTTTGAAAAAATATTTAAAGAAAAGAAAATTTAATTTTTTTAGAGATATCTTAGAAAGGGAATTAGAGAAAATAATAAAAAGACTAAAATTAATAATTTATAAAGGTGGAAAAGAGGAGGTCTTTAATTATTATTTTAGTTTTCCTTTATGAGACTAAAAGTAAGGATTTAAGTTTGAGGTTAGTGCTAATTTTTTTATTTGTAGGATTAAATCAGAATAGTGTAATATAGCTATATACATAAAAATTATAGATTAGGAGGGAGTTATGAATAATAAGATTATTATTAAGGGAGCGCGAGAGCATAACCTTAAAAATTTAAATTTAGAAATACCAAAATATAAATTTGTAGTTATAACTGGAGTAAGTGGTAGTGGAAAATCTTCTCTTGCCTTTGATACCATATATTCAGAAGGACAAAGGAGATATGTAGAAAGTTTATCAGCCTATGCTAGACAATTTATAGGGCAGATGACAAAACCGGATTTAGATAGTATAGAAGGGTTGTCACCAGCAATTTCTATTGAACAAAAAACAACTAATAAAAATCCAAGGTCAATAGTAGGAACAATGACTGAGGTATATGATTATATGAGGCTACTGTATGCTCATATTGGGATAGCATATTGTCCTATATGTAGTACTCCAGTAAAAAAACAGAGTGTAGATGAGATTGTAGATATTATTATGGACAAAGGAAAATTAGGAGATAAACTTCTACTTTTGGCACCAGTTATAAAAGATAAGAAAGGGACTCATAAAAATTTATTTATTAATTTAATAAAAAAAGGTTTTGTTAGAGTTAGGATAGATGGAGAAATTTTATATCTAGAAGATAATATAGACTTAGATAGAAATAAAAAACATAATATAGAAGTTGTTATAGATAGATTGATAATAAAAAAAGAAACTGAATTTTTAACGAGGCTTACAGATGCTATAGAAAGTTCTATTGGATTATCTGAAGGAAGAGTTATAGCAAATATAAATGGAGTAGATCATTCCTATAGCGAAAATTTTACTTGTCCTAACCATGAAAATATAGAAATACCTGATATTAATCCTAGGTTATTTTCATTTAATGCTCCCTATGGTGCTTGCCCAGAATGTAATGGATTAGGTAAGAAGTTAGAGGTCGATGAAAATAAATTAATAATAGATGAAAATAAATCTATTAATGATGGAGGAATTTATATCCCAGGAGCTTCAAGTACCAAGGGATATGTATGGACAATATTTTCTGCTATGGCAATTTTTTTCAAGATAGATTTAGATAAACCTTTTAAAAAATTAACAAAAAAGGAAAAGGATATAATATTTTATGGGGATTCAAGAAAAAAATTTAAAGTTAACTATACTGGTCAAGAGTTTAATTATAACGGAATGAAAAGTTTTGAAGGAATAGTAAAAAATCTTGAGAGAAGATACTATGAGACTAGCTCTGAATCTATGAAAGATGAGATAGAAAATAAATATATGATGAGAAAAATCTGCAATAGTTGTAATGGGAAGAGACTCAGAGATGAAGTTTTGTCTATTACGGTAAACAAGATGAGCATAATGGATGTGAGTTTTTTAAGTATAAAGGATTGTTTAATATTTTTTAATGAACTTAATTTGAACCCTAAAGAGGAGCTTATTGCCAAGGATATACTAAAAGAGATTAGAGAACGTCTTAATTTTATGATAAATGTAGGTTTAGATTACCTTAGCCTTGCCCGTGAAACAAGAACATTATCTGGAGGGGAATCTCAAAGAATTAGGTTGGCTACTCAGATTGGAAGCGGACTGACAGGAGTACTTTATGTATTGGATGAACCTAGCATTGGTCTACACCAGAGAGATAATGATAAATTATTAAAGACTTTAAATAGACTTAAGGAATTAGGAAATACTCTTATAGTTGTTGAACATGATGAGGAGACTATGATACAGTCAGATTATATTTTTGATTTTGGTCCTGGGGCAGGAAGATTTGGTGGGGAGATAGTAGCCAAAGGAACTCCTAAACAGATTATGAAGTCCAAAAAATCTCTCACTGGAAAATATTTAAAGGGAGAGATCACTATAGAGGTTCCAAAAAAAAGACGTAAATCTAAAGAATATTTGGAGTTAATGGGAGCTTGCGGAAACAATCTAAAAGATGTAGATGTTAAGATACCGTTAGGGATAATGACCGCTATCACAGGAGTTAGTGGAAGCGGTAAATCTACCTTGATTAATCAAACCCTATATCCTATACTATTTAATAATTTAAATAAAGGAAAACTATATCCATTAAATTATAAAAAGATAAAAGGTATAGATCATTTAAATAAAGTAATAGATATAAATCAAAGTCCTATTGGTCGGACTCCTAGATCAAATACTGCGACCTATACCAAGATGTTTGATGATATTCGTGGAATATTTGCTGAAACCCGTGAAGCTAAACTTCGTGGGTATCAAAAAGGAAGATTTTCTTTCAACGTAAAAGGGGGGCGGTGTGAAGCCTGTCAGGGGGCTGGGATTATAAAAATAGAGATGAACTTCTTGCCAGATGTATATGTAGAATGTGAAGTGTGTAAAGGAAAAAGATATAATCGTGAAACTCTGGAAATAGTGTATAAAGGAAAAAATATATCTGAAATATTAGATCTCAGTGTAGGAGATGCCTATGGTTTTTTTAATAAAATTCCATCTCTAGAGAGAAGGTTAAAGGTACTCATAGATGTAGGTTTAGACTATATAAAGTTAGGTCAACCTGCTACTACTTTATCTGGAGGAGAAGCTCAAAGAATAAAGTTAGCAACAGAACTTTCTAAGATGAGTAGGGGACATACTATATATATATTAGATGAACCTACTACAGGGCTTCATTTTGAAGACATAAGAAAGTTGCTGGAAGTACTCAATAGACTGGTAGATAAAGGAAATACTGTGATTATAATTGAACATAATTTAGATGTGGTAAAAACGGCAGATTATGTTATAGATATCGGTCCTGAAGGAGGCGATGGTGGTGGTAAAATAATAGCTACAGGGACACCTGAAGAGATAACAAAATCTAAAACTTCCTATACTGGAAAATATTTGAAAAAATTAATTTAGATTTTTTAATTTTTTTGATATCGCGAATTTTAAAATGAATGATCTTTTATAATTTATTTTAAGTTATAAATAAGCCAAGGGAAATTAAAGTTTTGAAAGGTATAATTAAAAAAATATTCTTTACAAAATGTTGTTCTTTTGTTATAATATTTTATATTCGTATCTAGGTTTTGGGGTGTCGCCCTTGGCTTGGTTTGGATAATTTAATTTTTAGGAGGAACAAATAATGGCAATGAAAACTAAAGCGGAAATCATTAAAGAGTTTGGAAAAACAGTAACAGATACAGGTTGTACTGAGGTACAAGTAGCTATATTAACTGAGAGAATCAATCACTTAACTGATCACTTAAGAACTAACAAAAAAGATCATCATTCTAGATTAGGACTAATGAAAATGGTTGGAAAAAGAAGAAGATTATTAGATTATATGATCAAGAAAGATTTAGATGGTTATAGAACTTTAATCTCTAAATTAGGTATCAGAAAGTAATTAACTAGACAGGTCTTAAACTGTAACCATGAAACTGGACACTTGAAAAAGAGTGTTAGTTTCATGGTTTTTTTGATACAATTTTTTAATAAGAGTTTAAAGGAGTGAATTAAATGTCTAAAAAATTATTCTCAGATACAGA
>Ga0316197_10000853_pt1 | contig 21476 bp, 21 predicted proteins | sample OudBiesiAoxic_MG_FD_204939 | JGI IMG/M metagenome (GOLD analysis project Ga0316197, IMG submission 204939) | Coastal sediment microbial communities from Oude Bieten Haven, Netherlands - site A oxic | ecosystem: Environmental > Aquatic > Marine > Coastal > Sediment | place: Netherlands... | reverse complement strand
ATCGCGATGAGGTCCGGAGTCGGGTCTCCGTTGTGGATGGCGCCGAACACTCGCTCGATGGCCTGCCCCTCACCTTCAGCCACGGTCAGCTTCTGGAACTTGTCGGCTTCGGCCACTTCCTTGATTGCCGCCGCCTGACCTTCTGCCTCGAGGATGCGGGACTGCTTGACGCCCTCGGCGCGAAGGATCTGGGATCGCTTCTCACCCTCTGCCTCGGTGACGACCGCGCGACGTTCGCGCTCGGCCTTCATCTGGCGGTGCATTGCCTGTGTGACATCGGTCGGGGGGTCGATGCGCTGGATCTCAACACGAACCACGCGGGTTCCCCACACGTCGGTCGCTTCGTCGAGGATCTGCCGCAGTTCGGTGTTGATGGTCTCGCGTGACGTCAGTGCGTCATCGAGATCCATGTCGCCGACCACGTTACGAAGGTTGGTCTGTGCCAGCTTGGTCGCGGCGAGGATGAAGTTTGAAACGTTGTACTTCAGCTTGACCGGATCCGTCGCCTGGTAGTACACGACGGCGTCGACGGTGACGACGACGTTGTCCCTCGTGATGACCTCCTGCGGCGGAACATCGACGACCTGCTCGCGCATGTCCACCTTGACCATCCGCTCGATGAACGGGACGATCATGTGGAACCCCGGGTCGACGGTCTTGCGATACCGACCGAACCGTTCGATGAGGCCCTGCTCGTACTGCTGGACGATCTTGATGGCAAGTGCCACATAGATCACCAGGAGGACGATGAAGGCCAGGACGACTACTGCTGCTGCAGTCATTGTGCTCCCTCTCTCCTAGATGCTTTCTCTGGATCTGATTGTTCTTGTGACTATTCGGCGGTTGGTGGGATCGGCTTGACGATGAGTCGCGTTCCTCGTACCTCGACGATCTCGACGCGCGCACCCTTCGGGATCACGATGTCGGAATCGACGGCTGCACGCCATTCCTCGGTGCCCATCCGGACCATGCCGGTCGTTTCGAGGTACTTCACCGGTTCGACAACAACGGCGAGCTTGCCGACAAAGCGGTTCGCTCCGGCTCGCGCTGCAACGGTGTTGTCCTGCTCCTTCCTGGCGAATCGCTGGAGCACGGCCAGGAAGACCACGGAGATCACGACGAACGTGACCAGCTGGATTGGAACAGAAACGTCGAGGAAGGCGAGTACCGCGGCCGCGGCTGCTCCTACGGCAAACGGGAGGAGGAAGAAGCCTGCGGTGAACAGCTCGCCGACCGCGAGCACCACAGCGGCGCCGATCCAGATCCATCTCCATTGTTCAGCGTCCACATCTGTTCCTTTCGGTGAGAGGATTGCCACGGCCGCAAACGCGACGGCGATCAATCCGATGGTGAGTCCTATCCAGGCGGCGCTCGATACGCCCTTTTCTTCTTCGGGCGGGCGAGTTCGCAGTGGATTCCGGTAGGCCGAGGCCCACTCCTCTGCAAACGTCGCAAGGCTCGGTCCAACAACACTGTCGACGGTTTGTCCGGCGGCAACGGCTTCGTTGAGGTGATCATTCAGCTCGTCCCGCATCTCCGCGACGCGGTCGCTTGGTACTCCTGTGTCCCGCCAGTAGCGGGCGCACTCCGCGACGGTCTGGTCGACGCTGCGGTCAGTCATGCTCACCTCCGTTCAATATGGCCGACACTCCGGTGCTCAAATCCTTCCATTCCCCCGACCACTCTTCGAGGCGCTCTCGGCCCGACTCCACGATCCGGTAGTACTTCCGAGGAGGGCCGCTTCCGTCCGCCTCGACGAAGTACCCCTCGACGAGCCCGGCCTTCTGCAGCCGGGAGAGCGTTGGGTAGATGCTCCCGTCGCTCACAAGCTTGAGGCCCTTGCCCTTGAGCTTGGCCGCCATCTCGTATCCGTAACTCGGCTCATCTGCAATGAGTGAGAGTAGGCACATGTCGAGCACCCCTTTGAGGAGCTGCGAATTGTGGTCCACGGTCGGCTCCCTCCAAGTCTTGCGATGTCAGATATAGTAGTTCATTAGATACCTTGGATCAACATATATCATGGATTGGGCAGGTTGACAAGAGCGTTTCTCAGAATGGTTTGTCAGTCTCGCCGATCGGGCTGAGGCGCATCCCAATGAAGATGCCGCCGACGGTTCAGGCGCCCGACCCGCATTCCGGACGCCAGTCGGTCTCTCCGAACACTTCAACCAGCAGCTCATACAGAAACGGGTCGTACGCACGAAGTTCGTCACGTGTGTCGATCTGGTTGTGTATCTGGTCCTTCTCGTCCTTCTCCTCGTTGTTCACGTCGAAGAATGATTGGACTCCTTCGGCCCAGTACTGGTCGGAGTTGACCTCGGCGACGGTGTTTCGCCACAGATCGCCGGCGATCGCCCGGATGTAGGCGTCCTCGATGGAGCGATCAAGACTTGGATCGACCGTGGCGATGCCGAAACGCCGGATCGTCCACCCGAAGTCACGCACGAACATGTCTTCACCTTCGTAGCGGTCGGACTCGAGGCACAGCAGATTCTCCTCGGCACCGGCGGCGACCGGGATCTCTTCGGTTCCAGGGAACGATCGACCCAGCCGATTCCAGTCGGTGCCCGGGTGGATTGAGTAGAGCTCCTCGAATTCGGGCAATGTGGTGATCCGCTGATCTCGACCGATGATCGAGACCTGCTCGATAGATGCGGCGACGGCCAACCCGAACTCGGGACGCGCTGTGAGGAGTGCGGCCATTCGGTCGGCTGCGGCCTCGAGGGCGCCCGGAACGATCGACTCGGCTGCCGCGATCGTGATTCCCGTCTGTTCGCACGTCATGCGATAGAAGTCCTCGTCGGAGTCGATCTCGCGAACCACACATTCCGGTTGCGGAGTGGTCGTAGTTGTCGTGGTGGCGACGGTGTTTGTTGTGGCCGGTGTTGTGGAACCCGAGGTCTCCGTCGTCGTTGGCTCGCTGGTGGTGGGGCTCGTCGACATGGGGGCAAATGTGGAGGTTGTTGACGCGTCGTCGCCGGAGGCCGCCTGGCATCCGGCGACGAGTACGGCTACCGCGGCGACGAGCATGAGGAAACGGAGGATCTGCATCGGGTTGAGATGCTACGACCGTTGGTGGGTGAAGAGGTCTCTTTGGCCCAGGAGTGTCGCCATTCTCCGGTTGGCGCTACATTCCCGGCGGGGCTTGAGGGGCTGTCATTGCAGCCAACTGAACGGGTAGGGCATATGCGGTCACGTCACGATCGAATTCTCGACCTTGCCGAACGGAAGCTCGGTCTTGGTGTCGAATTGGGCATCATCCACCGCCGAATCGAGGACGAGACCCTCGACGACGCAACGATCACGATCGACGGCCGGTCGATGGTCAACTTCAGTTCTTGTGCCTACCTCGGCGTGAATCGCGATCCGCGGCTTCGGGATGCCGCGGTGGACGCTCTCGAGCGTTACGGCGCCAACTACTCCTCGGCACCGGTCTACACCTCGCTCCCGATGTATGAGACGCTCACCCGGCAGCTGAGCGAAATGACTGGGGCCGCCGCAGCCGTTGTCCAGACCACGACGCTTGCCCATCTCTCAGCACTGCCGATTCTGATCGGCCCGGATGACATTGCCTTGGTAGACGCCCAGACGCATGATTCGGTCCATTTGGCAACAACGAACCTCAAGGGCAACGGCGTCGCCGTTGAGACCGTTCCGCATATCGATTTCGAGGCGCTCGCTCGTCGCGTCAGAGAGGTAGCGGGCGAATACAACCGGGTCTGGTTCCTGACCGACAGCATCTTCTCGATGTACGGGGATGTTGCTCCGATCAAAGAGATTGCTGCACTACAGGAGCAGTATCCCAACCTCCACGTCTACTACGACGATGCCCACGGCTTCGGCTGGGCCGGCGAACGCGGCGGCGGCTATGTGCTCTCTCAGGTTCCGTGGAACGACCGAATGGTGATTGCCGCGGGGCTTGCGAAATCGTTCGGTTCGTTCGGCGCCGTGTTGGCCTTCGGCGATCCCTCACTGGTGCGGCGTGTGCAGATCACGGGCGGTGCACTCACGTTCTCGGGACCGATCCCGCCGGCCGATCTTGGGGCGGCTACCGCATCAGCTGCGATTCATCTCTCCGCCGAACATCCCGAACTCCAGGATGAACTTATCGAGTTCATCGATTGGGGACGGGATGAGATCGTCAGGCGGCAACTGCCGGTTGCTTGTCTCGCAACGACGCCGATTTGGTTCATCCGAGTCGGGTCGGCGGAGGCCACGGGCGAGATGTGCCAACGCCTCATGCGCGACGGCTACTTCGTCAACGCATCCGCCTTTCCTGCGGTTCCGGTTGGGTACGCCGGGATTCGCTTTACCCAGACGTTGACCCACACACGGGAGCAATTCGTCGGCCTGCTCGATGCGATCGAGTTCCACCTCGCTGATTTGGGCACAACACCGGACGTTCTGATCGATCTCAGACAAGACGCGCCGGAACTCATTCGAGGGATCTGAGCGCTTCACTTGCGCGCCGTAGCTGCCGATAACCGTGGATGCGGCAATTGGGTGCGCGCGACGGATCGCGTGTGAGCGGACGATCGAAGTGGTACGCGATCTTCGCGTTCGCTCTGATCGCGATCGGCGCTGTGCTTGTCCTCTCCACCACCGGCGACACACGGGCAGCTGCAGCTTCGATCGGTGTGTTCACCGGAAACATGACCGCCGGGGCGATCTTCGTTCGCGGGTCTCGTTCGCTTCCGGCCCGTGAGCGGCGGGCTTGGACGCTGGTCGGGCGAGGATTGATGATCGCTGCAAGCGGGATTGTGGCCGTCATCGTGTGGGGCTTCATCACCGGCGAGATTCCCACGTACGGTGCGACCGATCTGTTCTTCGTTGTCGGGTACGTCGTGATCCTCGTCGGAATCGCCACCCTCCCGCACACCGCCGGCGACGGTTGGGAACGTTCGCGGGTCGCTCTCGATGGGCTGATCGGCGCAATCGCCGTCGGAGCAATGGGCTGGGTTTTCGTCATCGAGCCGGTCGCCGCCGGGCTGGACGGTGCGCCACTTGCTGACCGGGTCTTCGGCACGTTGTATCCGCTCGTTGACATCGGCACGGTCATCGTGATCGTGGTCGTGACGATGCGAAGGACGGCGCTGCGCTTCGACGGGCGGATGCTGTTGCTCTCCGGGGCCGTGATCCTCCAGGCAATTGGCGACGTCAGTCTGTTGATCGGTGGGCACAGTGAGAGCCTTGACACCGCGGAGCCGCTCTTCATGGTGTATCTCGGAGCTGCCACGCTGTTCCTCTCAACCGCACTGGTCGTGGATCGTGTGCCCCGAGCACGAGAATATGCCGATCGGCGTGCACCGCTGTGGTCGATGTTGACGCCGTATTTCGCCGCATCCGTAATGGTGGCCGCATTGTTGTATCGGCTGTGGGACGGAAACCTCGATCAGAGCGACCGGGTGTTGCTCGTCGCCACACTTCTCGTTGTTGTGTTGGTGATCGCGCGACAGGCGATCTCTATCCGGGAGACGCGGGTGATCGTGGAGCGGCAACGTTCGGATCTCGTGTCGTCGATCTCGCACGAACTACGAACACCGCTCACGGCGATGGTGGGATTCCTGGCCGTACTTCAGGATGACCCGCAACTCACTGCTATCGAGCGTCGGGAGATGATCGACGTTGCCGCAGAACAGACGGCGTACCTCGAGAGAGTCGTCGAGGACATGCTCGCGCTTGCACACGGGGATCCGGGCCGGATGGAGCTGAACGTCTCGGAACACAATGTGGCGGCGCTGATCGAAAGCTCCCTACGGTCGGCGGCGATCGACCGGAAACACGTAGTGGTCGAAGTCCAACCCGCGCTCGAGGCGATCGTCGATGGGAGCAGGCTCCAGCAAGTCCTCGTGAACCTGCTCACCAACGCGTCCTGGTACGGCAGGAAGGACTTCTTGGTTGTTGCCTATTCCAGGGCCGGCGGACTCGTGATGGAGGTCCACGATTCGGGGTCGGGCGTGCCCAAGAAGTATGAACTGACGATCTGGGAGCGGTTCGAGCGTGGGGAGAACCGCTACAACGCCAATGTCCCGGGGTCCGGCATCGGGCTGGCGATGGTCAAGAACATCACGGAATCGCACGGCGGCACCGCGAGTTATCGACGGTCGAAGCGGCTGGGCGGAGCATGCTTCGTCATTGACTTGCCGGGCAGAGTCGGGAAGCAGCGGCCGATCGCCATCGTATCGTCGAACACGATGGCGATCGGCTGAACGATCTCCTCCTAGGCCTTCTCGAAGGCCAGTTCGTCGTCATCGACGTTCACCTTTACCGTGTCTCCGTCGCGGAACGTGCCGTCCAGAATCGCGAGGGCCAGCGGATCGGCGATCGCAGTCTGGAGCAGGCGCTTCAGGGGGCGCGCGCCATAGACGGCGTCGTATCCGTTCTCGGTCAGCCAGTCTGCAGCTTCATGCGAGAGCTCGAGTTCGATCCTCCGATCGGCGAGCCGTCCCTCGAAACCGGCGAATTGGATCGCGGCGATCTGCCGCAGGTCGTCCTTCGTGAGCCGGTGGAAGACGATGACGTCGTCGATGCGATTGAGGAACTCCGGGCGGAAGTGCGCTCGAACGGCATCCATCACGCGGCTCTCGATCGCGTCGTCGGGCAGGTCCGGGTTGATGAACTCGGATCCGAGATTCGACGTCATGATCAACACCGTGTTCGAGAAGTCGACGGTGCGACCCTGACCATCGGTCAAGCGACCGTCGTCGAGCAGCTGCAGCAAGGTGTTGAAGACATCAGGGTGGGCCTTCTCGACCTCGTCGAGGAGGATGACGGCGTACGGACGTCGCCGCACGGCTTCGGTGAGCTGGCCCCCCTCGTCGTATCCCACGTATCCGGGGGGTGCACCGATGAGGCGGCTGACCGAGTGCTTCTCCATGTACTCCGACATGTCGATGCGGACCATGGCCCGCTCGTCGTCGAACAGGAAGCTCGCGAGTGCTCGGGCAAGCTCGGTCTTGCCGACGCCGGTCGGGCCGAGGAACAGGAACGATCCGATGGGTCGGTTGGGGTCGGAGAGCCCGGCGCGCGACCGCCGAATGGCGTTCGCCACCGATGCAACTGCATCGTTCTGGCCCACCACTCGGTCGTGGAGGTGATCCTCGAGGCGAACGAGCTTCTGAACCTCGCCTTCCATCAGCTTCGAGACCGGAATCCCGGTCCATCGGCTGACGACTTCGGCGACATCCTCGTCGTCGACCTCTTCCTTGAGCATCTTTGTGTCAGCCTGGAGGTCTTCCAGGTTGGCCTGTCGGTCGATGAGGGTGCGCTGCAATTCGGGGAGGTTTCCGTATCTCAGCTGGGCCGCCTGCTCGAGGTCGCCGGAGCGTTCAGCCTTCTCGGCAGCTGCCTTTGTCTCCTCGATGTCGTGTTTCGTGGCACGAATCTCGTCGATGGCATCCTTCTCGAGCTGCCAGTGCGCGCTGAGGGCGTCGAGTTCCTCACCGAGGTTCGCCAGCTCCTGGTCGATGGTGGCGAGGCGTGCCCGCGACGCATCGTCGGTCTCCTTCGTCAGGGCCTGCCGCTCGATTTCGAGCTGACGGCGCCGACGGGTGAGCTCGTCGATCTCTTCCGGCATCGAGTCGATCTCGATGCGGAGGCGCGAGGCGGCTTCGTCGATCAGGTCGATAGCCTTGTCTGGGAGCAGGCGGCCCGTTATGTACCGGTCGGAGAGGACGGCCGCGGCGACCAGCCCGGCGTCGGTGATACGGACGCCGTGGTGAACTTCGTACCGCTCCTTGAGGCCACGAAGAATGCCGATAGCTTCCTCGGCCGAGGGGGGCTCCACGAGGACCGGCTGGAAACGCCTCTCGAGCGCAGAATCCTTCTCGATGTATTTGCGGTACTCGTCGAGGGTCGTTGCTCCGATCATGCGGAGCTCCCCGCGGGCGAGCATCGGCTTGAGCATGTTCGACGCGTCCATCGACCCTTCCGAAGCCCCGGCGCCCACAATGGTGTGCATCTCGTCGATGAAGGTGATCACCCGGCCCTCGGAGGCCTGGATCTCGGCAAGGACCGCCTGGAGTCGCTCCTCGAACTCGCCGCGGTATTTTGCGCCGGCGACGAGGCTCGCCATGTCGATCGCAACGATGCGCTTGTTCTTGAGACCCTCGGGTACGTCACCGTCGACGATGCGCTGGGCGAGGCCCTCGACGATGGCCGTTTTTCCGACCCCGGGCTCTCCGATCAGGACCGGATTGTTCTTGGTCCTGCGCGACAGCACCTGGATTGTGCGCCGTATCTCTTCGTCTCGGCCGATGACCGGATCGAGTTTGCCCTGCTGAGCGAGTTCGGTGAGATCGCGTCCGTACTTCTCGAGTGGTGCAAACGTGTCCTCGGGGTTCTGGGATGTGACGCGCTGGCTGCCGCGGATGTCGGCGAGAACGCCGAGCATTACATCCTTGGTCACTCCCAAGCCTCGGAGCAGGTCGCCGACCGGGCCGTCGGACGCCGCGAGAGCGAGCAGGATGTGCTCGACCGACACGTACTCGTCCTTCATGGACGTGCGTTCGGCGTCGGCGCTGTTCAGGATATCGAGGGTGGCGGGGGAGAAGGAAACATCGCTTCCGCCCACAACTGCGGGGATCGCATCGAGGGCGCGGTCGACCGGACCTGCGACGTCGGTCGCGTGGATGTCGAGGTTCGTCAAGATCGGGTAAATGAGGCCATCGGTCTGTGCGAGCAGACCGGAGAGAAGGTGCGTGGGTTCTACGTACGGGTGGTTACGCTGCGTTGCGAGGTCCCGCGCCGCGAGGGTGGCTTGCTGAGATTTCTGCGTGAAAGCGTTGAAGTCCATGGATATCCATTCATCGTTGTTCAGGGTTGTCGAAGGTTCAACACCTAGCGTAGTGCGTTTATGCAAGAAAACTTTAGTCCCAGTATATCAGGTTTGACGGGAGCGGTGGTGTGGTGAGCTTCGTCGAACGCGGCGGGGGGTGGGTGATCGCTCAACTCGCCCTCTTCGCCCTCTACGTGCTCGCCCTGGTTGGTACGCCGAGCCTCACCGAGGGCTACGGCCTCGGGTTTGCCAGGATCGCCGGTGTTGTCATGGTGGTGATCGCCGTCGTCGTCGGCGGGTGGTCCATGGTCATGCTTGGACGAGACCTTTCGATCTTTCCGCATCCGGTTGAGGAGGCGGGACTGGTCGAGAGCGGTCCCTATCGTCTCGTGCGGCACCCGATCTACTTCGCCGTGATTCTGGGATCACTCGGCTTGGCGCTTGCGCTCCTGAGTACGGCTGCAGCCATCGTTGCGCTCGTCTTCATTCCGTTCTTCATGGCGAAGACCGGATTCGAGGAGGACCGCCTCGTCGAGGAGGTTGCCGGGTACCGGGACTACCGGTCGGCGATTCCGTACCGGATCATCCCCTGGGTGTTGTAGGCAGCTGCCTCGGAAATGCTCCGGGCGTTCTCCGCGTTGACGCGTCGAACCGACCAGGGAGCCGAACAATGCCGAAAGCCGTATGGGACGGAACCGTGATCGCCGAGAGCGATGACACGATCGTCGTGGAGGGGAACCACTACTTCCCACGCGACACACTGAACGAAGAGTTCTTCGCGGCGAGCGATCTGCAGAGCCGCTGCCCGTGGAAGGGAACCGCCGGCTACTTCGACGTGACGGTTGATGGCAAGCTCAATCCCGGCGCTGCGTGGTTCTACGACGATCCGAACCCGGCCGCCGCCGACATCACCGGGCGGGTGGCCTTCTGGAGGGGTGTCCAGATCGAGGCGTAGGCGTATGAGCGGTATCGTGGGGGTTCGCAACAACGGAGCGCCATGATCCCGATCCGAATCGTCGAAACCGAACGAGAGGACTTCGACGAACCTGTCGTTGAACTCTGGATGGCGAACGAATTCGTGGGCATGGTCTTCTGGGACGGGACCTCGACCATCGTGCAGATCTACCCGGCTGCCGACGGCGACGTCCACGACCTCGAGATGCGCGATCTCTTCCGCGCACTCGAGATGGCCGAACGGATCGTCGACCCGCTCGCATTTGACCAGGTTGACGGGCTGGTCCAGGTCGGCGATGCTCGGGTGCAGGCCAAACGGGAGGAAGAGGCAAGCGACTGGTCGGAGGAGGATCCCGCCACGGTTGAGCTTCTGTCCGAGTTCGATCCGCTTGCCGTCTTCCGGTCTGAGGACGGCGAAGGGTTCTTCTCGCGCGACGTGGCGTTGCGGTTCGTCCATCGCTGCGGTGAGCTGCGGCTCGCGGTGGTCGAGATGGAGGGGTTTGACCTTGTCGGCGGAGAGCTGAAGGCCCGTCCGGGTCTCGAACTCGTCATCGGACCACAGCCGGTCATGTCGCCCGCCGAATTCCAGTCGCACGCGAACGCGACGGCACTCGACCACCTCGACGGATGGCCGCGTCGGGAGTCGCTGGTGGTTGCGTTTGTCGTCCAGCAACAAGACGGCGAGACCATCGTCGCGTAGACCGCGTACCCAGGGTTCTCCACCCCGTATACGGCGCCGTCAGCCCGCGGAATGAGGGGGGCCGCGTACCCAGGGTTCTCCACCCCGTATGCGGCGCCGTCAGCCCGCGGAATGGCATGGGGTGGAAGAGTTCGGCGCCGGTCGTCCGGTAGCATGCGTCCAACCGAACGAGAGGAATTTGTATGCAGGCCGCGGTGTACAACGAGTTGAAGAACTACTGGTGGCTCCTTCTGGTCTCCGGAGTATTGAGCATCGCTATTGGTGGAGCGCTTCTGTTCTGGCCCGGCAAGACCCTCACCGTCGTGGGATTCTTGATCGGCCTGTGGATGCTCTTCGCCGGAGTCATGCGGTTTCTGATCGCCCTCTTCGGCGGCGACACCGATGGCCGATGGGTGATCCTGGTCGTCGGAATCGCTGGGATCGTGCTCGGCATCGTTGTCATGAGGAATCCGTCTGAGACGATTGGGATCATCGTGTTGATTGCGGCGATCTTTTGGATCATCACCGGTCTCGTCGACATATTCCGTGGCATCAGCGACGCCGGCCTGGAGAATCGCGGGTGGGTGATCTTCGGCGGCGTTGTGGCTGCCCTTGCCGGGGCGATTGTCCTGCTGTGGCCGTCCGCTTCACTGCTCGTTCTTGCCGTGATCGCCGGAGTGTTCTTCATCGTCGACGGGATCATGCAGATCATCGCCGGTTTCCAGATCAAGAGCGCCTGACTCGGAGCCAGAACACGGTCTTCGCGTGCCGACCGACGCTACAACGCGTCGTCGGTGGTCCGATCCTGCGCGTCGTACCACGCCGCATAGCGGTTGGCTCCCCACGGGGCGGTCATGCCGTGCAGGACCACACTGAGGGTCACGGTGACGACAACTACCGCAACGATCAACTCCGACTCCGCAAGGCTTGTCTCTTCGACGAGCACGCCGGCGAAGATGATCGACGCGAGTCCGCGTGGCCCGAACCATCCGAGATAGACCTCGGTTGGCGGCCGGAGTTCGGTGCCGACCATGGCTATGGCGACCGGGAGCATTCTTATGACGGTGAGGCTGAGGATGCCGTAGGCCAGGTTCCGACCGGTGAAGAAGTCCAGATTCGGCCCGAGAATGTAGACCCCGAAGATCAGAAACGAGACCATCGTGAGGATCGTGCCGAGGTCTTCTCCGAAGGTGCCTGATGTCGGTTCGACCGGTTCGATGATGCGTCCGAATGTGTTACCTCCGACGTAGGCGGCTATGAACCCACTGCCTCCCATGTTGTCGGCAACGAGGAACGTGAGGAACGCCATTGCCACCAGGCTGATCCTGACCCACGGGCCGGTGATCCATGACTTCCCAATAGCGAATTGGATTGCGAGAGCCGCGCCGGCACCCAATCCGACGCCCACCAACACTCCGATCCCGATTTCCTCGAAGAACAACCTCCAGAGACCGACACCCTCCGCGGCCTCACCGAGTGTGAGGAGGAACAGGAGGATCGGCAAGGCGATCCCATCGTTGAGTCCGGATTCGATTCCGAGCGCTTCGCGGATCTGGATCGGCACCCGTTTGTTGGTGACGACGGCCTTGCCCAGCGCCGCGTCGGTGGGAGCGAGGATCGTTGCGGCGATCAGCGCGGCGATTAGGCCGATGGACGGAAACACCAGCATGGCGACGAACGCCCCGAGGACGATCGTCAACGGCATTCCGATCGTCAGGAGTCTCGTCGGGAGGTCCATATCGGCGCTCCACGACCGAACATGGATCTTCGTAGCGTCCGTGAACAAGAGAAGGGCCAGCGTGAGTTCGAGAACATCAGCAATCCCCGAACCGACCACCCGGGCCGGCTCAACGAAGCCGCCCGCATACGCCGCGAAGCCCAATCCCACAAACACCATCGGGCCCGAGATCGGTGTGGAGGCAAGGCGCTTCGATAGGAGGCCGTAAGCAAAGAGTGCCACGGCGGCGTAGATGATGAATGTGGTGTCCACGTACTCCCTCGGGTTCGAGGCTACTTCACCCCAAGGTGGTCGCGCTCGCGCCGACCAATCGATCGAACGAGTCGGTGATCGCGGTGGCGAACGCACCCTTGTGGAACCACAGCAGTGTGGCGTGGCCCCCCGATATCCAGCGCAGTTCGGAGCCTGGCCAGTGAGCGTGCAGGGCCTCCGTCGTCGATGTCGGAACGTAGCCGTCGGACTTCGCCGAAACGAGCACCGCGTGGCGCGTGTGGTCGGGCGCAGGGCGATCGAGAACCGACGCTGCGAGGAGCGCCTCTCGGAGCTCGGGCTCTGCCGTCGACTCCCCACCGAGCGCCTCCCAGGCGATGCCGCCACGGAGCGCACCGTCGAGGTATACCGGTGAGGGCGAGTACGACGCAGCCAACGGTGCTGTGGCGACCGGGTACGGCATCGTCGAGCTCACGAGCGCGGACATGTTCCCTCCCATCGAATAGCCCGCAACCCCTGGAATGCACCCGGCACCGCGGATCGTCGCCAGGAGCCCCCTCCCCTCCATGACTGCACCGATCCCCATTCGGAAGAAGTCAGCCACCGTGCGAATCGGCTGACCGTCAAGGTCGTCGGGCCTGCGGATGCCGTAGTACGGGTTCTCCAGAACGAGGCTGCCGATTCCTCGCCTGGCGAGGCGCCGAGCGATGCCGAATCGGGCTCGAGAATCGTGCTCGTTCCATGCCGCCATGAGAACCACCATCCGATTGGTGCCGTCCTCCGGTGCGATCCGGGTGACCGCTCCGTGGCGTGCGTGACTCGGGAGGATCTCTGCCGGGCTCTCGAAGACACCGACTGATGTCGTGAGGCCCTCGTTGGTGATATCCGAGACCCACTCGATTGATATGGGCCGCGGCACGTCGGTCGGTAGAGCGGCGCGATTGATAATCGACATATCGCCCCACCCGTCGGTGAAGAATCGCAGCCGGTCGGGTCCGTGCGACACGATCGCGCCACCGAGAACGTCGATCGGATGAATCATGAATCCAGGACCTCGTGGGTCGGGTCGGCACGCTACGCGGTACAGTCTGGCCGATATGGAGATCATGATCGGCGCCGCCGGCTCGGCTCACCTCGTCGTCGGAGAAGCGGACACGGCGATCGCTCTCGGTAGCGGCGACGTTCCGGTCCTCGGCACGCCGCGAATCGTTGCCCTTCTCGAAGAGGCCGCCGTCGCAGCATTGAAGGGCGATCTGGCGGAGGGGATCACCTCCGTGGGGACACATGTCGCCGTGGATCATGTGGCTGCGTCGCTTGTTGGGGCTTCAGTTACGGCCGCTGCCGAAGTTGTGGACGTTGAGGGTCGCACCGTGATGTTCCGGCTTGTCGCGCAGGAGGGCAGTCGCACCGTTGCGACCGGCAACCACACTCGACTCCTCGTGGATCGCGCACGATTCCTCGGATCGCGCTAGCCCCACCACTCGACGCGGCACCACGACCTGCGCTGGCAGTTCGGGCACTGCATCCAGCGGCTGAAGTGTTTGCCGGGGATCCACAACGAGATGAGGGCAATCCTGACCCCGATGTCGACGTGAGATGCCCGTGTCTTCGTTCCGCAGTGCGAGCAGTCGATGATGCCGGTGCCGGACTGGTGCTCTCCGGTTGAGAACAGCGCTGCTTGACCATCGCTTCGTCTGGGGTCGTGCAGCATGTCGTCTTGGAGCGGGTCGTCGATTTCTGCGGGAGGAGCCTCGAAGAGGGCTCGTTTGCCCTGCGGGTCGGAGCGTCCGCTCATGTTCTCAACTCGATCTCGCCAGCGAGTGCGCGGTAGGCCTCGGCGCTCTTTGAACGGCGGGCGTGTTCCAGGACGGAGCGGCCTCTCCCGGGGGCTTCTGCCACCTTCACCGATCGAGGGATTGGGGGAGGGAGTACCTCGAGTCCGTGGGTCTCGGAGACTTCGGCGAGCACCTGCTTGCTGAGGTTCGTTCTGCGATCGAACATCGTTGCGACGGCTCCGAGGACTTGCAGGTCCTCGTTGGTGTACGCGCGCACGTCTTCGATGGTCTCGAGCAGTTGACCGACGGCACGGTGCGAGAGCGTCTCTGCCTGAAACGGGATGAGGACGTGGGTTGCTGCGGTCAGTCCGTTGAGGGTGAGGATTCCGAGCGACGGGGCGCAGTCGACGAAGACGTAGTCGTAGTCGTCGATCACCGGCTTGAGGGCTCGCCCGAGCACGAACTCTCGCCCGGTCTTGGTGAGCAGATGGATCTCGGAACCGGCGAGATCGATCGAGGAGGGGACGAGATCGATGCCGGTTGCGTCGACGATGACCTCCGTGATTTCGACTCTGCCGAGCATCACGTCGTGGATGGTGAGGTCGAGTTCGTCCGGGTTGATCCCGTTCTCATAGGTGAGGCAGGCTTGCGGATCGAGGTCGACGACGAGGACGTGGCGACCGCGCTCGACGAGGGCGGCAGCGAGCGTGTGAACCGTGGTGGTCTTCGCCACCCCACCCTTCTGGTTCGCGACCGCGATCACAGCACCCATGAACCGAGTGTAGAAGCTGCGGTTCGGGTGCGTCAGAAGGACACGGGACGCAAGACACGAGACGCTAGACACGAGACAAGCGACTGGACCCGAGTCTCATGGCTCGAGTCTCGGATCTCGAGTCTCATTCGGCTGCTCGGTCGCTCGGGTCTGGGGCGCACGGTCCCTCATACCCGGGTTGGAGGACGGGGTGGCCGGTATCTTCGATCACGACCGGGACAAGGCAGGCCCCGATGCTCCCGTCGGGTTCGAAGACGAACTGCGCAATCGCTGTTGCTCGCGATTTGGCCGGATAGGCCTGCCAGACGAAGTTCCCGAGGCCCCAGGCAATCGGCTTCCCTTCGTACCAACCGAGGGGCTGGAGGACGTGCTGATGGTGGCCGAACACACCATCCGCCCCTGCATCGATGAACGCTTCTGCCAGGCCGATTTCGAACGCTCGCGGGTTCGTTGTTCCTTGTTCACCCCAGTGGATCGTGACCAGCACAAGATCTGCGATTTCGTCCGCTGCCCGGATGGCAGCCGTCATAGCCTCCGCAGAGTCGCCGTCGGTCATCCCGGGTCGTTCGTCTGTGACGATCCAGGACCCAGTCTCGGGGTGAACGCCACCTCCGCCGAGGATCGCAATCGTCCAACCGTTCCGGTCGACGAGGACGGGGGCGTACGCTTCCTCAGGGGTCTCGCCGGCTCCAACGGGATCGATGCCGACGGCCTCGAGGTTGGTACGAGCGTCGAGCATGGCTTCGAATCCGTAGTCGATTGCGTGGTTGTTCGCGAGGTTGGCGATGTCGACTCCCGCGTCCGCCATCGACGGGAGCGCTTCGGGGTCGCAGCGGAACGTCCAGGGTTTGTTCCACGGTGTCCCCAAGTCCGAAGCCGAGCATTCGAGATTGACGACGGTGAGATCGTCCTGGTTCAACACGTCGTCGAGACCTGACCACGCGTATTCGTAGCCTTTCGAAGGAAAGGACCGGACGAATGTTGGGTCGAGGTTCACGTCGCCGGTCCCGCTGACCACCAAGCGCCCTTTCGGCTCAGGCGGCGGCATTGTGGTGGTGGTTGATGTGGTTGTGGTCGACTCCTGGACCGTCGTCGAAGGGGAGAGTGTTGTGGTTGAAGACGACGTGCTCGCGGTCGTTTCGGTGGGAAGCGCTGTGTTCGGATCGAAGTTGTTCGTCGACGGTGGGGAGGCCGAGGCACCGCTCGAACAGGCGCCGAGCGCAGCCGCCAGCACCGCGAATCCGAGAACTCGAAGGAAACGAACTCGATGCATCGAGAGAACGGTACCGTTCAGGTCTCGGAATGCAGTCGTTCGCGCGCGCTTGGGCGGCCCGCAATACCGAATCGTCGTCAATCCAGGCAGAGAAGGAGCACAGGATGGAAAAGTGGGTCTACCGGTTCGACGAAGTCGACCAGGCCGAAGCAGCAGTTGGCGGCGACTGGGATGCGGTGCGAGGACTGCTCGGTGGAAAGGGTGCAAACCTCGGTGAGATGTCGAGAACCGGCGTACCGGTTCCCCCCGGCTTCACGATCACCACTCGTGCCTGCAACGCCTACCTCGACAACAATGAGAGCTTCCCCGACGGCCTCACCGGTCAGCTGAACGACGCGCTTGCGACGATCGAATCGGGGCTCGGCAAGACATTTGGCTCGGCCGACTCGCCGCTTCTCGTTTCCTGCCGCTCGGGCGCCAAGTTCTCGATGCCGGGAATGATGGACACCGTCCTCAACATCGGCATCAACGACGCCGTCCTGCCCGGCATGATTGTCGCGTTCGGCGACGAGCGTTTCGTGTACGACTCCTACCGCCGCCTGGTGCAGATGTTCGGCAGTGTCGTCATGGGTGTTGACGACCACCCCTTCGAAGAAGTCCTGACCGAGGCTCGTGCCGAGGCTGGAGTGGAGACCGACTCCGAACTCGACGCCGCCGCTCTGGCGAAGGTGCTCGAGCGGTTCAAGGCCATCGTCAAGGCCGAGACGGGGACGGACTTCCCGCAGGACCCGCGCGAGCAACTGATGATGGCGGTCGAAGCCGTGTTCAAGTCGTGGAACGGCAAGCGCGCGTTCGCATACCGCGATGCAGCCAAGATCGCCCACGACCTCGGGACCGCCGTGAACGTGCAGACGATGGTGTTCGGCAACATGGGCGACGAGTCGGGGACTGGTGTAGCGATGTCTCGCAACGCCACAACCGGCGAAAACAGGCTCGAAGGTGACTATCTCATCAACGCTCAGGGCGAAGACGTTGTTGCCGGTATCCGGGTTACGCACCCGATCGCCGAACTCGCCGGTGACCTTCCGGCGGCCTACGCCGAGTTCGAGGACTATGCGAAGAAGCTGGAGACCCATTTCCGCAACATGCAGGACATGGAGTTCACCGTGGAGAAGGGGAAGCTGTGGCTCCTGCAGACCCGTGACGGGAAGCGCACTGCCCAAGCCGCCGTCCGTATCGCCGTGGACATGGTTGAAGAGGGCATGATCACCAAGGACGAGGCGCTCATGCGCGTCGAGACCGATCACGTCGACTTCTTCCTCCACCCCCAGTTCAACGTCGGGTCGAGGACCGAGGCGCTCGAGGGTGGCCGCAAGATCGCCGTCGGCCTCAACGTTTCACCCGGCGCCGCGGTCGGTGTCGTTGCATTCGACCCCGATCTCGCCGAAGTCTGGGCAAAGGAAGGAAAGCCCGTGATCCTGGGACGTCCGGAGACCAAGCCGGACGATGTGCACGGAATGCTCGCCGCCGAGGGCATCGTCACCACCAGGGGCGGCCGGACGAGCCATGCGGCTCTCGTCGCCCGGCAGTTCGGCAAGCCGGCGGTTGTTGGGGCTTCCGCCCTCGACATCGACCTGACGGCCCGGACGATGAGTGTCGACGACGTTGTGGTCAACGAAGGCGACTGGCTCTCGGTTGATGGAACAACGGGCGAAGTCTTCCTCGGCAAGGTCGAGACCGACGTTCCCGACATCGACGACCCGTGGCTCACGAAGATCCTCGAGTGGGCGGACGAGCGGCGCGATCTCGAGGTGTGGGCAAACGCCGACTACCCGATCGACGCCGAACGTGCCCGTGCCTACGGTGCGCGCGGTATCGGCCTCTGCCGGACCGAGCACATGTTCTTCGAGCCGGAGCGGCTGCCGATCGTCCAGAAGATGATCCTGTCCGACGATCTCGCCGAGCGCGAGGAAGTGACGTTCTCACTGCTCCCGCTCCAGCGGGAGGACTTCGCCGGTCTCTTCCGGGCCATGGATGGCTACCCGGTCGTCATTCGTCTCATCGATCCGCCGTTGCACGAGTTCCTTCCCGGCTGGGGCGAGCTCACCAACGACATCGCTGATCTCAGGATCAAGCTGAACGCCGGTGAGAGCGATGCTGATGCGATCGAGGCGGAGATCGCCGAGAAGGCTGCGATGCTCGACCGCGTCGAGGCACTGCGCGAAGAGAACCCGATGTTGGGTCTCCGCGGGGTACGCCTCGGCATCCTGCGTCCCGAGCTGACGCGGATGCAGGTCCGGGCGATCATCGAGGCGGCCTGTCTGGTGTCCGGCGAAGGTGTCGACGTACACCCCGAGATCATGATCCCGCTGACCAGCCACGTGAACGAGCTTGCGCGCCAGCGCAGCGTTCTCGAGAAAGAGGCCAAGGACGTGATGGCCGAACAGGGCGTCGGGGTCGACTACAAGTTCGGCACGATGATCGAGATCCCACGCGCGGCGTTGACGGCCGACCAGATCGCCGAGTACGCCGAGTTCATCTCCTTCGGGACGAACGATCTCACGCAGATGACGTACGGGATCAGCCGGGACGACGCCGAGAAGGGCTTCCTCATCGAGTACCTGTCGGAAGGGATCCTCGCCGACAACCCGTTCTTCACCATCGATCCCGACGGTGTCGGGCAGCTGATGGCGATTGCGCTCGAGAAGTCGAAGTCGGTCCGGCCCGACCTCGAGGCGGGAATCTGCGGCGAGCACGGTGGCGAGCCCCGCTCGATCGCGCTCTGCCACGAACTCGGCTTGAAGTACGTGAGCTGCTCCCCGTTCCGGGTGCCGATCGCACGCCTCGCTGCGGCGCAGGCCGCGATTGTGAGCCCGCGGTAGAGCCAAGAGCCAAGACTCGCGACACGAGATTCGAGACTCAAGACATGAGACAGGGCCCGGTCTTGGCCTCCCGGTGGGGGGGGCTGGGGGCGGGTCCTTTCTTGAGCTGCAGGTCGCTCACCTTCAAGGGTGGGGGGTAACTCGCCGATACCGAACCATGGACGTACTCCAGGGTGATCTAGCTGCATTTCCTATCCGGGATGTTCTGCTGCTGCTTGCGGAGCGACGCCAAACCGGAGTGCTCCGGGTTGAAACGGGGTCGCTGACCGGCCGCATGTTCTTTGTGGACGGTCGTGTCACGTATGCAACGACCCGCGACGGGGATGGTTCGGTTGCCGCTCTCGCTCTCCTCGGCAGCCGGCCGGAACGCGATCGGAGGGGCCGCAACCCCGGGGGGAAGTGGCCAGATCCTGCCAGACCCCTGATTCTCCAACAGATCGGGGAAGTCCTCGTCCGGCTCAGCCATAGTGTCTCGGGACGTTTCTGGTTCGTTGAAGGTGTCACGACCCGCGCCTACGGGGAAGACGAGATCCAGCGGTTCGAGGTCGGAGAGGTTCTCGCGGCGGCGGATGGCCGGCGCAAGGAGTGGGCCGAGATCTCACGCGTGCTCCCCGATGCCTCAGTCCGATTCGTGATGCGTCCCCACCTTGCGCCGGGCGTGACGAGGGCAGTCATCCCGGCTGCTTCGTGGCCGGTTCTTGCTGCTGTCGGCGACGGATCAACCGTTCAGGAGGTTGCCGAACGCCTCAAGCTCTTCGAACTCTCAGCAGCGCGCCTGATCGCAGATCTGTATGTGGAGGGCCTCGTGGTCGCGGAATACGGCGCGGCTGAGACACCCGGAACGGTTCTTGTCGATGTCGACGAGGCTGCCTCGTAGACGGTCAGACCGGAGGGGTAGCTCCGATCGCCAACCGAATGATCCACACGACGAGCAGCAGCGCGGCGGTGCCTCCGATGACGACATCGACCCATCGACGATGATGCCATCGGATCCAGCCGGCACGATGTGCCATCCAGATGGTCCATGCTCCGAGCAACTCGGCAACCACCAGGAGGATGAGCGGGTGGTAGCGGAGTGCCTCGACGACGTTCCCGCGGACCAGTTGGCCCGCCGCCCTGGTCATGCCGCACCCGGGGCACGCGATACCCGTGCAGTTGGCGAATCCGCAGATCGTCGGACTGGAGTCCGACGGATTGATCGTCGCCAACGCGATAGCCGCGACGAACGGGATCGCGAACAGCGATCCCCGTCCCAGTCGGGACTTCGTCGCGAGTGTTGTGGTCACGATGTGGAGGCAACGAGGCCGATGATGAGGAAGACGAACAGGAACACAACACCGATGATCATCAGGACCGTCGAGATGATCCCGAGGATCCGCCCGGCCTGAGCCGTGCCGCGGTTCTGCGGCGGCCTGCGTCCGGCGTCGATTCCGGCGAGTTCCGTGTTCCCCATTACCCATGCGATCGGGCCGAGGATCTGACACACGACAAGCGAGAGGATCCCGAGTACGAGGACGGTCGTCGCCTGGCTGTCTTCCGAGTAGTACTGGTCAGTCATGGCACCAGTATGGCCTGACCGACCCGTTCCGCGCTACTTATCGAGCGGTCGTGATCGCTGGACGCGGGCCGCCCTCTGTGCGGACGGCCCGCGGTTCACAGCGGGCCCTAGCTCCGCCCCGAACCGGTCAAAGGTTGGTCTTCCTCGATGGCGGTGAGATCGATGATTTCGGCGATCTGCTCGGTGTAGGGCGTAGCGAGCGCCGCCAGGTCGTGGATCTTGATCTCCACTTCGGTGATCGCGGCCCGTAGATGATCGAGCCGGGATGAGATCCGCAGTTCTTCGCGACGCGCTTCACCAACGATCTCGTTTGCGATGCTGTCGGCCTCTTCTGTCACCTCGGCCAACCGAGCTTCGACGGCCCGATCGCTGAGTTCGCGGACTCGCTCTCGGTCGCCGACAGCAGCTGACCGAGCATTCTCGGCTTCGAGCAGCACCTGGAACGATGCGTCCTCGGCGTCGGCCACCTGTGTGGCCCATCGCTCGTGGGCGTCGATCACGACCTTGTCACGGTCGAAGTGCATCCGATCGATCTTCGCTGCGGCCTCGGCAACCCGGGTTTCGGCGTCGCGCTGAGCGTCGGCGACGATCGTGTCGGCGCGAGCCGCGCCTTCTTCGATCATTTCCTGACGGGTGGTCTGCGCAGCCGCAAAGGTGCGCCTGATGGCGTCTACCGAGTCGTCGGCTTCCTTGACCCTGGCTTCCAGGGAAGCCGTGTCCTTCTCGTAAGCCTGGAGTGTTGACACCAGGCGTTCCATGACGCGGTCAACTTCGACCGGGTCGTAGCCTTTGCGGCGTACGCTCCCGAATCGGTGCGCCTTGACAGTTGATGCCTCGATCTTCATGCGTCGTTCTCCCCCGGATTGCCCCGTCCGCTGCTAGCCCCTGCAAACCTTGCAGAGCGACCGGGTTGGTCGCA
>Ga0316197_10000852_pt1 | contig 21480 bp, 20 predicted proteins | sample OudBiesiAoxic_MG_FD_204939 | JGI IMG/M metagenome (GOLD analysis project Ga0316197, IMG submission 204939) | Coastal sediment microbial communities from Oude Bieten Haven, Netherlands - site A oxic | ecosystem: Environmental > Aquatic > Marine > Coastal > Sediment | place: Netherlands... | reverse complement strand
CGCCGGCGACCTTTCGCGCAAAGAGTGACGTGATCTGTCCCATCCAATCAGGCTACGCGCGGCGAAAGCACATTCCAAGTCCCCGGGGCGGCATTGCGTTCGCGCTGGTGCCAAAAGCGACCAACATTCTTGTCCCACACGTCTGTTGTTTGCTGGACTAATCGTTCGATCCGTCTTGGCCGCCACACTGAAATCAGCAAATCCCTCACGAATTAAACAGCATCTGCGCGGCTCCGGGATAAAACCACAAGCCCCAACAAGCTGTGGCAGACCAACTTCACATATCTCAAGGTCATCGGTTGGGGGTAGTTTTATCTCAGCACGATCCTAGAGGACTGCAGCCGCCACACCATCGCTTGGATGCTCTGCACGACTATGAGGGCCCAGGAAGGGACCGACACGATTGATCTGGCTTTGCGAGCATCAGGATTTGATCAGGCAAATGAGCGAGGAGACATGGATCAGTTAGAACTGGCGCTGCGATCCCCGGCCGACGCGCTGTGTAGAGCGACGTCAGATCCTGGGGCATATGGGTGGCGCATGGCATGGTTAGGCACTCTCACGGACTTGGCGGACGAGGATTGACCAATCCATGCCCAAGGCACCATAGACTTCCCCCGCCTGATTGCTGGCGTTGTCTGCCAGGATCTCGATCATCAGGCTCGCACCATCGGCGACAACCACGCCGGCTTGGGTTAGACGAACAAGTGCGGTTTCGCGCTTGGTCATATTGAAGGTCCCGCTGGCATCCACGGCGACATAGGCCTCAAACCCCTCGCGCACGGCACGCATCGCGGGAAACGCGGCGCAGACTTCGAGGGAGAGGCCCGCAAAAATCAGCTTGCTCCGACCGGTTGCGCGAATGGCCTCTTCCACCCGCGGGTCATCCCATGCATTGACCGTTGTCCGGTCAATGAAAGTCTGATCGGGTAAGGCCTCTTGCAGCTCCGGAATGGCCGACCCCCAGAGCGTCTCGGATGAGGTGGTGGTTGTGACGATCGGTAGACCGAGCGCCTTTGCAGCCTTGGCCAATCCTACAATGTTGTGTTTCAGGTCGGCGATCGAATAGTCGCGGATCCCCGTCATCAGCCCGACCTGATTATCGACAAACACGACAGCCGCATTTTCACGGGTCAGCGGTTCTGGGTTGTGCAATTGGGTCATAGTCTTCTCCTTGTTTGGTTGGTTTTCGATGGTGTTGAGTTCAGTCAATTGACCCAAGGCGACCGGAACGATAGTCCGCCTCCACTGCGTCAAGCTCTGCCGCGTTGCCCATGGCGAAAGGGCCCCGCTGAACAAAGGCCTGACGTAGGGGTTGGCCCCGGAAAAGGACGACATGCGCCCCGTCTTCTGAGGAAAATGAGATGTCCGTGGCATCGGCGAATGCGATGGCTTTACCGGGCTGCAGATCGGCAAACCCTGTGTTCCAGGTTACGCGGGCAGCGCCCTGGATGGCGAGGATCCAGGCGTGGTGGTCCTTGTCCCCCGTATGGATAAACTGGCCACCGGCCTTTATGTCGATATCAAGCAGCGTCAGCGGGTTGTCCGGCGCAATCGCCCCCCGAAGGTCGCCCGCTTCGCCAAGGATGAGCCGTGCAGCGGCTCGGTTGCCCGTAAGCCGTGGGATATCTGCCGCCGCCACGTGCAAGACGGAAGGGGCGTCATGTCGGTGCTCTGCGGCGAGGTTGACGAACACTTGCAACGCGTGGGTTCTTGCGCCGGGACGGGTCGCTTCGTTGTGAAGGGCACCGCGCGCGGCTTTGAACCAATAAAGATCACCGGGTGCCAGATCGAGGTCATTGCCAAGAGAATCGCGGTTGTGAAACGCGCCTTCGCTGTCCTCGAACATGACCGTCACGGCAGACAGCCCGGCATGGGCATGTGTCCCGAAGGTGGGCTGCGTCATGGTGAAGTGATCCACCATGATAAGCGGGTCCATCAGCCCCCGGAAGTCTGCATGCTGGTAGCTTTGCGCCTCAAAACCGTCGCCAATCGTGAGCGGGCGACCGCCGCTTTGGGCATGGGTTTCGCAGGGGACGCCTGCGAGCTTGTCGATTTGTTGCGTGTTCATGTCATTCTCTCGCTTTGTGTTGTATTGACAATAACAGCGAGACAATTGATCAAAAATTGGTCAATATTAGAACTTATCGTTCTACCAATGGGACAATGAGAGTGATGAGTATTGATCTCAACGACGCATTCTATTTTGTTCAGGTCGTTGAAAAGGGCGGCTTTTCTGCCGCGGCGCGGGCGCTGAACATCCCAAAATCACGCCTCAGCCGCCGTGTGCGACAACTTGAGGATGGGCTCAGTGTGCGTCTCCTGCAGCGCACATCGCGCATCGTCACGGCAACAGAGGTTGGCGAGGAATACTATCGCCATGCCAGGGACGCCTTGGCCCGGTTCGAGATCGCCGAAACCGCCGTCCGGCGTAAAACCAACACCATCGAAGGGACCGTCACGGTATCCTGTTCCGTGGGCATGGCGCAATTCGGCCTTGATCAGATCCTGCCTCGTTTCTTGCAGGACAATCCCGGCGTGACGGTGGTGCAGCGGGCCTCAAACCAGATGGAGGATTTGATCAAGGGTGGGATCGACGTCGCCATTCGGGGGCATATGGACACTCTGCCAGACTCGAGCCTGATCCAAACGCGGTTGGCGCGGGTGGAATGGCACCTGTTCTGTTCGCCTGAGTATCATGACGCTTTGGATCACACTGAAGATCCGGTCGCGCTGGCCAATCACGCGGCTCTTGTTCTGGGCCGCTCCGGAGCAACGCATCAATGGTTGCTCACGAGTAGTGATGGGCAAACCGCATCGGTCCCCTGCCAAGTGCGTTTTGCGAGCGATGATATGTCGACGCTCAAAAACGCCGCAGCTTTATCCCTGGGGCTTGTCGCCCTGCCAGCCTACGTTTGTCGATCAGAGGTCGAAGCGGGATTGCTCGTGCGTGTCTTGCCGACTTGGACAGCAGGCCGCCCGCAGATTAGCCTCTTGATGCCATCGCGCCGGGGATTGCTGCCGGCGTTTGAAGCGTTCCTTGATTGCTTGAAGCAAGAAATGCCAGCTGTTTTGGCTGGCGATACGGACTCCGCAAGTGGATAGAGAGACTGTGACGATCAACTGCGTGCGAGACCAACTCAAGACTGATCTAAGACCGTGAAGAAAGTCCGGCTGTGCTACACGTCAATTCAATGACAGCAGGCCGCATGGGCCAAACTCTCCGCAGTTGCGTAGCAAAACTCAACAGGACAACACGGTCTATCGAGCGCAGGTCGGTCAGCTGGCTAACAAAAGTTCTGCTACAGATTTGGCTTCGTGCGCAGCGCCCTGCGAATGTGACATCGCTGCGATGACAATGGCGCCCTCCTTCAACAGAAGGAATTGCCGGGCCAGGGCATGAGGGTCCTCTGCCCCAGCCTGTGCGGCCAGATTTTCGAAATGATCTACAAGCAGACGTTTATGCGCATAGGACTGCGCGTTGATCGCATCATCCGGATTTTGGTACTCGGCGCTTGCCTTGATGAACATGCAGCCTTGGAAGCCGTCTTCGAGAAACCATTCCTCGAGCGCGTCGAACATGGCCAACAACTGCCCTTGAGGCGTGTCAGCCAATTCCTCCATCCGCCGGAACAACCAGTTCCGGAAATTCTCGTCCCGCAAGCGGAGAACAGCGAGGATCAGTTCCTGCTTGGTGCGAAAATGCTTGTAGATCGACGTTTTCGACACGCCTGTTTCCTTGGCGACAAGGTCCATACCCGTCGCATGAAACCCATTTCGGTAGAATAGAAGGAGCGCTTTTCGAATCAGCTCTGCGCGTTTGTTTTGGCTCATACCGCCCCTCACATTAACTGATCTGTAAATATGTTGAGCCGTGTCAACAGTCAAGAATATATCCGCTTTTTAGGATGTTATTCCCCATCAACTCGGCGTGAACAGAGTTGGTGATGGGATGTATCACGAAATTTTACTTGCATGAGTTTACCGATCTGTACATGTTGATCAAACATTAACCGATCAGTTCACCTCAACTCCCGCTGCAAAAGTAGCACGCTGCCACGCCAGCAAAGCTGAGAACAACACGGTCAATTTGAGATTTGGAGAAGCCACATGGCATATGCCTTCGCTAACATCGCGTTCACCCCTTCTGTCCGGGATCAGCAGGACAAAAACGGGTCTGGCGGTTACGCTAGGTTCCTGACAGATGACCGTTCCGGCGGAGACATTCTGTCAGACCGAGAGCGCGCGTTCATTCAAGAATGCGACGGGTTTTATCAGGCGACCGTTTCAGAGACCGGCTGGCCCTACGTCCAGTTCCGTGGTGGGGCACCCGGATTTTTGAGGGCAGATGGCGACAATCCGATCACCTATGCCGATCTGCGAGGAAACCGCCAATACATCAGCCTTGGCAATCTGACAGCGGACAACCGCATTGCTCTTATCATCATGAACTACGCCCGTGCGGAGCGATTGAAAATCTGGGGCCGTGTGGCGGTGGAAGAAAGACCATCCTTTCCTGTCGCAGACTGGCCGGATGGTGCCGAAAGGCGCATCCACATCACGGTCGAAGCTTTCGACTGGAATTGTCCCCAACACATCCCGCGTCGCCTGACCGAAGAGGAGTTCGGCGGTGAGATGGCGCTGTTGCGCGCAGAAAACCAACACCTGCGTAAACAGATCGAAGAAATTCAGGCGCGTTCCGGCTGAGCCGCCTGCACCCTGTCGTCCGATGACGGCACCCTTCAAACGCGAAAAGGACTGACCCCATGAAAAACAAGATAAAGAGCACCGCTTTGGCTACCCTCCTGACTGGAACTGCCCTATTGACAGGAACCTTGCCCACTGGGTCGGAGGCTGCCGAAAGCCCCTTCGCCGTGGCCATGGAAAAGATGGAAATTGACGGCCTGAATATCGCCTACCGTGAAGCAGGCGATCCCGACAATCCGACGGTGCTGTTGCTGCATGGCTTCCCGACGTCGTCGCATATGTTCCGCGAACTGATCCCGGAGCTGGCCGCGAAGTATCATGTCATCGCACCGGACTATCCCGGCTTTGGCGCGTCGGACATGCCGGATGCTGCCAGCTATGACTACAGCTTTGCCAATGCCGCAGATATCGTGACGCAGCTGATCGACGCCAAGGACGTGGATGACTACGCGGTCTATTTGATGGATTATGGCGCACCGGTTGGCTATCGCATGTTTGCTGAACACCCTGAACGTGTGACCGGGTTCATCATCCAAAACGGCAACGCCTATGAAGAAGGCCTGCGCGACTTCTGGGACCCGATCAAAGCCTATTGGGCCGAACCGTCCAGCGAAAACGGCGATGCCCTGCGGGGGTTCCTGACCATGGAAGCGACCGTCTGGCAGTTTACCCATGGCGTGGGCGATGTCTCGAAGGTCAGCCCTGATAACTTCTGGCATGTTCAGTATCTGCTGGATCGCCCTGGCAATCAGGAGGTGCAGCTTGAGATGTTCCTCGACTATGGCACCAACGTGGATGAATACGCCAAATGGCAGGCCATGTTCCGCGAACATCAGCCGCCAGCACTTATCGTCTGGGGCCAGAACGACCACATTTTCCCGGCAGAGGGCGCACATCCATACCTGAAGGATCTGAAGGACGTGGAATTCCATTTGCTGGATACGGGCCACTTCGCCCTTGAGGAATACGGTGAAGTCATTGCCGCCGAAATCCTCGACTTCCTGCCTCGCACTCACAATTGATTGCTAACCTGCCCGGCTCCGTCCGGGCGGGCCCGCTTCAAGAAAAGGAACAGCACGATGACCCCGACAGATATTACAGATGTACGCCGGATCGCCGCTTTTTCGGAAGATGACGCCGGTGGAAACCCCGCTGGCGTACTGGTTGGTGAAAGCCTACCCACTGAAACGGAAATGCAAGCCATCGCGGGTGCGGTCGGATACTCCGAAACCGCCTTTGCAGCGCACGAAGGGGATCACTGGCGCGTCCGGTACTTTGCCCCTGAAAGCGAAGTGGACTTTTGCGGCCATGCCACCATCGCCCTTGGTGCCGTTCTAACAGAACTGAACGGCCCCGGCACCTATCCCCTGCGGATCAACGCGGGCGATATCACCGTCGCCGGGCGGGTTGACGATGCCGGGCAGTCGCAGGTCGAACTGTCTTCGCCACCGACCCGCAGCGGTCCTGTCGATGCCGCATTGCTTGAAGAAGCCATAGCACTGTTTGCCCTGAACGGCGATGATCTTGATCCTCGAATCCCCCCCGCGATTGCAAACGCGGGCAATGATCACCTTGTGCTGGCCCTGCGCCAGCGCGGCCGACTGGCGGCTATGGCGTATGACCTGGACACCGGACGGCACCTGATGGAGCAGCACGGGCTAACCACCATCAATCTGATCTGGGCCGAAGGGCCGCGGCTGTTTCATTCCCGAAATGCCTTTGCCATTGGCGGCGTGTCGGAAGACCCCGCCACCGGAGCCGCCGCTGCGGCGCTTTCCGGATACCTGCGCGATCTTGGCTGGCCGCATGGTGGCAGCATCGACATCACGCAAGGCACGGACATGGGTATGCCGTCCAAGCTCAAGGTGACCATTCCGGACGCGGCAGGCGCGCCGGTGCTGGTGTCCGGATCATCCCGCATGATCGACTAGAGAAACCGAACGATATCAAGCAATTGCGTTGACATGGGAGGAAATCGAAAGTGGCTTCTATCGCATCCATCTTTGCGCGCAGGCTGATCCGCGCTGCCGGGCTTCAACTGAACGCAACAGGGGAGGTTTCGCAAAACGGAAAGGCTTTGTACCGTCTGAACCGCCCCGCTGCCGACAAGATCCCGGACTGCGCCTATTTCGAATTGCTCGACTGGCTGCGTCTGCACACGGGCGACCAGCCCGATCTTGTGTTCCGCTATGCACGTGAAATTCGAAACAACGATCTGGGCGCACTGGGACTGGCGGCAAAGTCAGCACCAACGCTGAGGGACAGCCTGCTGCGCCTTGAACGCTACTTCCGATTGCTGACCGACACTGCCGTCTATTGCCTGCGCGAAGACACCGATCCCGCGCTGTTTATCCTTGAGGCCCGGACCCCGGATCACCCGGCGCTCCAGCTTCGGGATGAATGCGCGCTTGCCGGCGTTGCAGACAACATCAGAGAGTTTGGCAGCGACGATATCAAACTCGACTACATAGCCTTCAAGCATGACTGCCGCAGCGATCCCGCGCCGTTCGAAGCCTTCTTCGGATGCAAAGTCCTGTTCGGTGAGCCCCACAGCGCAATCGCAATCACGCCGGAAGCCCTCGACCAGCCGAACAAGTTGGGGGATCGGGGGATCTCTGATTTTCTCACGCAACATCTTGATCGTGAAATTCAGCGGCTGCCCGATCTGGCCTCGCTGAAAGATGAGGTTCTAAGCCATCTCGCATCGCGGCTCAGTGATGGGGTGCCGCAAGCCTCAGACGTGGCAATGCGCATGGGGATGAGCGAACGCACCTTCTATCGTCGTCTTGCCGATGAAAACCTGTCTTACCGGGACGTCCTGCGGGAGGCACAGTTGTCCCTGGCACAGGACTTGCTGACCGACAGCAATTGTTCCCTTGCCGAAGTCGCATTTCTGACCGGCTTTTCCGAACAAAGCACGTTCAGCAGGGCCTTCAAACGCTGGGTCGGCGAAGCCCCCGCGCAATTTCGCCAGCTTTCGATGTGACCCGGCACCGTCCCTCGCGACAATTGGCAGACAGTGCCAAAACCTTGGCAGAACGGGCCAATACCCCAAGCGCTCCAGCACCTAGTTTAAGGGTATCAGCCCCCCCGAGGGATGCCAACGCTCAAAGGTCCGAACAGTCCCAGACCAAAGGGCGGCAGTCCTCCAACCGGAGAAGCAGGAATGACACATCCAGAACAGACTGTCCGCTTCGACTGGCATTCATCGCCATACGTGGCTTGTCTCCCCGGCCACAGCGAACGCAGCCTTTGTGAGGGCGTTCCTGCTTCTCCCTCGCCACTAACTCGCAGCGCCCGGAGATCGGGAATTGGTTTGTCAACCGAAAGAAAGCTCGCGGTGTTGCTGACCGTTGCAGTCTGGACGGTTCTCTCGTCCATCTCCGAAATCATCAGGCTTGCTGTGCCTTTGACGTCAACTTTTTGAACCTGATCAAGTCCCAGCATTCCTGCCTCTTGCCTCCACTATTCCCCCTCAAGGACACCGAAATGACCCGCCCGCCACTGCCGCCGTTCACCCGTGATACCGCCATCGAAAAGGTCCGCATGGCCGAAAATGGCTGGAATTCAAAAGACCCCGAGAAGGTCGCACTTGCCTATACACGCGGCTCTGTCTGGCGAAACCGGGCGACCTTTGTCACCGGGCGGCCTGCCATCGTGAAATTCCTGACCGAAAAATGGGCGCGCGAACTGGAGTACCGCCTGATCAAGGAACTCTGGGCCTTTACCGACAATCGCATCGCGGTGCGGTTTGCCTATGAATGGCACGACGACAAGGGCCAGTGGTTTCGGTCCTTCGGAAACGAGAACTGGGAATTCGACGCAGATGGGCTGATGCAATGGCGCATCGCCTCGATCAACGACCTTCCTATCGATGAAACACAGCGTCTGTTCCACTGGACGGATGCAACGCGACCCCTGCAACACCAGGGTCTGACTGAATTGGGTCTTTAGACAACCTGAAGATCTGACACCGCCGACGCTCAGTGCTGCGTCGGTCCCCGCAGGACTGCGGACTTTCAATACTAGCGTACGCAACCTCATCGGCTGCGAACGAGGAAGCTTTGTCCGAATGCCCCGCGCCCTCAATGCAGAGCCTCGATGCCCTGCACAACCTGAACCAAGGAGACTACTTATGAAACCCGATCACGAACATGACCACAATTGCGGGTGCGGACACACGGCGGAAAGCGTCGATCTGGCGCGCCGCCGCGTGTTGGCAGGCGTTGCCGCCGCCAGTGCCGCGGGCGCAGCAACCGTCATTGGCACCACAGCGGACGCAGCAACCGAGGCGGCCAAGGCTGCCTATGCGGACCCGGAAAACCCCGGCCTGCCCCAGATCGACATGACCATTGATCCCGGACGCACGGCTCTTGTGGTCACCGACCCGCAAATCGACTTCCTGTCAGAGGATGGCGTGACCTGGGGCGTCGTCGGCGAAAGCGTCACTGAACAGGGAACCGTCGACAACATCGAACGGTTGTTCATCGCCGCCAAGGCAGCTGGCATGCCGGTTTTCATTTCGCCCCATTATTACTATCCGCACGACCACAAGTGGGAATTTGAAGGCACGCTGGAAAAGACCATGCACAGCATCGGCATGTTCGACCGCCCCGGGCCGCTGAACCTCGACAATTTCGAAGGTTCCGGCGCGGACTGGATGCCACAGTACAAGAAATACATCGAAGACGGCGAAACCATCGTCTGTTCACCTCACAAGGTCTACAGCCCGGCGCAGAACGATCTGAACCTGCAACTGCGCAAACGCGGGATCGACAAGGTGATCCTTGCGGGCATGTCCGCGAACCTCTGCACGCAGGCGCATCTCTATGACCTGCTGGAACTGGGCTACGAGGTCGTAGTGGTGCGCGACGCAACCGCTGGCGCGAAGGTTCCCGAAGGGGACGGTTACCTCGCCGCACTCATCAACTTTCGCATGGTGGCAAACGGCGTCTGGTGGACAGACGACGCGGTCACTCGGATCGCAAACGGGGCCTAATTCCCGATAGTTCTCAACCAACACTTTGGAGAAAAGAAATGACCTTGAATACTATGAAAACCGCCCGCCTCTGGACAACGGCTCTTGTCCTGTCCTCTGTCACCGCGTTGTCCCATGCGACCGCCGCCATGGCCACGGACGAGTACAACATCACCAACAGCCTGACCCTGACCGGCCAACCGCTCGGCATGCACGGCTTCGACCCGGTGTCGATGTTCAACGGTGGCAAACCCGGACTGGGAAACGCGGAATTCACCTCCGAACATGAGGGCGTGGATTACTACTTTGCGTCCGCAGGCGCCCAGTCAGAATTCGATGCCGACCCCGCAGCCCATCTGCCGCAATTCGGAGGGTTCTGCGCCTTTGGCGTCTTTGTTGGCAAAAAGCTCGACGGTGATGTGCGCTATGCCGATATCGTCGATGGCAAGCTCTATCTCTTCGTGAATGCCGCGATCTTTGAGAAATACCTCGAGGACAAAGCAGCGGTCATCGAAGGGGCCCATGCCAAGTGGCCAGGCATCGTCAACACGCCCGTCAGCGACCTCTGATCCCGGCCTTTTCGAACGCGGCGGCCGCGCCATGGCAATGGCCGCCGCGAACCCATCCAAGATAGGAAAACCCATGACGAAATTTGAACTGCACACCATCGAAACGGCGCCCGAAGCCGCCAAACCAATCCTGCAGGCCGCGCTGAAAGGATACGGGTTCGTCCCGAACCTCTATGCCGCTATGGCCACGGCCCCGACGATCCTCGAAGGCTACATGAGCCTGTCGGCCATCTTCGGAAAATCCGACCTGTCTGAAACCGAGCGGCAGATCATCCTGATGACTAACAACCGTCTCAACGGCTGCAAATACTGCATGGCGGCACATACAACGCTGTCGCAGATGGCGGGCGTGGACGGTGATATTATCGACGCACTGCGCAAGAACACGCCAATCGCTGACGCCAAGCTTGAGGCGCTCCGTCAGTTTGCCATCGCCATCAACGAAAGCCGAGGCTGGCCCAGCGAGGCGCAGCTGGATGTCTTCATGGCAGCAGGCTACTCGCGGCAAACTGTTCTGGAAGTGATCCTTGGCACCGCGCTCAAGATCCTGTCGAACTACACCAACCACGTTGCTGATACGGCCCTTGACGACGCGTTCAAGGCAAATGCCTGGGACATCGCGCCGCCGGTCGCCGCAGAATAGGTGCCTTGGCAGGCAGGGGTTGTTTAACCGAAACTGCTTGCCCACGAGCTCCGCAGCTTACGCGCCAACGGCCGGTAGTCATTGGGACCGGCCGTTGGTACTGAAGAAGCGAATGCAGGTTTTTTTGGCGTCTTTTTTGCCGGACTTGATTTCGTCACGCCAAGTTCGAATGGCCGCCTTCATTGCCGCCCTGCGGCGTAGAAATTTGAGCGCCTGCGGCAATTTCCGCGCTGCGAGCGCACGCAGAATGAAGTTACTATGACCGGGGTGGGCTCGAAAATGACACAGCGGGCGCGCATTCTAAGCTTCTTGAACGAAGTGTCGTCATTACCTTCGTAACGCATGTCGAAGTCTATTTCAGGGATATGCTTGACGCCATTTTTAGGCAGTGTTCACCAGATTTTTTCGCCCCGAAACTAAAGCACATTCACAATCTAAAGTATGACATCGAAGACTTACTTGACATCTATCGACGGCAGATTCATCCGCTTGAACTCGTTTCGAGCGATGCCTCATTTCAAAACACTGAAAAGATTGAAAAAGTCTTTTCAAAATTTCTGGGAAAGAGTGTCTGGGGAACAGCTATTGGCCTAAAAATACGAATAAAGGATCGGCCAGAAACCGCTGCCTGCTTTGAGCGGGAATACCTAAGTGGCTTAGAGAGGGTTTTTTCTCTTCGTCACGAGTTAGTTCATAACCCACGACAAAACTTCCATCTCGACGCAAAAATTCTCAAAGACATCGAAAACGCTGACCACCTGCTTTTGGCGGTTGATTTCGTCCTTTGCCAAATGTTAGCCGAGCACATAGATCCAAAACTGGTTAAGTCGGATGAGTTGGATTGACAGTGATTAGCTGGCGCTTGGCTAAGAAGCTTTTTTGTAAAATGGTTCCCGTGAATACGGGCCCGCCAATACTTACGTCTTGTGGCAAACCGGTCGTTCGCGTCCCATGCAGCATCGATCACTTCGGGCTTCCAACGGTCATTCGCGGCACTTTGCACGAATGTCTGCTCTCGGCTGACAGCTACAGCTATGCTGTAACTGTGGAAGGTCAATTGGCGCTCGCCGACGGACCATTACAGATATTTGACCGGCGGTAGGTATCCGCTTTAATGCGCAACGGCCCAGTTTGCGCCACTGCCTGCATCTACGGTGAGTTTCACATCGAGCTTAACAAAGGGGTCCGCCGCATTTTCCATAATCGCGCGCGCGGCGTCGATCAAATTGTCTTCGGCGCCCTGCTCTACTTCGAACAGTAGTTCATCGTGGACCTGCAGCAGCATTTTCGCAGGCAGATCTTGGATTGCTTCGGGCATGCGGATCATCGCGCGCCGGATTACATCGGCGGCGGTGCCCTGAATAGGGGCGTTGATTGCCGCGCGGGCGGCAAAGCCTGCCTGCGGGCCTTTGGCGGTGATGTTCGGCGTATGGATGCGGCGGCCAAACAGCGTTTGCACATAGCCATGTTCTTTGGCAAAGGCCTTGGTGTCGTCCATATAGGTCCGAATGCCGGGAAACCGTTCAAAGTAGCGGTCGATAAAGCCCTGAGCTTCACTTCGGGGAATGCGCAGATTGCGCGCCAGTCCAAAGCCGGAAATGCCGTAGATCACGCCAAAGTTGATGGCCTTGGCGCGGCGGCGGATATCAGGGGTCATTTCGTCCATCGGCACGTCGAACATCTCGGACGCGGTCATCGCGTGAATGTCTTGGCCCTCTTGGAAGGCCTGTTTCAGTGCCGGAATATCAGCGATATGGGCCAGAATACGCAATTCGATCTGGCTGTAGTCCAAGGCGACCAGCGTTTTGCCTTCTTCTGCGACGAAAGCTTCGCGGATGCGGCGGCCCTCTTCGCTTCGGATCGGAATGTTTTGCAGGTTCGGATCAGTCGAGGCCAGACGCCCCGTCGAGGCACCCGCGATTGAGTAAGACGTGTGCACGCGCCCCGTGTCCGCATTGATGTGGTCTTGCAGCGCATCCGTATAAGTTGATTTCAGCTTGCTCAGCTGACGCCAGTCCAGAATGCGTGCGGGCAGTTCATGTTCTGTCGCCAAGTCTTCGAGCACATCCGCGCCGGTGGCGTAGGCGCCTGTCTTACCCTTTTTGCCGCCGGGCAGTGACATCTCGTCAAACAGGATTTCGCCAAGCTGTTTCGGAGAGCCCACGTTGAATTTGTGCCCGACGAGCGTGTAAATCTCATCTTCAAGACCTGCCATGTTCTGGCTGAAGGCATTAGACATGCGGCTGAGCGTGTCGCGGTCGACCTTGATGCCCGTCCGCTCCATTTCCGCAAGTACCGGTACCATCGGGCGTTCGAGTGTTTCGTAGACGCGGGTGACCTGCGCACGGTGCAACGCCGGTTTGAAGTGTTGCCACAGGCGTAGCGTTATATCAGCGTCCTCCGCCGCATAGGGCACCGCATCTTCCAGCGGTACCTTGTCGAAGGTGATCGCGGATTTACCAGAGCCTAACAGGGGCTTTATCGGGATCGGCGTGTGGTTCAGATAACGGTCCGACAAGGCATCCATACCGTGCCCATGCAACCCACCGTGCATTGCGTAGGACATCAGCATCGTGTCGTCGATGGGGGCGACTGACACACCGACCTGCGCGAAAATCTTTGCGTCATATTTCATGTTCTGGCCGATTTTGAGGATGCTTTCGTCCTCCAGCATCGGTTTGAGCATCTCCAGCGCGTCGCTGGTTTTCATCTGCCCGTCAGCCAGATCGTCCGACCCGAACAGATCATCGCTGCTTTGCGCCTTATGTATCAGCGGGATATAGCAGGCTTTGCCCGGCTCGACCGCCAGCGAGATGCCGACAAGCTTTGCCGTCATCTCGTTCAGGCCGGTGGTTTCTGTATCAACCGCCACATAGCCACGTTCGTAGATGGCGTCGATCCAGCCTTGCAGCGCGGCCGCATCACTGACGCTGGTGTAGCCCGCTTTGTCAAAGGGCACGTCTTCGATTTCGGGCGCGTCGGGCGCGGACGCAGGGGTGTCGTTGATTTCCGGCATCGCAACGCCCAGCTGGTCTGCGATCCGTTTGGTCAGCGTGCGGAACTCCATCTCGGCCAGAAACGGCATAAGCGCTTCAGGCTCGGGGTCGCGTACCTCAAGATCATCGAGCGTAAAATCCAACGGGGTGGCTTCGTCCAGCAATACCAGGCGGCGCGACAAGCGGATCTGGTCGGCGTGGTCGATCAGGGTCTGGCGCCTTTTGGGTTGCTTGATTTCGCCTGCGCGTTCCAGAAGGGCGTCCAGATCACCAAATTCATTAATGAGCAGAGCAGCGGTTTTGATCCCGATACCGGGCGCGCCCGGTACGTTGTCGACGGAATCACCGGCAAGGGCCTGCACATCCACGACGCGTTCAGGGAAGACCCCGAATTTCTCAAACACACCGTCGCGGTCGATGCGCTTGTTTTTCATTGCATCCAGCATTTCGACGCCGTCACCGACAAGCTGCATCAGATCCTTGTCAGAGCTGATGATGGTGCAGCGTCCGCCGGCTGCGCGGGCTTGCACGGCGAGGGTGGCGATGATGTCGTCGGCCTCATAGCCTTCTTTTTCCTTGCACGCGATGTTGAAGGCTTCGGTGGCGCGTCGGGTCAGCGGGATTTGCGGGCGCAGATCCTCTGGCATGGCATCGCGGTTTGCCTTGTAGAGGTCGTACATATCGTTGCGAAAGGTATGGCTGCCTTTGTCAAAGATCACTGCGGCGTGGGTCGGTGCATCGGGGCCTGTGTTGGCTTCCACATAGCGGTGCAGCATGTTGCAAAACCCTGATACCGCGCCGATGGGCAGGCCATCGGATTTGCGGGTGAGCGGCGGCAGCGCGTGATAGGCGCGAAAGATAAAGGCAGATCCGTCGATCAGGTGTAGGTGGTGCCCCTTGCCGAATGCCATTGCGCTCTCCCTCCGTTGCGTTGCCTGCCTACATGGCGCGACACCGCGTCGAAGTCCAGAACCGTCAGGCCCGAAGGGGTATTCTATCCACCCAGAATTGAGTCAAGGTTTTGCATGATGCCAACGATCATGATTGCACCTGCGATGATCAAAGCCGCGATCAGGAGAACCTGCATGAAGATCGATGCAATGCTCACGGTCAACCCATAAGTCGCCATGCGCTTGGGTTCGTGGCGCATAAAGGCAATGACCGATGCAATGACACCCAGAAGACCCAATACCGGTGCTGCGGCCATCATAATCCGGTCGATGTCCCATGTTGATTGCACAATTGTCTCTTCGGGTTGCGGCAAACCCTGAACCGCGCGCAAAGCAGCCGCGCGCATATTGCCGGCGATTTCGCCGACCTGCGTGCCAATGTCGGGCTGCGGCGTGAAGGGTCCTGCATACAGAACGAATAAAGCGACGCTGATACCCAAAGCGCCCAAAACCATCGCGGCGTAGGAAAATATTGCGTCTTGAGGATCAGAATACATAGTGCGTCTCCACAGGGTGTGGACGACGTCTAGACTAGAATAAAGGCAGGACTTTGTCGTGTGTCAGACTTTGCCTTCAAAGTCCTTGTGGATGAACTTGCAGTCGCAATATCCACACTCAACCCAGCCGACATCCTTTGGAATTTGCAACCAGACACGGGGGTGACCCAAAGCGCCTTCTCCGCCGTCACAGGCAATACGGTAATTTTCGACGATTTGTGTCTCGGGGGGTTGCTGCATCTTTGGCATCCTCGCTTGGCTCAAGGCTTTATGACCAAAGCGGGCGCTCGGGGCAAGCCTGCGCTGCAGCTTAGGGGTCAATGCGCAGTTGGTAGCAATTGTTGCGGGCTGACCGGACATGCAAATAGGCGACGCGCGGATCGTCGAGCAGCTTTTCTGCACGGTCAGGGAGGTCAGACTTCGAGAGTACCGTGCCTGTGCCGTAAACGATTCGGTGGTCGCTGCCATAGCCCTTGACGAGGTAATCGGGTGATGTGGTCAGGATTTCCGGTATTTCAGGGCCGCCGCCGCGTGAACAGAGATTGGCACATAGGAATATCGGGCCTGTTTCGGCGTAGGGCTGCAAAGTGGCAAAAGGTCTATGGGCCAGAACCAGCATCGCGGCGCTCTCAGGAATTTCCTTCAGACAATGGCGGCAGGGATTACCCTGACCGTCCGACAGTGCCCGTTCAGCGGCAAGCCTATACGCGTCGGGCCCGCCTGCCTGAATTTGACGCACGGTTTTTGTCTCTAAAGCTGTATATTTCATGTCTGTTCCCCCGATCTTCCAGTTTGGCAGTATCGTCGCACATGTCTGGCGGCGACCCGTTTCCTGCGGGTTACGGCCAATAAAAAGGGACTCCCAATGAGAACAAAAGGTGAATATAGTGTAGCCTTGTTATGTTTTCTGAACTGAATATCACGTCGAATTTTTCTTTCCTCAAAGGGGCGTCCCACCCCGAGGAATACATGTCGAGGGCGGCGGCTCTTGGCATGGATGCGATTGCAATTGCCGATGAGAATTCCGTGGCAGGCGTTGTGCGCGCACATGCGCGGGCGCGGGAAATCGCGCGACAGGTTGCAGAGCGGCAGGCATGGGAGGCAAAGCACGGGCAGATCGGGCCGGTCTTGCCGCAGGGGATTAGCGCGCATCAGATTGCGCCGACGCTTTTTGCGACGCCACGGTTGATCCCTGCGGCGCGTTTGGTCTTTACCGATGCACCTGACATCACAGTTCTGCCCGAAAACCGGATAGGTTGGGGCGTCTTGTGTCGTCTTTTGTCGACAGGTCGGTTACGCGCGGAAAAAGGGGCGTGTGATTTGCAGCTTGCCGACCTTCTGGACAGGCCGGAACAAGAAGGGGGGGATGGGCTGCAGTTGATCCTGTGGCCACAAGTGCCACACGAGCCGCGCGGCGCGGGCGCATGGGTGCAGATAGTGCAGCAGGTGGCGCGCCGCTTTGCCGGAAAAATCCATATCGGCCTCACCCCGCAGTATGACGGCCGCGACATCCGGCGCTTTGCTGATCTGTCCGAGGCGGCGCGGCGGCTGGGCCTGCCAACTGTGGCGAGTGCGGCTCCCTTGATGCACCACGGGTCACGGCGCAAGCTGGCCGATGTGGTGACCGCGATTCGGATGGGGCGCCGTGTTGATGACCTGGGCCGCGATGCTTTGCCCAACAGCGAAGCGCGTTTGCGCTCCGAGCCTGAAATGCGCCGCCTGTTTACCGGTTTCGAAGGGGCCGTTGATCGCGCTTTTTCCCTTTCACAGAGCCTGAATTTTTCGCTGGACGAACTGCGCTATGAATATCCGTCCGAGATTACCGAAAACGAAACATCATCCGAGCGGTTGCGCCGCCTTGCTTATGAAGGGCTTGCATGGCGCTATCCTTCAGGGGCCTCAGCCAAGGTGCACCGGTTGCTCGAACACGAACTGACGCTGATTGGCAAGCTCAAGTATGAGCCTTACTTTCTGACGGTTCGGGATATTGTGGCCTTTGCCCGTAGTCGGGATATTCTGTGTCAGGGACGCGGATCTGCGGCCAATTCGGTGGTGTGCTATTGTCTTGGTGTGACTTCGGTCAGTCCAGAGATCGGCACAATGGTGTTCGAGCGGTTTGTGTCCGAGGCGCGCGACGAGCCGCCTGATATCGACGTGGATTTCGAGCATGAACGCCGCGAAGAGGTGATCCAGCATATTTATGAACGCTACGGTCGGCATCGCGCGGGGCTTTGTGCCACTGTCGTGCATTACCGTGGCAAGCGGGCCATTCGCGAGGTGGGCCGCGCCATGGGCCTGACCGAAGATACGATTTCGGCGCTGTCGTCACAGCTGTGGGGGTTTTTCTCGACCAAGGGGATCGAGGCGGAACGCATGGCCGAAATCGGCCTTGATTCAAATGACCGCCGCCTGCAGCAGACCCTTGCCCTGGTCTACGAGATCAACGGATTTCCGCGCCACTTGTCCCAGCATGTAGGCGGATTCGTTGTGACAGAGGGGCGACTGGACGAATTGGTGCCCATAGAGAATGCAACGATGGAGGGGCGCACGGTCATTTGTTGGGACAAAGATGACATCGAAGCTCTGGGCATCCTTAAGGTGGATGTGCTGTCGTTGGGCATGCTGACCTGCATCCGTAAAGCGTTCGATCTTCTGCAGATGCACCACAACGTGAGCCATACGCTGGCCACGCTGCCGCCTGAAGACCCAGTGGTCTATGACATGCTGTGCCGGGCGGACAGTATCGGTGTCTTTCAGGTGGAAAGCCGTGCGCAGATGAACTTTTTGCCGCGCATGCGTCCGCGTTGTTTTTATGATCTGGTGATCGAAGTAGCGATCATCCGTCCGGGGCCAATTCAGGGCGATATGGTGCACCCTTATATCCGGCGGCGGAATGGTGAAGAAGACGTAAGCTTTCCCTCGGACGAGCTGGGCGAGGTGTTGGGTAAAACGCTGGGGGTGCCGCTGTTTCAGGAGCAGGCCATGCAGATTGCCATTGTGGGTGCGGGTTTTACACCGGATCAGGCGGACCGCCTGCGACGCTCGCTTGCGACCTTCAAGAAACACGGCAACGTCAGCGAATTCAAAAACCTGTTTCTGCGCGGGATGAAACGCAAGGGCTATGACGCAGATTTTGCCGAGCGCTGCTTTTCACAGATCGAAGGCTTTGGATCCTATGGTTTTCCTGAAAGCCATGCGGCGAGCTTTGCACTTTTGGTGTATGCATCCAGTTGGTTGAAGTGCCATCACCCGGGTATCTTTGCCTGTGCGCTGCTGAATTCCCAACCGATGGGGTTTTATGCACCTGCGCAAATCGTGCGGGATGCCCGCGAACATGGTGTCGACGTGCGCCCGATCTGCATTAACGCGAGTTTTTGGGACAACGTGATGGAACCTGACGGGCAGGGCGGTCTGGCGTTGCGCTTGGGGTTCCGGCAGATCAAGGCGGTCAGCGAGGAGGACGCCACGTGGCTTACGGCGGCGCGGGGCAACGGCTACCGGTCGGTTCGGGACGTCTGGCGGCGGGCGGGCCTGCCGCCTGCAACGGTCGAACGTCTGGCCGAGGCGGATGTCTTTTCAGGGATTGAGTTATGCCGCCGTGACGCGCTTTGGGAGGCCAAGGCATTGACCCCCGGTGCGCCTTTACCGCTTTTCGCCGGTGACATTGACGGGGAAGCGATTGACGAGCCTGCAGCGCTTTTGCCTGAAATGACTTTGGGTGAACAAGTGGTGGAGGATTATGTGTCTATGCGGCTTACGCTCAAAGCGCATCCTTTGGCCTTGTTGCGCCCTTGGCTGACACCTGAAGAGAAAGGGGCGCCACCGCCTGTACCTGTGAGCGATCGAAAGGCACCTGATCTTTCTAAAATCAGTTATACGCGGGGCAACCCTGATTAACCGTCTGGATATTCAAGAAGAGATTTCGAGCCTCCGGCGGCGGTATTTTGCACCATTTGGACAAAGGGGTTGGGAAAGAGGTTCACCCCGTAGGCTTGAGCCGCTACAAGGCGGCAAAACCATAAGAGGAGAGCATAAGATGAGCGCGCCGAAACCCGTTGTTTTGTGTATTCTGGATGGTTGGGGGCTAAGTGATCGTGCTGAAGGCAATGCGCCTTTGCTTGCCCATACGCCCAATATGGACCGCCTTATGGCAACGTGCCCGAATGCCACGCTTACTACCTTTGGGCCGGATGTGGGGTTGCCGCGCGGGCAGATGGGCAATTCCGAAGTGGGGCATACCAATATTGGGGCTGGCCGTGTGGTTGCGATGGATTTGGGGCAGATCGATCTGGCGATTGAAGAAGGACGATTTGCGGAAAACCCGCCGCTTAGAGACTTTATCGAGGCGATGAAACGCACTGGCGGGAAGGCGCATCTGATGGGGCTTGTGTCCGACGGGGGCGTGCACGGGCATTTGACGCATATGGTGGCCGCAGCCAAAGCGCTGGATGATGCAGGGATACCGGTTGTCATACATGCGTTGACAGATGGGCGGGATGTCAGCCCCCGATCCGCATTGGGATTTTTTGAGACGTTGCAGGCGGCCTTGCCTGCGGGTGTTCGTGTGGCGACTGTGGGGGGGCGTTATTTTGCACTGGACCGCGACAACCGGTGGGACCGTGTCGCCAAAGCGTATTCAGCTATTGTCAACGCCGAAGGCGCGCGTGTGGTGTCTGCACAGGCGGCAGTTGAAGCGGCTTATGACCGGGGGGAGAACGATGAGTTTGTCGTTCCTACTGTAATCGGGGACTATGAGGGTGCATCGAACGGGGACGGGTTCTTTTGTTTGAATTTCCGTGCTGACCGCGCACGAGAGATTATGGCCGCATTGGCGGCGCCGGAATTTGATGCTTTTGATGCAGATCCGCGTCCTGAGTGGGCGGCTGTTATGGGTATGGCGCAGTATTCGCAGGAGCACAGCGCCTATATGACCACGATGTACCCCAAGCCGGAGATTGTGAATACGTTAGGCGCCTGGGTTTCAGCGCAAGGAAAGCGGCAGTACCGGCTTGCCGAGACAGAAAAGTATCCGCACGTCACTTTCTTTCTGAATGGTGGTGAGGAAGTGTCCTTTGAGGGAGAAGACCGGTTGATGCCCAAGTCACCGGATGTGGCGACATATGATCTGCAACCCCAGATGTCGGCAGATCAGGTGACAGATGCCTTTGTGGCTGCAATCGAAGACGGCTACGATCTGATCGTCGTGAATTACGCCAATCCTGACATGGTCGGACATACCGGTGATCTTGAGGCGGCGATCAAGGCGTGTGAGGCTGTAGATCAGGGTTTGGGGCATGTTTTGGCCGCATTAGAGACTGCTGGTGGCGCGATGATCGTGACAGCGGATCACGGAAACTGTGATGTCATGATTGACCCTGTAACAGGCGGGCCACATACCGCGCACACGTTAAACCCTGTGCCGGTCGTTGTGTACGGGGCTGCCGAAGGGGCGCATCTGGCCAGTGGGCGGCTGGCCGATCTGGCACCTACAGTCCTGCATTTGATGGGGCTGCCCAAGCCTGACGAGATGACAGGGAAGTGTCTTTTGTCATGAAGCGTCTGGCGCTTATTGCAGTGCTTGTTTGGCCGTTGGCGGCTTTGGCGCAAGTTGACCCAGCAGATCGCGCGCGCGCAGCTTTGGCGATGTTGGAGGATGCGGCGGAAGCTTTGGCTGACGCGCAATCGGCGCGTGACCGGGTGCGGGCCCTGACAGCGACTGTTGTTGCGTATGAAGAAGGACTGAGCGCCCTGCGCACCGGTTTGCGCCAAGCATCGTTGCGAGAAGCCGAGCTTTTGGCGCGCCTGCAAGAGCATGACGGTGAGATCGCCGCCTTGCTTGGGGCGCTACAGCGGGTCGGGGGCACGTCTTCGCCGGTGATGCTTTTGCATCCGGCAGGGCCTTTGGGAACGGCGCGGGCCGGTATGTTGTTGGCGGATGTTGCACCTGCTTTGAACGGTGAAGCGGATGATCTGCGGCAAGATCTGCAAGAATTGCGGGCGTTGCAGGCGGTACAGATGGATGCGGCAAACCGGCTGGAAGCTGGCCTGGCCGAAGTGCAATCTGCGCGCACAGCGCTTAGTCAGGCAATCGCGGACCGCACTGATTTACCCCAGCATTTTGTGGCAGATCCCGTACGGAA